>Ga0208040_1000935_pt1 | contig 31376 bp, 24 predicted proteins | sample AD_UKC083_MetaG_FD_184431 | JGI IMG/M metagenome (GOLD analysis project Ga0208040, IMG submission 184431) | Active sludge microbial communities of municipal wastewater-treating anaerobic digesters from USA - AD_UKC083_MetaG (SPAdes) (version 2) | ecosystem: Engineered > Bioreactor > Anaerobic >...
ATGTGAATGTTGCAGGGGAAAGGGCGCTAAACGCTTAACGAAATTTTGTGTTGCTTGTTCTTGAACATTAAGCCCCGAACCTCGAATTTTGACTGCAAATGACGCAAGGCTTAAAGCGCAGGGGGCAGTGACAGGTCTTGCGGTCTCTTCATTTCCGCGTACCGTTCTTCTGCCCTGCGCCCCGTGCTCTGTGCCCTGTGCTCTGCGCCCTGAGCTTCTTCCTCTGTGCCCTGTGCTCTGTGCCCTGCGCCCTGTGCCCTGTGCTTTTCTTAATCTGCCCTTCATTTTCTTCTCCCTCAACAGCCCTCTGCATTAACGCTTCAGCCTCACCAGCACCAGAACCGGATTGTCTGTCTCTTTTAGACTATTTGCAAGCTTTTCTAGTTCTTTTTTCTTCTCGGGATATTTAGGACTTGAATTAATAAAGGTTTCAGTACCTACATGGGCTTTAATCTGATATGGGGATAACAATCCAAAAAGAAATTCCCGGTCTTTTTCAACAAAATAACCAATTGGTTGAAAATCCAAACCATTATCAAGATCATTACCAATCCCGACAGTTGCATAATTTTCATTAGAAAATAAAAAGACGATACCACTATTTTTCTCAATGAAGGATATTGTCGATTTATTCAAATAGTATTCGAATACAATATAACGATTAGTCTCAAATAATCTCATGGGTATCATATACTTTGATACAAGATTTTCATATTGCATTAAGGAAACCAAAGGAAGAGCTTTAGCCGGGAATCTATGCTCCCCGGGAGCAAACAAATATGCAGCTTTGTAATCAAAATTTTCGGACACGGAAAATACTGTGTCATTATACCAATTCCAATAAAATATTTTGTTTGAGAATGTATAAGTACCTCCGCCCGCACCCTCTCTGCCTTGAAATTCTGGTATCGAGTTCCTCTTCCGATTAATTATTGTACCCAAAGTATCCAGAATTATCCAGTTATATTCCGCGTGACCCATTTTAATATTCTGAGATACAAATAAATAAGAATTAAACCATTCAATATTATCAAAACAAAATCCTGATTTGCTTTTAGGCAGGTTTATATTTTTAAGGTACCGGCCGTTATTTGCGAATACTTTAATTACGTTATTCCTATCCATTACATAAACCGCATCAGTTTTATTATTAACCGCGTAAGACATGCAATAAACATATTCTTCAGGGCCCCTGCCAACAGCTCCATAAATTTGAGGTTCTTTCCCCTCCCTGTTAAATCTGATTACACCCAAATCCTTTGCAGAAAGAAAAACTGAATTTCCTGTAAATTTTACTGAATAAATAATTCCTATAGGAAACTTATTGTCAAGTGGGATATAATTAATAGCATCTGAAATTTCACTTAATTTAAATTCGTTCCCTACGAAAGAAGGCGGATCAATTATCATTAATGAATTGGTAATGTGGTCAGATGTGCAAGAACTTATTACAATGTATATTAACAAGAAAGACTTAAATTTCATACTTGATTAGTTGAGTCCCCTTTGAAAGGGGGTTTTACAAAAAGACATAAAAATTAATGATAACCGATATAAACGATGCGATGGAAAATGTTCTGCTCAAAATAGGTTGTACCCCTATCTGTGAGGTTAAATAACCTGCAAAAATGGGGTTCTGAGCAGATAAATCCATTGCGACTTTTCGGAGTGGACTCAATTTTGATAGAGTTTTCATTCTTTTTAAGTTTTAAATGGTTTGATTTTAAAAAAAATTATTGACTCAACAATTCATAAAACTGGTTGTTTCCATGGGCTACCTCCTTGTTAAATATGTTTGTTATGAAGCGGATAAGTCTTATTCTTCATAGTGGGTTCATAAAATTTAAAAAGTTCAGTATGTCAATAATTTCAAAGAGCGTTTTTCAATTTTTACTACCCTTTAATCAATTATTCTTTAAAAGTCACAATCATTAAAACCGGGTTATCGGTTACCGAGAGTTTGTTGGCGAGTTCTTCAAGCTTCTGCTTTTTATCGGGGTATTTTGGAACATTGTTCCGAAAATCATCGCTTGCAACATGAGCCTTTAATTCTGCTGCATTTACCCACATTACCATCGTCGAATCATTTATCTGCTTTTTAGGGAAAAACCTTGGGCCGCCATCTATATCATTGTATAAGCCGGAAGTAAACAGAGGATTATCCGTGCTTGTTGGTTTACAAAATATCAGGCTGCCTGATATTTTATCATAAATCCCTAAAACATGGCGGGTATTGTATAAACCATATTGATCAAGATTCTGGAAGCCGGAAAGAGCAGCAGGTGGTTTCTTCTGTGTTAATCGTTTGGCTGGGAAATTGGTGCGAAAATCAAAATCTAAAAACAGGTAATCTGAGGTCTGAAAAACATTATATAAGAAGATACTTCTCTCAAATTTCTCAAATTTCTCCATACCTACGACTTTTCGTGCTTCCTCAGAGACTTTGTATTTGCCTGGCAGGAATGCATATCGGGGCAAAAGTTCTTTTTCTGCAGACAGATAAAATAATGTATCATTAAATAGTCCCTTGTAAAATATTTTATTGTTAAACATAGAAATATTGGCATGGTTTTCCATAGAAGATGCTATCTCGTAATCACGTTTAAAAAGAATATAGTTTTTATATGTATGCTTTATATGCCCCGATTTATCAATTATTAATGCTTTATTCACCTCCAGCCCGCTATTATTTGGAACATGACCGAACAATAAAGAATCTCCTAGCAGAATCCATGTTGATAAGTAACAAGAGTCATTGAAAAGAATGTTGCTGTACTTGTTGATGAGTAGACCATCACTTCGATACTCGTATAAATTCTTCAAATCAGACAAATATATCTCTCCAGACTTGCCAAGGTTAACATTGGTGACATAAGGGTATTCTCCGGGACCTCTTCCGATATTCCCAACTTTTGAGATAAAATGACCGTCTGTACTGTATAATAAACAGACTGACATATCGGATACAAGAATAAGATCCCTCGAAATGTCATAATGTATAATATAGCTTATCAGGTGATCCTCATTTGTCTCCAGTGGAACATAGCGGATATCATCCGTGAAACTGGACAATTCAATTACCTGCATGTTCCGCAAATTATTTTCTACATCTATTGTTACCAGAGAGTTATCACTTTGATTATTACTATGGCACGACAACATGCTTAATAATAAAACAGCACACGAATATTTATTTAAAAAATTCAACTTTACTATTGGCGGGTGAAAATCATGAGAATTGTTTATATTGCTTAGTGTTTCTGTCATATCGTTGGTTTATAAAATTCTCATTTTTGCTTTTATCATTAAAAATAAAGCCATTCCAACTTATTACTAGCAATTTCGAATCCGGCAGAGTCAAAAATCAATTTATTTTAAATTGAAATCCACCTTATCAAAGATAAAAAAACATTTGAAAGATAAAAGAACTTTATTGAATAAAATGAATATTTTGAACATGCTTTAATTTTCCGTATACAATTGTAAGTCATTTAATTACGCACACATGGATTCCTTTTAAGCATTATTCTGGAGATAAGGGAACAAAAGCCATTAATTTTAGCTTTTTATCGGCGGAAAAGTGGTTAAGAAGACCGATGTATATTATTATCTCAGGGTAAAAGAACGGTACGCGGCGCAGGGCGGAGGAACGGCTTGCGGCGAGCGGCTGGCGGCAAAGGCACGGGGCACAGGGGGGGGCAGGTCTTGCGGTCTTGCGGTCATGCGGTCTTGCGGTCATGCGGTCTTGCGGTCTTGCAGTCTTGCGGTCATGCAGTCCCTTCGTCTCTTAGTCCTGAACCTTGCATCATTTACTAATTGTTAATTGTTCATTGATAATTGCCAATTGTTTTAACATCGCCTATAATACATGATACAGCAAGACACACTGCAGGACAAAGCGAAAGTTGCATCGGATGGGTCCCTTCTATCGGAGAGCCTGCCGTTCAGCGGGGGATAGGGGTGGGTTCTTAGCTCAGGGCACAGGGCTCAGGGCACGGGGCAAAACACTATTTCCAGGAAGTTTTCTATATTTGCTACATGAATGTTATTGAACGAAATATAAGTCAAATTGCCTTCCTATGTAAAAAGCACAAGGTCAGCATGCTTTATATGTTTGGCTCAATTCTTGATGACCGTTTCACTGATGAAAGTGATGTTGATTTTCTTGTTGAGTTCGAGAATGTTGATGTTCAGAACTATTTCGATAACTACATGGATTTCAAAGAGAAACTTGAGATATTGCTGGACAGGCAAGTTGATCTTGTTGAAAATCAAGCCATAAGAAATCCAATTTTCAGAAGGGTTATTGACAGGGACAAAAGATTAATCTATGAACGAAAAAGTGCTTAAGTGTCTTTATGACATCAAAATAGCCATAGATGAAGTTTACTTATTCTTTGAAAAAGGTCCCAAGGATCTTGAAGGTTACAAGAAAAACTTCTTGTTTAAGAGAGCGATAGAAAGAAATCTTGGAATTATTGGAGAGGCAATTAACCGTATCCTTAAAGAAGATCCTGGTTTTCCAATTGATAATGCAAGAAGAATAGTTGGTTTAAGGAATCAGATAATTCATGGATACGACTCAATATCAGATGAAAACATTTGGGCCATTCTAATTACTCATCTCCCTAAGCTCAAATCCGAAATTCAAAAGTTTCTTTAATAAAAGTAACTATACCCAACAGGTCGGTATATTTCATTTGCTCGTGAGGCTTTTTACAATTCACCTATAACATGACGTATAAATAGATATATTGGAAGTTCCCAGTTTTTTGGTCTGTACCGTAAAAGAAAAAAACCACGCCAGTTCTCCTGACGCCGGGCGTGCAAACAAAACATTCCGCTTAATGAGAATTCATGACATCTGTTTATTGCAGATGTTTGTGGCATGATAAACCGCGCAGCGGTTAAAGGAAGAAACCGTGAAGCGGTTCAATTTTAATAACCTCCGGTGCAACCGGAGGCTGGATGCCCTGCGCTTTTTCCCCTGTGCCCTGTGCTCTGAGCCCTGCGCTTCTTCCCCTGTGCCCTGCGCCCTGTGCCCTGTGCTTCTTCCTCTGCGCCCTGAGCCCTGAGCCCTGTGCTTCTTCCTCTGTGCCCTGAGCCCTGTGCTTTTCTTGCATTAATCCTTAAGCCTGACCAGCACCAGAACCGGATTATCGGTCTCTTTCATACTATCGGCTAATTTTATTAGTTCCTTTTTCTTTTCAGGATATTTAGGAATAATGCTTTTGAATTCAGCACTTGCAACATATGTTTTAAGATTAAATGGATTTATTAGTGTTATAATAAATTCATCTTCATTTTCAGAATAGTATTTTATATTTCCGGATAAGGGCATACCCCCATCGAGGTCATTTATTAACCATGGTTTATACTTTGTATATCTCCCTGGTGTTTCCTCGTATTTGTTTGCCAGGAATGTTTCTTTTGTTTTCTTGTCAATCAGGCAGTATGTATATCTTTCGAGATATGCATAAACAAATACAATGAACCTATTTGTTTCAAACATTCCTCCATGACGGAAGAGTCTGTATATAGACTCAGACTCTATATCTATCCTTTCTTTGGGCCATCGGTGATCTCCCTGTGCAAACAAATATGTTGCTGAATTACTCAGGTTTGATGAAATTGAAAATATTGTGTCATTGAAATAGTTAGAATAAAATAATTTGTTTTCGAATTTATATGTACTACCCTCGGTCTCAATACCAGATTGAAAAGGAGGAACAGAGTTTTTCTTCGTAGCCACCAAGTGCCCTAATGTGTCGATAAATACCCAGGAATATTTTGAATCTCCTGTAGGTATATAGTCAGGGAAAAACAATAATGAATTAAAAATCTCAAGGTCACTAAAACTATAACCACCAGCATATCCCTTTAGTAAGATATCCCTTAGAAAAATGCCACTTGGAGAGTAAACCTTAACTATCCCATGATCTAAAACATAAACGTTTCCAGTTAAATCATCAACGGTAAAATTCATCCCGTACCAATATTCTCCCGGGCCTTTACCCCTGCTACCGATTTTTCTGACAAATTTACCATTACGATCAAATTGTACGATTCCAACCTCTTTGATTGATAAATATATATGTTCTTTAGTAATTCTTAGGGTATATGTTATTCCAATTGGAAAACTATTATCAAGTGGGATATACTTAATGTCATTAGCTATTTCTGAAAGAGTTATTTTATTGTCAACAAAATTTCTTGGGTCGATTTCAAAAATATTACTATCTGATGAACTACAGGCGACGGCTATCTGGATCAAAGGTAAAAGATAAATCAGTCTCATTTTATTAATTTTATATCATTAGTGGGCAATTAGAACCCACTGATTATTAATTGTTTATTTTTAAGTTCCTTGGCATTATTGTAATCGCACTTCGTAAGTATCTTTCTTATAGGAGTTTTGTCCAGTAACGATATGCTCACTTTGAATATCGGCACACAAGAAAACTATTTTAATTCATTTATTTTATGTCTTTAAACTTAAATATCAAAATGAAAGCACTTCTTGACACAATCATCATCATTCATAGAGAAGCCTCAAAGGAGCCGCGTACCGCTAGCCGCCTGCCTGTTTTGCTTTGCGAACCTTGAACCTTAAACCCCGAAACCTCGAACTTTGACTTTCACTTACCCGCATTCTTGTTTCATACTGCAGTCACTTACTTCCCTGCAGTTACATACCCCCTTTTCCTCCCGATAGCTCCCTGCATTCACATACCCCCTTTCCAGTTTCCCCCAGAGGGGAAAAGCTTCTTCCAATGGATGCTGTTGCTCAATTTGTTATATCAAGCATTGAAGTTCATATTCCTTTCCAATTATTAGCAGAATCCTCTTGCTCCTTCACCCTTGGGGGAAGGCTGGGAAGGGGGTAAATAACTAAGCGGGTCATAAGTTTACCTACCTCCTTTTTATGTTTATGACTCCCTGAAATCCGTTATCATTGTTTATTCTCCATATGCTAAGCATCTACTTCTTTAAGCCCTCCTATAGGGGGGAAAGGCTTCTTCCAATGGATGTTGCAGGGGAGCGTAGAACTTAGAGCACAAGTCATTCAAGTTTGTACAGGAATGAACCTTAAACCCCGAAACCTCGAACTTTGACTGCAAATGACGCAAGGCTCAAGGCGCAGGGGCAACAAAAAGATTGAAAAACATAATGAGACTTACCACGGCTATGGTTTAATAAAAAAACACGACTGCGGTTTATTGCTGATGTTACCGGTATGGCGGAAAGCGACAAGTCTTATATCGTAACAAAAAATTATAGAGCTAAAAGTATGAACGGATTTGTTATTGTCTCACTTCCAAATAATCGCAGTAATCCTACTGAATCATCTTGTTTGATGTTAGCTTTATTAATTTTCCTTAACTGAAACGGCTGATTTAATGATGGTATCCTGGATGCAAAAAAAGGCCACAGTTGCTTGTTGATATATACTTTATCAGGATCCGGGAAATCAATAATTGGATTTAACCCTTTTTTTGTCTTAAACTCATCAGAATACTTAAAAGTCCATTGGCTATCTTCATATGTTAAAATGCCAATTAACTGCTTGCCGTATTTTAATTGAAAAACACCTTTCGAATCAGAAGGATTATCAATAAAATCCATTCCATCAACCTTCCACAATTTTTTTTTCAACTTTTCAATCATAATTCAAAGTTAAAGATTTTCTTAATACGATCATGCCGGTATCGTAAACAAATTTTAATCAACTCCCTTCTTTCATTACTTAACAGTTGACTAAACTCCTTGTCTATCATACTGGTAACTTCATTTATTTTCACTTCACTACAAACGATTTTTAACGTTTCACAATTCAAGGCAATGGGTAATGTTTTAATATTTTCAACCAAATCAAAATGGCTCAATTTTTTAAAACCATCCCATCCAATTTTGGGAGAACTGTTATCAGAATATTTTTTAATGAACGCGGATAAACGTTTTTTATCCTTGTATATTGTTTTAAGCTTATCTTCATGATCGTTCCAGAATAAACCTCTTGCAGTATCATATATTGGCGAGAAAACAGGTTTTTCCTTGCCTTGTATGTTTCTTATAATGCCCCAGTTATAAAAATGTCTGTCGTTATTCCCTATAAGGGCATCGAAAACAAGTAACTTAATAAATTCCAGCATTAATGTTTCGTAATCATCCGGGAAAAAGTGTTTAAAAACGGTTTGTGTAAATTGAACGGAGAAATATTCGGATGTTTGATGTAATTTTTCGATTTCTTCAACAAATTCACGATCGTTCAGATAGCCGGCATACAAATCTGCCCCGTGGTCGAGAACTTGTTCCTTCGGACGGGTTAAAAAATATTTTGATAAAAACCTCACTTGGCCTCCAAACCAAGCCAAACCCGATTCTGCCATGTTAAAGCCAAAAATTTCTCCAATCCTGTTAAGCAGGTGTTCAGTGATTGCTTCCATTGGATAATGTTTATGTCCATGTTTAGCAAGAAAAAGCGGCCAGGTTTTTGGTTTGGCTTTGCATATGCGGCTATCACGTTTAAATTGATAGAAGCGGATAAAATCCTTCGGGGCATCGCCGGTAATAGAAATGCCGGTTACAATGAAATACTGGTGTTTTTTAGCAAACGGAATACATCCCGGTTTTGGGCTGAAACCACTGTAATCTATTATTGGTAATGGTTTTATATGTTTCCGGCTACACGGCATCTTATTACAAATCAAACATAAAATTCATCACTATGGTATGTCGCTGTGGTCACTTACAAGTTAATCGAGCTATTGTGCTATTGAGTCGAATAAAATTAAAGAAAATTTTATATTTTTACAGTCCGGAACTTTAAATCCGTTACTTTTCCCTGAACTCCGGTTACAGGGGATTATAAAATCCTGATCTGGTTATATTTTTATTAACTCAAGATAAATGCAAATGAAACTTACATGTACCAAATTCACAAACACCTATTCGTGTAATTTTCAGTCATGTGGGTTCTGCAGCCTGAGCGGGGCAGAAATCGTACCGTTAACAATTAAATTCAAAACTATATTATGATGAAAAAAACAACTCTTATCTCCTTTGTTATGCTGTTGGCTTTGGGCAGCTTCGTACTCGTGAATTTCAATTCATGTAAGTCGCCGGCCGGGAAAAATATCGGTCTTCAGCTTTACTCGATTCGTGACTCCATAAACAGGGATGTGCCTGCAGCTATTGAAAAAGTGGCCGACATGGGATATACCTTCGTGGAAATGGCCGGTTACCGCGACGGGAAATTCTACGGTATGGATCCTGCCGAATTCAGCGCTCTCTGCCAGAAAAACGGACTACAGGTGCTGAGTTCACACACGGGCCGCAGCCTTCCCGATTCTGCCGGCTATGAAGAAGCAATGGCGTGGTGGGACCAGTGTATCGACGCGCACTATGCCGCCGGTGTAAAGTTCATAGTCCAGCCTTCAATGGATCGCTCGGCTTATGAGAGTATCGAAAACATCAGCCGCTGGTGCGCTTATTTCAACGAAGTTGGTGAGAAATGCAATGCAAAGGGAATCAGGTTCGGATACCACAACCATGCAAATGAGTTCACTACAGTGTTCGGCGATACCATACTGTACGACTTCATGCTTCAGAATACCGATCCTGAAAAAGTCATGTTCGAGCTCGACCTCTACTGGTGCGTCGAGGGAGGAAAGAACCCAGTTGACTATTTCAACAAATATCCCGGACGATTTGAACTCTGGCATATAAAGGACAAGGAAGAAATCGGGGCAAGCGGAATGATGGATTTCGAAACGATGTGGACCGCGCGCGACATTTCGGGAATGAAATACGGAATCGTAGAGGTTGAAAGATATAATTTCGACCAGTTCACAAGCTGCGCGAAGAGCTACGAGTTCCTTAACAATGCCGAATATATCCAAATGCCGCTATGATAAAGCAATAGCGCTGTTAACTGGTATAAACTAATACTGTAATGAAAGAAAACACTAATTCGCGCAGGAGTTTCCTGAAAAAGGCCGCGGCAGGCACTGTTGCCATGGTAAGCATGCCGGGGATTCTCGCCGCAGCCATGCCTCCGGCCAAAAAGATGAAAACTATCAGACTCTTAAAGGATCAGACCATCCTTTTACAGGGGGATTCAATCACCGATGCCGGCAGGAATAAGGAGGATACAGGATACAACACCGCCAGGAACCTGGGATCGGGTTACGCCATGTTAGCTGGAGCAACAATGCTTAACAAGTACGAAGCCCTGAACCTTAAAATCTATAACAAGGGTATCTCCGGAAACAAGGTATTCCAGCTCGCCGAACGCTGGGATGCCGATTGTCTTGCACTAAAGCCCGATGTGCTGAGCATTCTTATCGGTGTAAACGATATATGGCACAAGCTAAACGGAAATTACGACGGGACATGCGAAATATACAGAAGGGACTATATAGCTCTTCTTGAGAGGACCATGCAGGCACTTCCGCGGGTAAAACTGATAATCTGCGAACCATTTGCCGTTCCGGGAGTCAAAGCTGTTGATGACAGGTGGTATCCTGAATTCTATGAATACCAGAAAGCCGCCAGGGAGATTGCCGACCGCTTCAAAGCCGTTTTCATCCCTTTCCAGAAGGTATTTGATGAAGCTGTAAAAAGGGCCCCGGCTTCTTACTGGACAGGCGATGGTGTCCATCCTACACTGGCAGGGGCACAGCTTATGAACAAGGCATGGATGAAGGCTTTTGAATAAAATTTATAAGCTATGACCATAATATCACGACGCGGTTTTATTCACAGGAGTATCACCGCGGGTATCGGATTTTCAGCTATTGGAATCCTGCCGGGCTTTTCCGGCCTGCCAAAGGCAAACATAAGATTCGGCCTTGTGACTTACCAGTGGGGAAGGGACTGGGATCTTCCGACACTCATTTCAAACTGCGAAAAGACCGGATATCTCGGTGTGGAACTTCGCACGGGTCATGCTCACAAGGTTGAGACCGACCTTACTCCCCAACAACGCGCTGATGTTAAAAAGAGATTCGCCGACAGCCCCGTGGAATGCATTGGCTACGGGGCCAATTTCGAATATCACAGTCCCGATCCGGCTGTCCTGCGAAACAACATTGACCAGACAAAGGAGTATATAAAACTTTGCCACGATATAGGAGCCACCGGCATCAAGGTGAAACCAAATGATTTGCCGGCATCTGTGCCAAAGGAGAAAACCATCGAACAAATCGGTGTCTCCCTGAACGAGGTGGGTAAATTCGCCGGTGAATACGGTCAGCTGGTAAGGGTTGAAGTCCACGGAAATCAAACCCAGGAGCTGCCGAACATGAAAGCTATCTTTGACCATGTTACCGAGCCCGCGGTGAAGATATGCTGGAACTGCAATGATCAGGATCTCCTTCCTCCCGGACTTGAGGGGAACTTCAACATGGTAAGGCAGTGGCTGGGAGACACTGTCCATGTTCGTGAACTGAATATCGGGGATTATCCCTACCAGGAGTTGTTCAGGCTTTTCAAAAGAATAAACTACAAAGGCTGGTTTCTTCTGGAAGCCCGCACTGAACCCGCCGACAGGATTGCCGCCATGAAGGAACAACTTGAAGTCTTCAAACAAATGAACCGCTAAGCACTAAACTTAAAACCATATTCATGTCCAACAGAAAAGATAACATGAGGATTGACAGGATAATTACGCGGGCAGGCACCATAGTGCTTGCACTGGTATTTCAGCTTGTTATCTGCTTTATTCAGGCAGTTCCCCAGGACCAGACTGATGTGATAAGGGGTCATTGGGTGATGTTTGATAACAATAGCGATGTATTATACAAGCATATGGCCGGTCAGGCTATCGATATGCTCAGTAAACGGGCGGAAACAGTGTCTGCCATCCGGACTCCTTCCGACTGGAAGGAAAGGCAGCAATTTGTAGAAAGCACTCTTTCAAGGATAATGGGCCCCTTTCCCCCGAAAACACCTCTCAATGCAAAGGTGGAGAGGGTGATCAGAAAAGACGGGTTCCGGATCGAACATGTGATCTACGAATCACAGCCGGGTTTTTTCGTTACTTCTTCCCTTTTCATTCCCGATAAAACGCCTAAAAACAGGAAGACTCCGGCAGTTATTTATTGCAGCGGCCACGCTGAAGAGGGTTACAGGAGCAAGGACTATATACACACTATCATTAACCTTGTTAAAAAGGGATTTATAGTTTTTGCATTTGATCCGGTGGGGCAGGGGGAGAGGCTGGAATACTTTGATCCTGCAACAGGCAAATCGGCAGTGGGCGGACCAACGAGGGAGCATTCCTATCCCGGAGCCCAGGCTTTTATTTCAGGCAGCTCTCAGGCTTTACACATGGTCTGGGACGGGATAAGGGCAGTGGATTACCTCCTGGAACGGAAAGAAGTCGATCCTGAACGAATAGGAATAAGCGGCAGATCAGGAGGAGGAACACAATCGGCGTATATTGCCGCGTTCGACAAACGAATTCTTGCCGCCGCCCCTGAAAATTATATTACAAACTATACACGCCTGCTTCAGAACAGAGGACCGCAGGATGCCGAACAGAACCTCTTCAATATTATCGAGGCAGGCCTGGATCATCCTGATTTCTTGATTGTAAGAGCGCCAAAGCCAACTATGGTGATTACCACATCAAATGACATATTCAGTATTCAGGGAGCTATTGAAACCGAAAAGGAACTTTTGGAAATGTACCGGTCCCTTGGACATGAGGAGAATTTTATCAGAATTGAAGACGATGCAGGACACAGTTCTACACTTAAGAACCGTGAGGCAATGTATGCTTTCTTTCAGAAACATCTGAGGAATCCGGGAGATCCGGCCGATGAACAAGTGCAGCTTCCTTCCCCTGAAGAGATGATGGTAACCCCGACAGGCCAGTTGTCAACTTCACTTAAGTCGAAAACAGTTTTCATGCTTAACAGAGAAAGATCGGCGGACTTACTTGCTAAAACCGATGAGTTGAGAAAGAATTCCCCCGGGTTTTATTCCTCAGCGCTTGCCTCAGCCAGGAAACTTTCAGGTTACATTGACCCGTCAGGGGATGTGAAGCCGGTATTGACAGGGAGAATTGCAAGGGAAGGTTATACAATAGAAAAATATTTTCTGAAGGGTGAAGGTGATTACGTCATACCTTATCTCCTCTTCATACCTGAGAAGGCCGAAGGAAACTACCTTATATACCTTCATCCGCGAGGCAAAGCGGCAGAGTCGTCGCCTGGCGGAGAGATTGAGAGATTCGTCAGAAAGGGATATATCGTCATGGCTCCTGATATTCCCGGAACGGGCGAAAACCGGTCGGAGACATTCAAGGGTGATGCCTGGTTTAATGGAGTGTCACATAACCTCTGGTATCTTTCGATGCTGACCGGCAGGAGTATAACCGGTATTCTGGCAGGCGATATTGCGCGACTGGCAGCAGTGATCAATCCGCCCGGCAGCAAGACTCGGATCAGTGGATTTGCCAGGGATGAAGCCGGAATAGTTCTCCTGCATGCAGCAGCCTTTACAGGGGCTTTTGAAGAGCTTATCCTTGTCGATCATCTATCATCGTTCAGCTCAATAGTTTTGAACAGGTTCTACGATCATAAATATATTCCATATACAGTTCCGGCTGCACTCACGGCCTACGACCTTCCCGATCTGGCTGTGTCGCTTGCCCCTGCAAGGCTTGTGATAACCGGGATGAAAGACGGAAACGGAGAGCGCGGCGATACTGAAAGCATCAGAATTGCAGAGGAGACAATAAAAAAAGGCTACCTCCTGAAAGGAGCAGCGGAAATGCTGGAAATAACCGATGAACTGAAATACGAAAACCTGTTTCAGAAAAAGGACAGTAAGAGATAAAAAGATCAATGGGTTTAAAGATACAGACTATGAAGAACCAGATTAAACGGAGGGATTTTATTAAAACGGCATCAGCAGGTGTTGCCGGAATAGGACTTATGAATAGTGCCTATTCCCGGAGTTTCCGGAAGGAAGTTCCGGAAGGTCTCAGGGTGGGGATCATAGGACTTGACACCTCGCATGCAACCGCTTTCACCAGGACGCTTAACGATCCGTCGGCAGGTCCGGAGTTCGGAGGATTCAGGGTAACAGCCGCCTATCCAAGAGGAAGCAGTGAAATAAAATCGAGCTACGAAAGGATTCCCGGATACACGGAGGAAGTAAGCAAGCTTGGAGTGGAAATAACAGGATCAATAGATGAACTCCTTTTAAAATGTGATAAGATACTGCTTGAAACCAATGACGGGAGACTTCATCTCGAACAAGCCCTGAAGGTTATGAAAGCAGGAAAAGTCATGTTTATCGACAAACCCATAGCCGCCTCACTTACGGATACAATCGCCATCTTCAACGCTGCAGCTCATTACAGGCTGCCCATATTCTCATCATCATCGCTTAGGTTCGTAACAGCTGCTTCCGAGATCAGGAACGGATCGATAGGAAGAGTTCTGGGTGCCGACACCTACAGCCCCGCGACGATTGAACGGACTCATCCCGACCTCTTCTGGTACGGGATACATGGAGTCGAAACCCTGTTCACCGTTATGGGTACCGGATGTAAAAGCGTTTCCGGAATATTTACCGACGATATTGACTTTGTTACAGGTATCTGGAAAGATAATCGGATAGGGACATTCAGGGGAATAAGAAAAGGAAAAACGGATTACGGAGGAACAGCATTCGGAGAAAAGGGAATCGCCACGACAGGCAGATACGATGGCTATAATTCCCTTCTTGCCGAAATCGTGAAGTTTTTCCAGACAGGAGTGTCGCCGGTCCCGTCTGAAGAGACAATCGAGATATTTGCATTTCTTACTGCTGCCTGGGAAAGCAAAAAGCTAAACGGAGCTCCCGTGCTTATCGACAGTGTTCTCAAGGAAGCTGAACACGAGGCAAGGGCAAAACTGAGCGGTTATGCCTGGTGATCTTTACTTTATGTGAGCGTCATCAAAGGGTATAGTATCGGAACCGGGCTGTGAAAACCCCGGGGCTCAGGCTACTTGCCTGATTTTTTAAGAACATTTAACAATGGGTATAAACTTATATATGCTATCTTTATACGTCCTAAACCAAAAACTCATAGATCATGGCACAGAAAGTAACAAGAAAGGATTTTCTCAAAACAGCCGGTCTGGCAACTACCGGGGCTGTTTTCGGAGCCAGGGCAGCAGCAGCGACTGGTCCGGCAAACGGTCCGATTATCTCACCCCAAAAAGCTTCAAAAAAGGTTAACCTGGCGCTTATCGGAATAGCCAACCAGGGAGCTTCAGATGCAAGACAGTTCATTAATTCCGGATTGGCAAACATAGTCGCGGTCTGTGATGTTGACCTCGATGCAAAAGGCGCGCAGGATATTATCAAGCTTGTACCCAAAGCCAAGCAGTTCAGGGACTTCAGGGTTATGTTCGACAAGATGGCAGGTGATATTGATGCCGTACAGGTTGCAATACCCGACTTTGCCCATTTCCCGGTGTGTATGGCTGCCATGCAGCTCGGGAAACATGTTTTCGTGGAAAAACCGATGACCCGCACTTTCCTTGAGGCTGAATTGATGGCAAGGATGGCTGAGAAAAATCCAAAGATTGTTACTCAGGTTGGAAACCAGGGCCACTCAGGCGAAAACTACTTCCAGTTCAAGGCATGGGTTGATGCCGGTATTATAAAAGATGTAACCGCGGTAACCGCTTTCATGAACGGAAGCCGCCGCTGGCATCCCTACGATCCCAATATCACCAGATTCCCCGAGGCACAGCCTCTTCCTGCAGGTATGACCGACAAGGACTGGGACACATGGCTTACAACCGCGGCATACCATGATTTCAACGAAAAATACCATCCGGGCAACTGGAGAGGCTGGTACGACTTCGGTCTCGGAGCGCTCGGCGACTGGGGAGCTCATATACTTGACACTATTCATCAGTTTCTCGACCTTGGCCTTCCCTATGAAATTGAGCCTCTCCATATCAAGAACCTGAATGATTACTTCTTCCCGCTCGAGTCAACGATAAAATTCCGCTTCCCGAGCCGCGGCGATATGCCGCCGGTGGATATAACATGGTACGACGGTGTGGAGAACCTTCCTCCGCTTCCTGAAGGCTACGATTCGGTTGAAGCAACTGTCGACAGGACAATACCGCCTCCCGGAGGTGTTCCTCAGCAGGCAAGACCTCAGCAGCAGGCCGGCGCAGCCAGAGCCCCGAGAAGACCGTCCGCCGGCAAGGTGATCTATAGCAAGGAATTGACTTTCAAGGGTGGAACACATTCCGCTCCCCTCTTCATAATACCTGAGGAGAAGGCAAAGGAAATGGCGCCAAAACTGCCTCAATATCCCGAAAGCCCATCCGATCATTATGTAAACTTCCTTAAAGCATGCCAGGGTCTGGAACAAACACGTTCACCCTTCCAGATATTTGCCCCGCTGTCGCAGATATTCTCTCTTGGGATTATTGCCATACGCAGGAATAAGAAACTGATCTTCAACAGAGATACGAAGGAAGTGGTAAACGACCCGTTTGCAAATGCAATGCTGGCCGACAAACCTCCACGCAAAGGCTGGGAATCATACTATAACGTGTAGAAGCGGCGCTTTCCTACGCTCCCCGGAGTTTCTTAAGTTCGTTGAAATGAGCCATTGACATTTTTTCCCTGGCTTCCCGTGAGGCTTTACGATAGGCTTCAAATTCCTTTTTAAGCTCTTCGTATTCCTTTTTTGTATTAACCGTAATAATATGGTTCCTCTTGTAGGCAAGAAATCCGATGGCAAGAAGTCCGGTCAGAACAGCAATAATGGTCCAGAGAATGGAATTGTAAACTTTTTTGTTCACTTCCATCCCAAATAATGCTATACTGTTCTTTGTCCGGGTCATCACATCGAGGTCCGATTTGACATTATCAATGGCTGAGTTGAGAGAGTCGATGCGAAGATCCCTGTCCTGCCTTTCGGCAATAAGCGTTCCTATCTCTTTTCTGGCTGCATTTATTGAATCGGTGGCATTTCGCTTCAGTTTCTGGAACATGTCTTCCCGGATGGCTCTGAAATCTTCATAGATTCGTGTTTTTTCCTGAATATAATTCATCTGTTCCTTTACTGATCCTTCCGTGAAAACCTCCGGCAATGCCGTTTGCGCTGTGGCTGTTATTGCCGCAGGGAACAGAGCGAAAAAAAACAAGGCATGCCTTATGCCGGATATTAATATTCTCCCCATTGAGTATTACGGTTATGATTAAACTCCCATGCTTCAGAATAACGATTTTAAGGGGGAAATATTACTATATAAAAATTATATCAGCGAACTTGGTCTTTTTTGAAATAAATTCCGTATTTTGGCTCTTCCCAAACCTAAATATTAACTTAACACTTTCATGCCTATGTACAACAGTTGATTCTTACCAAAGGACAAGGTCCTTCTGACAGACCTTTGTCATTATTTAAAATTCTATTAACTATATTAGTTTTTCTAACTTAACCTCAAATCATGAAACCCACATGTATTAAGTTTATAAATATGTATCTGACTAACCTTCAATCATGTGGGCTCTCCCCGTTTGAACGGGGCAGGCATCATGACATTAAAATCAAAATTTTATTATGATGAAAGAAAGCCCTTTCCATGAGATGCAATTATTCAGGCATCTCAAAAAGCCTTTTTGGGATATTAAGATCCTGATCCTCGCGTTATTGCTTGGGGCTGGCACCACCTTTGCCGGCGCTGTCCCCCAGCAGCTTACAGTATCGGGAACAGTTACCGATCTGGCAACAGGCGACCCCATGCCGGGAGTTAACATTGTTGTCAAGGGAACTGTTGTTGGTACACTCTCGGGTCCTGACGGAAAATACTCACTTGCCGTCACCGGTCCGAACGATATTCTTGTTTTCTCCTTTATCGGTTATAACAGCCTGGAAGTTGCATTGGCAGGCCGTACAACCCTGAACGTGGAGCTGGAATCGGCAACTACCGAGCTCGATGAGGTAATCGTAACCGGATATGGAACGCAGAAAAAAAGCGACCTTACCGGATCGGTGGTGCGTGTTACAATGGATGATAAGGCTTCCCTTGCCAATATGAACATCTCCCAGGCCCTTTCAGGAGCCACCGCGGGTGTGAACGTACAGGGTTCCGGATTGGCAGGTACAGAACCTGACCTTTCGATAAGGGGCCAGACGTCACTGTCGGCAAGTGACAGACCACTGATTGTACTCGACGGAATTATCTTCAACGGAGCAATTTCCGACATTAACGTGAGCGACGTTGAATCGATTGACATCCTGAAAGATGCCAGCGCTGCTGCTGTTTACGGTTCAAGATCCGCGAACGGCGTAATGCTGATCACCACTAAGAGGGGGAAATCTGCCAAGCCGGTTGTGTCGTTCAATATGTACTACGGTTATCAGGACATGACAAACAATCCGATGCGGGTAATGAACGCTCAGGAATATGCCGTAAGGCTTGTGGATTACTACTATCAGCAGGACCTGTATTCCTGGTACAAGACAAAACCGACAGGCCCTGAAGGAAAACCTGTAAGACCTGACGTAAACAACAAGGAACTGGTTGCAGCCAGGCTCAGAACCCAGGAGGAAAGGGATAACTATATGGCCGGGAATGAAATCGACTGGGTTGACGAGATTACTCACATTGCTCCAATCCAGAACTATAACATAAACGTCTCAGGAAAGACAACCAACAGCAACTACTACGTGTCCGGTTCTTATACCAATGAGGAAGGAATCCTGCGTAACGACAAGTACAGCAGGTTCACTCTGCACAGCAATCTCGAAAGCAAAATCACCGACTGGTTCACCCTGAGTGTCATCTCCTCATACTCCTACAGGGATTATTCCGGACTGAACGCGGACCTGGGACATGCAAGATCTTGTAGTCCTCTGGCAAACAATAAGATAGGGCAGCCCGTGTGGGATATGTACCTGACAGGTGAGGCTTACATGCCCTACCCGCTCAATAATCTTTATGTTACCAACGAAGATAAGAGAAACTCCCTCTTCATGGTCGGAAGCGGTAAAATCACAGTTCCGTGGGTAAAGGGGCTTACCTATGAACTTAATTACTCGAACACTTTTCTCACGAGGACAAATAACTCCTTCTACCCGGTAACAGTTCCGGGCGGAGCGGGCAATAAGGGGCGTGCATACAAGTTGCCTGAAGAGGAAAGGAACTGGATTGTTAACAATATTGTAACCTACCTGAGAAGCTTCGGACAGCACCAGATTAACGCCACCCTTCTTTACAGCGCCGAAAACCGGAACTTCCAGAGCTCCAGCATCGATGCCCAGGGATTCGACAATCCTGTGTTGGGCTTTAATAATGTAAGTCTGGGTACACAGTATGCCGTTGCTTCCAGTGCATGGGAAGAGAACAGTCTTTCATACATGGCAAGGCTGAACTACACGTTTATGAGCAGGTATCTTCTTACAGCAACCTGGCGCCGTGACGGATTCTCGGGATTCGGTCCCGACAAGAAATTCGCCAACTTCCCCTCGGTGTCGCTCGGATGGGTACTCTCGGATGAGTCATTCATGCAGAGTATTCCAAAAGTTTACCTCAAACTGAGAACATCTTACGGTGAAAACGGTAACCAGGGAATAGGACGCTACTCGAGTTTCTCAAGGATGACAGCGGATGCCTATGTTTTCGGTCCCACTACCTCTGTTGCCGTTTATCCGAGTACCCTCGGAAATGCCAGTCTTGCATGGGAAAAAACCGCTTCCCTCAACGTGGGGATCGACTTCGGCTTTTTAGACAGAAGAATATCAGGATCAATTGATGTTTACAAGGCAAAAACATCCGACGTTCTTGTAAGCAGGGCTCTTCCGCCAACAACTGGTTACGCGAGCGTGTGGACAAACATCGGAGCGATTGACAATAAAGGTATTGAACTGGAACTTAACACTATTAACCTGACCGGTCAGCTTGGCTGGGAAACCAATTTTGTCTTCTCTCTCAACCGCGACAAGATATCCAGACTCTACGGTGACAAGAATGACAAGGATATAGGAAACTCATGGTTCGTCGGGGAACCTATCAGCGCGATCTATGATTACGAAATGATGGGAGGTCTCTGGACAGAAGCCGACCTCTATGCAGGCAGAACCTATGACAACTGGTACCCCGGTCAGTATAAATACGTTGACCAGAACAATGATGGTGTTATTGAACCGAATAACGACAGGAAAGTTATAGGTTACAGGTCCCCAAGCTACAGGTTCAGTATAAATAACACATTCAACTGGAAGAACTTCACTTTCTCATTCTTTATCAACTCAATTCAGGGCGGGAAGAAATACTACCAGATGAATAACGCGAGTGTTGTAAACGTTGATTGGAGATCCGACAACGTACTGAGAATAAATGCTTCAGCCGTGAGACCTTACTGGACTCCTGAAAACGGTGTTAACAATGCTACGGGTGTCTACAACTCACCGGCAGTGTCGAGCGGTATCTACGAAAGCAGAAGCTTTGTAAGACTTCAGGATGTGTCGCTCGCCTACAGGTTCAATCAGACCGTGCTCAGCAAGCTGGATATCGAGGCTCTTCAGGTTTATATAGCAAGTAAGAACCCCTACGTCTGGACAAAATGGTCAGGATGGGACCCCGAAACCGGTACCAGCAACTCGCCTCTTATGAGGAATATAACTGCAGGTTTCAGGGTTACCTTCTAATTAATAGAGGAAAAGGGAAATTTGCAATGAATATATTATGAAACCGAAAAATTTTTATATGATGAAACAATTTCAGGATATGTTTTTAAGGAAGTTTTTATTGTTTGCCGGTGTTCTGCTGGTTTTGCTTCCTGCCTGCAGTGAAGATATACTCGATGAAACACCGCTGGATTTCCTTGCACCGGAAAACGCGTATCAGACTCTTCCGGGTATTAAGCAAGGTATCACCGGACTCCATTTTTCCGTGAGACAAAGATGGTTTTACGGTTCCGATCAGGATGCCGGAGCTATTATGAAAGGTTGCGGAACAGATATCGCCTTTCATGGAGAAGACCCCAACAGTACAAGGTTCATGTGTAATTATGTAAACTATGTTACATCAGAAAATGGATACCTGAGGAATTACTGGACATGGAACTATGAACTGATACAAAGGGTCAATGTACTTATCGAGGGTATTAATGCTGCCGATCCCAATATCTGGGCGAAGGAAGGCCAGAAAGATGCCTACCTGGCCGAAGCAATGTTTTTCAGGGCATTCGCCTACAGGATACTGGTTTCCACATACGGTGATGTTCCTCTTGTGACTGAGGTCATTAAAGGTGTGAAAACCGATTTTACCCGAACCCCGAAGGCCCAGGTCTATGCACAGATGGAACAGGATCTTCTGTTCGGTACAACCAAACTTCCCGCGAGGGGACAGGAAGAAGAACCCGGAAGGATAACCCAGGGCGCTGCATGGCACATGCTCAGCGAATGTTACCTCGCCCAGGGTAAATACCAGCTTGCAGCAGATGCAGCCAGCGCAGTTATTGACAATTATGGCTATGCACTTATGACCGAACGTTTCGGCGACAGGCAGAATCTGGTCTGGGGAGAGGGTGATCCCTATTACGACCTGTTTGACTACGGCAATCAGAATATTGCAGGCAATACCGAATCAATCTGGGTAATCCAGGTTGAACCGCCCCCAACAACAGGAGGAGGATCGGTTGAAGGTAACAGGACATTTGGACCCGCGTACTTCAGACTGGGTAATACACCGGATGGATTCAAAGCCTTCAGGGGAGAATTCAGAAATGGCAAATATACAGGTTATTCCGACACACTGGGACGCCCTGTTGCATGGCTGCATCCCACTAACTACGCTGCATACGACATCTGGAAAAGCGACTGGAACAATGACGTCCGGAATGCAAGGTATAATATAAAGAGAGACTTCTATTATGATGCTCCCGGATCAGCCTATGACAAGAAGAAAATCAACCTTCTGGTCGACTATGCCGCCGAATATGAAGCCGGTACACGCGATGCCATGAGGGATTCATGCCAGTACATATATCCCTACTGGATGAAGATTGCCGACCCCTGCCATTACTTTACCGATCCCAACCGTTCGGGAGGAGGAAGTGACCATAAGGACCGCTATGCCATTAGGCTTGCTGAAACTCTCCTTCTGAGGGCTGAAGCGTATGTCGGACTTAACAGACCCGACCTTGCAGCCGCTGACATTAACCTGATCCGTGCCAGGGCAAACGCGACACCCGTGGATGCTGATGATGTCGACCTCGATTACATCCTCGACGAACGTGCAAGAGAACTGTACGGCGAGGAATGGAGACATATCACGCTAAGAAGGATGGGAAAACTTGTCGAGAGGGTCAGGACCTTGAACAATAACCCCAAGAACCCCGGCCTGAACATCCAGGATTACCATGTGCTGTGGCCAATCCCGCAGAATCAGATTGACCTTAACATTGATGCCGAATTCCCGCAGAACCCCGGATATCCTACCAGATAAGCACCCCGGGATTTAAAGGAATGTTATAAAAAAATCAGCGGACTGACCGGTCCGCTGATTTTTTTTGATTTGATTTGAAGCTGATTGCAGGAAAAAATCAGAGCCTTCCTATTGCCTTCAGCATCGCGATTATATTCTCTGCCGGTACTTCGGCCTGGATGTTGTGTACCGTTGCAAATACAAATCCACCTCCCGGAGCCAGGGCATCAATGTTCCTTTTCACATCATCCGCTACATCCGAAGGCGAACCTTCCGGAAGCACCTTCTGGGTGTCAACTCCTCCTCCCCAGAAGACGAGTTCGGAGCCAAAGTCTTTCTTGAGCTGATATGGCTCCATCCCGGCCGCGTTGATGTGAACGGGATTGATTATGTCAATGCCGATTTCAATGAAATCGGGAAGAAGGGGCCTTATGTTTCCACATGAATGGAAGATAAGCTTTGCTTTCGGTGCAAGGTCCTTTATAGCCTTGATTATTCGTGCAATATGCGCTTTGTAATACTGCCTGAAATGGTCGGGCGACACAAGCTGCGACTCCTGAGTGCCGTAATCGTCGGCTTCCGCGACAACGTCAACAACATCTGCAAGTTCTTCAAGAGCTTTCTGCCAGAATTGGATCTTAAGGTCAGCCAGCTTCCCGATCAGGCGGTCGGAGAATTCAGGATAAACAAAGGAGTCAACAAGTGCATTGCTCACTCCCCTCACCCTCTGCTGCATCTCAAAGATGCCGGCGCAGAGTCCTTTCAGGATCACCAGCTTTCCTTCCTCCCTGAAACGGATCGCCTTTTCACGCAAACCTGCTATCCTGACAGGATTTGAGGGATCAGGCCAGTTATATCTGTCAACGAGTGTGTCTTCCGGAATCAGATGCTCCATAGGGTGTCCGACTAAGGAAAACCAGTAGCCATTCTCTTTCGGGAAATGATGAGTGAAGCCCCATTCATCATGGTATTCCCATCTTTCTCCCGCATCCCTTAACTTTGAATAAACATCCCAGTTATGGCTGGTGAGCGGGAAAAGCCCCCGCGTGTCAACATTGATCAGTTCAAGTATCTCCGCCGACGGAACAACAATCTGCTGGATTACATCAGCCCATTCCGGCTCCTCAGGGCCAAACCCGAGGTGTTGCCTGAGCTTTTGGTAGGCACCGTTCGTTATTCCGGTCCAGGTGGTCCCGGCCAGGTCAAAAGGAATCCTGTCGGGCTCCCTGTGATTGAGAGCCTCAATTATTCTTTCCCTGCCGTTCATGAAAACGAAAGCCCTGCAAGAACTCCCTTGAAATATCCTATCGATTCGGCAATACCGGCCAAAGGATCATCCATGTCTTTCCCGTATTCCAGGGTGCAGGTCCCGCTGAAATTGTTTTCACACAGGGCGGTGAAGAAACGGGGAAAATCGATTATGCCCCTTCCTGCTTCTACACACCAACCAGCCTTTTCAGCCTTGTCACAGTCCCAGATGTGAAAATCAAATATCCTGTCCTTGTACTTGAGATAGGCTGCCGTCGGATCAAGCCCCAAACGTGTTTCGTGAGCTATGTCGAAACAAAATCCTATCCTTGGATCAAGATCCTTGATTTCCTTCCATACCGAATCGGCAGAGGGATAAAGAGGCAGGTCTGGCCCGTGATTATGAATCGCGAGCCTGAAGTTGTATTCCTTGACCTTCTTGTCGACATATGGAAGAAGCTCAACGTTGGGAACCCCGATAACCAGATTGACACCAACAAGTTTGGCATAAGCAAAAGCCTGATCTATTGCCTGTTCTGATCTCATGTAAATAGGACCGACACCGTAGGGCTCAACATCGAACGATTTCATCTTTGCCAGTGTCTGATCAATATGCTCTTTTGTGCTGTCGAGCGGAAGGTGAAAATCCTTTACGCCAAGAAGCTTAACATCCACTTTCTTCATCATGGCCAGTGAATCGTCGAGATTGATTTTCGCGAAAGAGAAACCGGCTATCGCGAGTTTGAAGGCGGCAGGTTTCAGAGGAACTGCAGCTGCAGGTTTGGCTGCCGCGTATCCCGGAATGCCCGCGGCTATTACACCGGCTCCGCTTGTCTTAATGAAGTTGCGTCGTGAAAATTTCATGTCTGATAATTATTAATTAATGATTAGTTTGGCTTAGTTGCTGAAAACATTATCGTTTTTGGTAAAATATTTGTTGAATAACGATAATTCAGTTATTGTTTTACGATAAATATTTGTTGTTGTTTTCGGATTTTTTCTTTTAAAATTTGAAATATTTCTCTCTGATGGGGATGTTAAGCAGTGCTGAGGCTGCATTATCTCCTGCAAATTCTTCAGTATCCGGATTCCAGGAAAGTCGTGATCCGGTTTTGATGGCAATCAGTCCCAGCTGACACATGGATATTGTCCGGTGAGCGGTCTCAAGCGGCTCGAATGACTGTTTTCCGTTTTTAATCGCTGTCAGGAAGTCTTCCTTATCTGAGAGGAGTTTGCCAAAAGAGAAATCGCCCGGCCCGGGTTCCCAGTCGAGCAGTTTCTGAGAACTGGCTGTCAGTTTATCGGGGTATTCCACCTCGACCCATCCCTGTGAGCCTTCGAATCTTACAAAGGGCCTTTCTATTCTGAAAAACACTTCTACTCCATCGGCATAACGGTAATGGATATCAAACTTGTTGAGTGTGTTCCACAATCCCTTGTCGAATTCTCCGCTTCCTTCAATACTCACGGGGCCGGTATATTCGCTGTTGTGTCCCCATTGCACGATTCCCATAAGGTGGGCTCCCCAGTTGCTTATCATGCCGTTGCAGTAGGAATCGACCCTCATCCATCCCGGTCGTCCATATGCCTTAATGGCATGGACCCTCTTTTCGGTATAGGGAGCTTCCCATGCAGGTCCGAGCCACATATCATAATTCAGCTCATCAGGTACGGGCATGGTAGGTTCGGGTTTCAGCGAATCGCCCGACAGCTCGGCCGGCACAGCCACATGGATACGCTCCAGCTTTCCTATTACGCCGTTCCGCACCAAAGTGACGGCTTTGGAAAACTGGGGTATGGGCCTGAATTCCGAGTCGTTGCGGGTAATTATGCCGTATTCCTTTATGGCTTTGACAAGCTGCCGGCCGTGCTCAATGCAAGTGGAAATGGGTTTTTCCAGCGAAACATGCTTTCCTGCCCTTGCAGCTTCTATGGCCATGGGAACATGCCAGTGGTCGGGTGTTGCTATCATAACAGCATCCACATCTTTTCTTACAAGTATTTCCCGGAAATCGCCATAGGCCGCACATCCTTTCCAGCTGCTTCCCTTTTGTTGAGAATAGAAGTCGTTTACCTGCTTCAGACCGTTTGACAACCGCCATGAATCAACATCACAAACTGCCACGATCTGGGCATTCTCAGACTTCAGGAACTGGGGAATGTTCGGATTGACTGTCTGGCGTCCAAGACCAATCATTGCCACGTTGATCCTGTCCGAAGGCGGCGATGACTTTAAAAGGGAAGATGAAACAATATGTGGCGCTGTAAATGCCCCGCCTGCTGCAATGCCGGCATTCCTGATAAATTCTCTTCTTCTGATTCCCATCGGCTCTTACTTTTTATTGTGACCAATAAAGATAATGTAATTACCGAAGCATGCCTAAAGTTGCTTCAGTTTTGTCCCGGTCAATTCATAAAAAATGTTAATGATGCCTGTCGGGAAGTTCTGAAGAAGATATTTATGAGTACATTTAAAGACTTTATTCTATCAAGTTATTACTGCTTTTTCTAACACCTTTAATCATGAACAAGAAATCCATTTCAAGACGCGAATTTCTGGGAACAGCTGCTGCTGCAACATTGTTGACAACCGTTCCTTTCAACATTTCCTATGCTGCATCTCCAAAGGGGAAGAAACCCAATTCAAAAGTAGGAGGGGTTCAGCTGGGAGTGACTACTTACAGCTATGGCAGCATGCCCCACAAAGTTGATGATGTGATTGAATACCTTCTTTATGCCGGAGTCAATTCAATAGAATTGAGAAATGTTGCCGAGGAGGATCTTGGAATACCTTCAGTCCAGAGGCCAAGATCGATGGGTCAGATGACTGAAGAACAGAGAGCGGAAATGAAAAAGGCCATGGAAGCTATAAGGGAAGAACAGAAAAAATGGAGACTGTCGCTGCCCATGGAACGCTATGTCGATATGAGAAAGAAATTCAACAAGGCAGGAATAGAAGTCTATATCGCGAAATTTGCTCCTTCGGCCTGGTCGGATGAGGAGATCGATTACGCTTACAGGGCGGCAAAAGCTCTCGGCTCAATTGGTATCACGGATGAACTGACCGAAGCCAACTGCCAGAGGCTTGGGAAATTCGCCGAGAAACACAAGAGCCTCGCGATGTTCCATACCCACGGACAGGTTGCCGATCCCGGATTCTCTTTTGACAAATATCTCGGTTACTCTCCTGCAAACATGCTGAACCTTGATGCCGGCCATTACTACGGTGCCACAGGTTTGCATCCCAATGATGTGATAATAAAATATCACGACAGAATGAGAAGCATTCATATCAAGGATAAAACAGGACCGAAACATGCCACTCCCAATACCAACAAGGAGTTTGGCCAGGGTGAAACACCCATTGCCGATGTATTATTACTTTTGAAAAAGGAAAAATGGCCCATTCGCGTTGATGTTGAACTCGAATACAGGATCCCCGAAGGATCTGATGCAGCTAAAGAAGTCAAGAAATGTATTGACTATATGAGAAACATACTTGAATAAATAATCCAAATACCACCGTGAAAAAGTTGTTATTTATACTGGTCGCGGTTTTACTTTTCACCCCCCCGGAGGCTCTTGCTCAAAAAGCAAAAAATGTCACCATTTCGGGAAAAGTTGTCGATGGAAATAACAATCCGGTAGCAGGAGCTGCGATTTTCATCGACAAAAAGAAAACCGATGCAGTGACCGATCAGAACGGTCGTTACAGCGTCAAGGTGAAAAAGGGAGCCGGGCAGATTCTTGTGCTGTCGCTTTTCAGCGGCGCCATCGAACAGGCTATTGACGGCAGGACTGAGATAAACTTTGTACTGTCGGACAATGCCCCCCCTGCCCAGGAAGACCCGAAAGCCCTCAATATTAAAGATTCGGCAGTCCCGGTTTACCAGGATATATACGACATGATCAGGGGCAGGGTGCCGGGTGTTGAGGTATCGGGAAAATCAATAAAGATCAGGGGAACCAATTCTCTTAATGTCAGTACTGAGCCTCTTTTTGTGGTCGACGGGGTAATAACCAGTGAGATTGACGGAATTGCCCCTGAAACCGTCAGTAAGATAGAGGTACTTAAAGGACCCGACGCGTCTGTTTACGGGACCAGGGGATCGAATGGCGTGATAATAATTACCCGCAAAACAGGAAAGGATTAACAGATGCGTGATGATGGTAAGGATTTCTTCGTTGGCGGTAATACTGCCTGACGATTGAAATCCATCTTTATTCACGGTGATACCAAATTACCAAACATATTGAATATGAAAACTCTGAAGAATTATTTGCTTCCGGCGGTCATTCTTTTGCTGCTTACCGTAGGCGGATGCGGCCGGAAATGGGCCGAGGAAAACAAGGGCAGTTTCAGCATTATACGCAATGAGAACGGACAAACCCTTGGGTTCTCGCCTGCATCCGGGATTGAAATTCTGACGGTAAAGGGACTGGCTTTCAAGGATCTTAACAAGAATGGCAGGCTTGACCCTTATGAGGACTGGCGCCTTCCGGTGAATGAACGCGCGCTTGACCTGGCATCAAGAATGTCGGTCGAACAGATTGCCGGACTGATGCTTTATAGCAGTCATCAATCGATTCCTTCGGCAGGGGGTGGATTCGGGCCCGGAGCTACCTATGGAGGAAAGCCTTATGCCGAGAGCGGCGCTTTGCCGGGCGATCTGTCGGATCAGCAGAAAAAATTCCTGACTGAAGATAATCTGAGACATGTCCTTATCACATCGGTCGAAAGTCCGGAAGTGGCTGCAATATGGAATAACAATGCCCAGGCTTTTGTTGAGGGAACCGGTCTGGGTATTCCCGTAAACACCAGCTCTGATCCGCGGCACGGGAGCGATTCGTACGCGGAATACAACGCCGGAGCCGGAGGGGAAATATCAATGTGGCCGGGTACCCTGGGTATAGCGGCATCATTCGATCCTGAACTTATGAGGCGATTCGGGGAAGTTGCTTCAATGGAATACAGGGCTCTGGGCATAGCAACAGCACTATCGCCTCAGATTGACCTGGCAACGGAACCCAGGTGGTCGCGTTTTGACGGAACCATGGGAGAGGATCCTGATCTGGCAACGGATATGGCCCGGGCTTATGTCGACGGATTCCAGACTTCCGAAGGTGAAGCACATATAGCAGACGGCTGGGGATATCACAGCGTAAATGCCATGGTTAAACACTGGCCGGGAGGCGGACCCGAAGAAGGAGGCAGGGATGGGCATTTTGCATACGGCGCATATGCAGTTTACCCGGGAAATAACCTGAAAGATCACCTCCGGCCTTTCACCGAAGGGGCATTCAGGCTTCAGGGACCTACAGGAATGGCATCCGCCGTAATGCCCTATTATACAATATCATTCAACCTGGATCATTCATACGGGGAAAATGTGGGCAATGCTTATAGCAAATATATAATTAACGATCTTCTGAGGACGGAATACAACTACGACGGAGTGGTCTGTACCGACTGGGGAGTGACGGGAAATGTGAGCGGCATTGACCGCTTTGAAGGCAAACCATGGGGAGTGGAAGGTCTTTCGGTAGCAGAACGGCATTACAAAATCATTATGGCAGGTTGCGATCAGTTCGGGGGAAACAATGACAAGGGACCGGTTCTGGAAGCTTATGCCATGGGAGTGAAAGAACACGGTGAGGAATTCATGAGGGCACGCTTTGAGCAATCAGCCGTCCGACTGCTTAAAAACACCTTCAGGGTAGGTCTGTTCGAAAATCCATATCTCGATACGGAGAATACGAAATCCACAGTTGGGAAGCCGGAATTCATGAAGGAAGGCTATGATGCCCAGATCAGATCAATTGTTATGCTGAAGAACAGCTCCGGAGTTCTTCCCGTGAAGAAACAACTCAAAGTATATGTTCCCAAAAAGTATAGCCCTGCAGGACGCGACTGGTTCGGACGTGAAACACCTGAGGCATGGTCTGATCCTTTGAATCCGGCGGTTGTTTCAAAATACTTTGAGCTGACGGATAAACCTGAAAATGCCGATCTGGCGCTGGTAAGCATTGCCAGTCCTGCCGGAGGAACAGGATATGACCAAAGGGATGCCGGGCAAAAGGGGAATGGATATGTTCCCATAAGCCTGCAATACTCCAGGTACAGGGCCGACCATGCCCGCGAAACCAGTATCGCCGGAGGAAGCCCCCTCGAGAGCTTTATAAACAGATCGTACAGGGGAAAAAGCTTAGAGGCCATCAACAGCTACGATTTGAAAATGGTGAATGAAACAAAGGCCCGGATGGGACGAAAACCTGTGATAGTGATTGTTGATGTTTCGAATCCTATGGTTTTTTCTGAGATTGAGAAAAACGCTTCAGCCATACTGGTGCATTTCGGAGTTCAGGATCAGGCACTCATGGATCTGCTCACAGGTGTTTATGAACCATCAGGCCTGCTTCCTTTCCAGATGCCTGCCGACATGAAGACGGTGGAAGAGCAGTTTGAAGATGTGCCACGGGATATGACATGCCATACCGATGCCGATGGAAATAAATATGATTTTGCTTTCGGACTGAACTGGAAGGGAGTGATCAACGACGACAGAACACAGAAATACGGGAAGTAAAATCGCCGAAAGTAAAATTTCGGGCTTTTGCTTCCTTTCGGGTGTATCCTAAAAAGAACCGTTTACGGATGATTTCATTTAATTGGTCAAATTCCGTATATTCAGATCATATAATTGATTAATTTAGCCTTGATGTTTTAGAGCAATGCAAGGCCTGGGGTTTACTGTTTCCTGGTTAAACGGAAAGGAATTCCAGAAAAATCGGAACTTTAATACCTTCAGGTAGTTGATTTTTGTATGGTTTTTGTACGGTTTTTGTATTAGTTGTTGTTAATTGTGTTGAAGGAAAGATTAGCGCTTTATAAAGAGATATCCGACTTTTAAAAATTATATCCGGATGAAATATAATAAGGTTTTCTTGTTCCTGGTATTTAGTCTGGCCTTTTCTTACAAGGGCCTTGCCCAGCTTGAATGCATAAAACTGAGTTCTGCTGTCGGGACCGACAACCAGATAGTATGTATCGGATCGCCAATCACCCCGATTAGCTATGCACTCGGATCGGGAGTTACATCAGCAAATGTTACGGGTCTTCCCCCGAATGTTTTTGCCTTGGTCAGCTCCGGATCCTTATATATAAGCGGCACTCCTTCGGGAACCGGTACATTTAACTATGAGGTTACCGTTGTTGGTACATGTTTCGGGGATAAAAATGCCAAAGGAACCATTACAGTGAGTCCCCCGGCCTCAGCTTCAATATTCTATCCCGGCTCTCCCTTCTGTAACAACCTGACGGCTCCGCAGGCTGTTACCCTGACCGGAACAAGCGGCGGAACTTTCAGCGCTTCGCCTTTAGGCCTGAATATCAGCGCTGCAACCGGTGATATATTACCCTATATGAGTGTTCCCGGGAATTATACCGTGACATATAACGTTTCAGGCTGCGGGACAGCCACGGCCACGACACCTGTCAGAATAACAGCGCTTCCGGTTGCCACATTCCGCTATCCAGGATCGCCCTATTGCAGCAACGACAGCGACCCCCTGCCTGTTTTCTCAGGTGGTGGTGTGGCAGGAAGCTTTTCGTCAACCCCCGGTTTGGTTTTTGTGAGTACTTCAACAGGTCAGGTCGATCTT
>Ga0208040_1000940_pt1 | contig 31221 bp, 23 predicted proteins | sample AD_UKC083_MetaG_FD_184431 | JGI IMG/M metagenome (GOLD analysis project Ga0208040, IMG submission 184431) | Active sludge microbial communities of municipal wastewater-treating anaerobic digesters from USA - AD_UKC083_MetaG (SPAdes) (version 2) | ecosystem: Engineered > Bioreactor > Anaerobic >...
AACCGATACTAATCCCCGGTCTGGTGGGCACAGACTCTCTTGACATTCCCAATGCCACTATCCGCGTGGGAAAACGTTATACATTAAAGCCTCTCAAATTCAGAGGATATTACAAATACGCCCCTGTTAACGGCGATTCTGCCCTGGTTTCGGTGTTATTATCGAAATACAACACAGCCTTAGGAAAAAGAGACACCATAGGATTGGCCCGTGAAATATATAAAAACACGGTTACGGAATACACTATGATTGACCTCCCGATCAACTATCAAAGTCAGGAAACACCCGACACGCTTACACTGCTGATATGTTCAAGCGCAGGTATCCGTTTCGATGACCTGATGAACTGTAAAGGCCAGGTGGGCAGCACGATGTGGATAGATGAGATTTTCTTCATCATGCCGTAAGGCAGCGAAAAAAACCTTTCAACCCAAAAATATTATTTTAGTGCTGTTTTTGCTGGATGAGTTGTTCCAGCGAATCCATCAGTTCACCCACATTTTTCCATTTTGCGATCTCGGCATCGTTGAATTTTATGCCGAAATGTTTTTCCACCGAAACCACCAGGTTCAGGTGTGATAAAGAATCCCAGCCATCAACATCTTCTGAGGTGGTTTCCCTGGTGATCTTTATATCGTCGTCATAAAATACTTTGCAAAAAATTGCATTCAGTTGTTCAAATGTATTCATCATAAAATGTTTAAATGTCCATAGTTGAAATGTCGCCGGGGTCTTCGCCCATATACCAGGCTTTCAGCACACGGCGCATGATTTTTCCACTTTTGTTTTTTGGCACCTCTTCAATCAGGCGGATATCCTGCGGCGTGGCAATTGACGAAAGACGGTTGGACAAAAATATGCGAATCTTCAGTTCCAGATCGTCCGTCCACACAACATGGTCTTTGAGCCGTATAAAGGCCACCACCTTTTCGAAAAGCAACTCATCGGGCGCTCCGATAACAGCCGATTCTGCAATTTCGGGAATTTCCAGCAGAGTGCTTTCTACCTCGAACGGACTGATCAGATGACCGGCCGTATTTATAACATCGTCGTTACGTCCCACAAAATGATAGTAACCCTCTTCATCACAGAAAGCCATATCGCCTGTATAATAATAACCGTTTTTGATTTTTTCGTTAAAGGCAGCCTCATTGTTCAGATAGGCTGTAAGCATGGAATCCCAGGGCGTTTTAATGCAAAGATGGCCGGTTTCTCCCACAGGACATGGCCTGCCGCCTTCAGACAATATGGCCGCTTCGATGATATCGATGGGCCTCCCCATCGAACCCGGCTTAATCTTTATTCCCGGGCGGTTGCAAATCATTATACTGCCTGTTTCTGTCTGAAACCATGTGTCATACACCTCTTTCCCCAGAACTTCTGCAGCCCACAGGTTTATTTCGGGGTTGAGCGGTTCGCCCACACTGAAAATATAGTGTAGTTTGTTTAATGAAAATCTCTTAAAAATCTTTTTGTCTTCACGCATCAACATACGCAAGGCTGTAGGCGCCGTGTACCATTTGGTGATGCCCTCATTCTCCAGCAACTCCATCCATGTTTCAGCGTTGTAAGCCCCGCCATAGTGCAGTTGCGAAACGCCCAATGCCCAGGGTCCTATGATGCCGTAAGACGTCCCCGTAACCCAGCCCTGGTCGGCAGTGCACCAGTAGAAGTCTTCATCCTGGAGGTTGAGGACATGTTGTGCCGTGTAACTTTGTGTCAATATGCTTTTGTGGACATGCTGAACGCCCTTAGGCTTGCCGGTAGAACCCGAAGTATAATGCAGTACCGACGGAGCATCGGGACCTGTAACCGACACTTCGAACTTGTCCGAAGCATTAGAAAGCATGGGCGGTAGCGCCAAAGCTTTTTCATCGTTTTCGGTACCATCCACCACCAGAATATATTTTAGATGCTCCAACTGCGGCAAGGCTCTCATTAATTTTTTCAGCAGGCTTTTTTTGGTAATAACCGCCACTGCCCTGCTGTCGCCAAGCCGGTCGGCAAGGGCTTCCTCCCCAAAGTTGGAGTACAGTGTACCTGCCACAGCCTGTGTTTTTAATATGCCTAAAAATGCAAAAAACTGTTCAGGCATTTTGGGCAAAAACGTAAAAACAATATCGCCCTTTTTTATTCCCAGTTGCGTGAGTAAGTTGGCATAGCGGTTGCTTTGACCATCTAAATCCTCAAATGAATAATCGCAGCTATCCCCTTTATGTCCGATATAACGAAAGGCAAGTTTTTGGCTGTTTCCGTTCAGACACTGATACCGGGTACAGTAATAAGCAATGTTGTATTGATTACATGTGATTTTAAAGGGCTGCATGATGTGTGATTAAAAATTAAGATAAATAAACGGTTGGGCCTCGGTACTGAAAAACTGATAAATGAAAATCACTGCGACAAAGATCACTATTCCCTGAATTGTCCAGTGCAGGCGTCCGAAAAAGTCGGTAAGCCGGGTGTTCCAAACGGCTGGGGTATAATGCAACAGGATACCGGCCAGCATAACAAAAAAAGGATATTTATAAAAACCAAACCATTGCCCGGCCAGTGAAAAGTCCACACCTCCGAAAATTTTCTGCAGCATGTCTGCAGCCACCTGTATATCGGGTGCCCTGAAAATGATAAATGTAAACATCAGCACATGAACGGTAATAAAGATGCTCAGCATTTTGTACAATAAAGGGTTAACCTTTTTTCTCACCTTCATCCGTATCCGGCGTGACAGCACCTCGTAGCCCATTATCAGGCCATGCAACGTCCCCCACACCAAAAAAGTATAGTTGGCGCCATGCCACAAACCACAGATAATAAAGGTAGCCAGCACAGAGATCGCCAGCCCTGCATTCTGTAAATTTCTGAGACGTATCGACATGGGCGTGAAAATATAGTCGCGTAGCCAGTTAGACAGGGTGATATGCCACCTCCGCCAGAACTCCGAAATGTTTTGCGCCATAAATGGCTTGTTGAAGTTGGGGGCGCTGCTAAATCCGAGCAACATGGCAATGCCGATAACCATATCGGTATAGCCCGAAAAATCAAAATACAACTGTACAATGTAGCCGTATCCGACCATCAAATACTCAAAAGATGAAAAATACACATGCGTATCGAACACCCTATCCACCAAATTGACACCCAAAAAATCAGCGATAACCACTTTTTTAAAGACACCGACAAGGATCAGCAACAAGGCTTTGCCAACAAATGCACGGCTGAGGTCAAGCGCCTGCCGGAACTGTGGCAACAGGTCCCTGGCACGCAATATGGGCCCGGCAAGTATGTTGGGAAAAAATGACACATAGAGCAGGTAATTGACTAAATTAGTTTCCGGCGCAGCGATATTTTTTTTGTAAATATCAATTATGTAGGAGAGGGTTTTAAACACAAAATAAGAAATGCCCACAGGCGTAATCAGGCTCAGAACATAAGGTGATGTTTCTCCGGCAGTAATACCGAAGTATGCATTTAAGAAGAAATTGGTGTATTTGAAAAAGATAAGCAACCCCAGATTGATAAACAATGATAACAACAGGAGGTTTCTTCTGGATTTTTTGGTAGCTTTTACAAACATAAGCCTGCCTATGAAGAAATCGCTGCTGGCGATAAGCACCAGCGAAACAACATAAAAACCACTGATTTTGTAATAAAAATACAGGCTGAACAACAGCAACAACACATTGCGGACAGCTATCTTTTTATAAACCACGACATATACCAGGTAAAACAGCGTAAACAGGGTGACAAACAGCATGGAGTTGAACACCATCGGCGTTTGCGGGCGATAGAGCAATCCAGATAAAAAATCGTTGAGCGAAAAATCAAGCATAAATAGTCTTACGGGATTAATAGTATTTGATTAATACTTAGTTTATCTGTTTTCAGTCCGTTGAGTTGTTTTATTTTTTCTACGGTGGTATTGAATTTTTTGGCGATAAGCCAAAGGTTGTCGCCGGAAACCACTTTATAGGATTTTTTCCCGGCAACGGTTCTTTCTGATGAGGCAGGCACAGTGGCCGAATGGTTGACCGGTTTTGTCCCCGCGGGTTTTTCGGGTATGTTTAAAGGAGTCGAAGTGGTTGATTTTTTGTAAATCACCAGTGTCGCACCGGCAATGATTTTTGTTCCCAATAAGGCGTTCCATTGCTGCAACTGGCTCACCCGCACGCCAAATCGTTCTGCAATAGCGCCCAGGTTGTCGCCTTTGCGGATTTTATAATAGGTTACATCCGATCCTTCGTTATCATTTTCTTCGTTATTGCTTACGGCCACAGGCAAGGGCTTGGCGGCTACCGTTTTGAAATTTATTTCTTCATCAAAATATTTTTTCAGTGCCAGGGTATCGAGGAGGTGCTGGTCGGCAATGAGGGTGTCATTTTGTTGCTGCAGCCACACTACATAAGAATTTAACATGGCATTTAATAATAACTCTCCCCTGATATAATATCCCGGAGCCGAAAGATGCACTTTATCCTTGCGGGCCAGCCCGTTTTTGTACCACTGGTCCATAGACCTGCGGCCACCGCTGACGGTATAATAGTTATAAAATGCACAATGGTATTTTTGTGCCACCCTTTGTGTCATTTGCATAAAATCTTTGCACTGGGTCACATTGTATTTGCGGCGATAATAGATATCCTGAGCATTGGAGATAAGAATGGCAGCTTCGGGAGCACTATCGCGAATACTGTTGATAATCCTCACCAGATTGTTCTCCATGGCGGCATCGTTATACACCCTGGCGTTAAAGTCGTTGGCACCCAAATCAATAATAACCAGGTCGGGCTTGAGTTCCTGCAGTTGCTGTCCAAAAATGCGCTGCCTCAAAAAACTCACATAGCCGGCGCCGTTTATCCCGGTGCTATTGTACAGCACACCTCTGTCTTCATCGTTTTCGATCAACAGGCCATAGCATTCAAAAAAGTTCTGTTTTGCTTCCGTTTTGTTCACAAAAATCTCCAGGGTGTCCGTGGCTTTAGCCATTTTCAGCAATACATAAGGTTTGCTGTTGGTATAATCGTTACAATCCACATGAACGGGCACTTCGCCGGGAGAAGTTTTTATCTTCAGGTCGAAACTCAGCGAATCCTGTTTGCAGTATATTTTCAGCAGGGTAAAGTTTTCTTTGATATATCCTTCGCGAAAAATAAGTTTAAACGATGCGCAGGTGTCCGAAGTATGTATGGTGGCGCCAATGAGGCCCATATCATAACGATAATCCCGTTGGATATTTCTGTTGTATTCCCATCTTCCCGAACAGGACGTTTTGTAGTCGTAGGCAGCATGTGTGCCGGCCGCTTTAAAAGGAAACACCAGTCCCCGGCCGCCATAGCCAAATGCTTCCTGCAACCGTTCACGCACATAGCCCGAAGGAATGTCGGCCTGTATATGTGAATCGCCGATATGCAGAATTTTCAATTTGCGCGTGTCGGTTTGGGCTACCTTACGGAAAAAACTGCCGATACCTGCTGAACCAAACCATTCGATATAGTTTTTTTCGTACCGGATAAAAGGATAATAGGCGCGATACTTCACGAGGGAGTCAATATGTGCAGCCAAAAGAGCAGGGTCTTCGGTTTTGGTGTTGTTTTTTGAAAAACCGCTCAGCGACACTATGGCACAAAACAGTATTACCGTAGGAACCAACGAAAACAGGATGCCGTTATATTTCTTGACGTGCAACATACTATTTTGTTGTTGGTTTCCGGTAGATGAATTTATTGTATTCGGTCATCAGGGCTTCCACAATTTCGTTGGCCACCACTTGTTGACCCTTGGATGAAAAATGTCCGTTGGTAACGGCCAGGTTTTTTTGAGCCCAGATGAGCACCGAATTGGCGCCGCCCATCATATTATAGAGATCCCAGTAAGCGCATCCTGCCCTGAGGGCCGCCTGTTTTTGTGTAGCGGTAATTTGCGGTAACCACGAATAGGAGAGATATTTCCCCTCGCTGCCGTGTGCCATATCGCCGGCTCCGATTACCAGTATGCTCAGGTCGGGTTTGGCTTTTTTGAATTTCATGAACAGGTTGTAATATATGTCGCCCATCCAGGCACAGGCTTTTTCGGAACGCACGTAAGGCACCATATTGGCGCCGTACTGAAAAATAATCAGGCGGGTGTTGGTCAGTGTCAGCATCTCTTTCAGTTTGCTGTCGCTGATATGCATCAACCCGTCGCCGGAATGTCCGCGAATGGCATAGTTGTCAACCTGCACACCACGGCCGGCATCCAGGTACATACCATAAAAATCGGGACTCTGGTCGGCAACAAATTCCACCCTGATATTCAGCAGCGGGCCTGTGGCAATTTTATGAAAACATACAGTAGTGCATGGCAGCAGGGTGTCGGTTTTTACGAGTTCGCCGGAGGTGGTGTTATAGATATTAACAGCACAATTACCCTCGTTGCGTCCATAAAGAAACGAGATAGTGTTGAAACTGTATTTGTTGCTCTGTTTTATGGAGATGCTGGCATTGCGGTACGAAATTCTCTGTGGTTCGGGCTGTGAATCGGGCAGAGATAAAGAGTCTGTGGATGTTGGTTTTTCGTCGCTTTGCCGCACCGAGTATTTATAAAATCTGAAAACCGTTCCGGCGATGCCGTAATTTTTTTCCGGGTCTTTGTTGCTAAATACTGAATACCTGGCCCAGTTGCCGCTGCTGTTGCGCACGTAGCTCACGGGGCTGAGGTCTTTCAGCGGCACATAGCCCACGCCGGAACCTCCGAATTTAGTGTGCATTTTGTCGCGTACCACATACGACACCCGGTCGCCTTCGAGCTGCGAATCGCCATAATGGGCAACACGGATAACTGCTGTATCCTTTTCGTTGAGCAGGGCTTTGAAAAAATTGTCAAGCGCCTTGCCACAGGGTTTACCTTGCTCGTCAACGATATCGGGGTTGGTCAAAAAGATATTTTGTTTTTTGGGGCCTATCTTCGACAAGAAAGTACGATGAAGAATCTGACCGTTGTTCTCGGCATTGGCAAGGTACTTTTCCAACAGGCTGTCGGCAATGGTGTTCTCGCCTTGTACAGAAAAATCAAATAGCGAACGGGGAGTGTAAAAACGAGCGAAATCCCTGATATAGCTGTTTTCGGTGCGAACATAAAAAAACGAGTATCCAACGAGTAAGATTTCGCTGAACAGTATGATGATGATGATTCGTAATGGCGCGTTTCTCATGTGAGAATGTTTACTATCGGCGGGCCGGCTTACGGTTATGTAGTTTTTGGGTTATCTTCTAGCCGGTTATGCCTGTTGATTAAAAAAACATGCAAAGGTCGGACTTTTTTGGGAATTGACCAAACGGAAATGCGGGGCGGAAAAATATGATATTATAGAACATTTCGGCCATGTAATACAGTCCTATTATAAAGGGAAGCAATTAAGGAAGTGCCGGTGAAGATTTATTGAGATATTAACTTCAGGTTCATATTCTGATGTTACATTTTAAAAAATGGGATAATACTTGTTGCTTTAGTGCCCTGTGAATATTATCCCAGATTTCTTTGAAATCTTTCAGATTGTCAAGAAAACTCAACAATTACCACTTGGAATAAGGATTCACTGAAAGAACCGAATTATAATACCGCATATCGTCTGTGACCTCCTTGTCAATCCATTCGGGCTTTTCGTATTGCTGGTCTTCGCTTTCCAACTCTATTTCACAAAGGATCAATCCTGAATTTGTTCCCAGAAACTCATCCACTTCCCATTTCATGTTTTTATAATAAACGATATGCCTCTTTTTTTCTATCAGGGTGGCAGAAGATTTTTCGATTAGTTCGTTTGCATCCTTTAAAGGAATGGGATATTCGTATTCACGTCTTACCGGGCCTTGTGATTTGCCTTTGATGGTAATAAATCCTTCATTATCTTTTGTTCGGATACGTATGGATATTTCTGGCTCGGTAAGCAAATACACCTGCCTGATAAAAACGGTCTTCTCAGGAGATACTCCAGCCCAAAGGCCTTTATTTACAAGAAATTTATGTTCTATTTCGTTTGGCATAACTATAATTATTTTACAATATTAAAATTTTTATTTATCATCTTCCCATTGTTTTTTCAGATTGGTTCAATGTTGACAAATCAATATAACCTACCACTGTAATCGATATTTGCATGCCTTAATAACTGTTGTATATCCTCAAAAGCGGTATCATTACAGAACCTTGCTTTTAGAGCAGCAGTAAGGTTCTGACCGCCAGAGCCAAGAAATTCCAGGAGTCTGGACAAATCTTTTTTATCAATCACAATAGATCTTTCATCCTCATAACGATCGTTTAAAATCCATCTGGAAACTATTAAATTTCCGTTTTCATAAAAGATTTCAATCTTAAAAGTTGAGTAAAGCGTTTCTTTTTCATAAAGCACATTCTGGCTTTTTGCATCATTGGCAACTTTTGCTAAAAATTCAAAGTGAGCTTCTTCACCGGGTATCGGCCTGGATGTTTTTGAGATGTATTTAATATCGTAAGCGCATGTCCAGAGTAAAAATCCGATATAAGTTTTCATCCCCTGCTCAACCATAAAGTCATAAGCGGCACGCCTGTCGTAATGAGGTTTGCTTAAAAGGATTTTTTTCCATTCGGAATAATCCTTGCCTGAAATTTCCTTGAATCTTGAAATGATTCCCCTAACGTTACATAAAATTGACATAGTGAAAAAATTTAATTGTTAAACAATAATTTATTTCACATTGAGAGAAACTACGGGAAGATGATGCAATAGCGATTCAGAACTTTTTTCAGCAGAAGCTGCGCATTGTTTTGGCACCGTGGTGTTCTTACTCGGTTGCCGTCCCTTCCCCGGGATCTCTTAATGCTGAGGCAAATATACAAAAAAATATTCTTATAGCAAATAAAAGTAAATTTATAAATTCAATTGTTTTCCTAACTTTGAAATGCAGTTAAAGACTCTCAATAACTCTAAATAAAATGGACATATATCTTATCAGGACTCCGGAATTTGAGCCAGGCACTTATGTTGAAGTTCATGAATTGCTGAAGACATCCAGGGGTCCACTGCAGTTTCATGCAGATGATATTAAATTTAGTGCCCTGAATTTTCCGTTTTTGGAACACAATAAGAAAAACATCCCGTTAAGCTGGCATGAATTGTTTTCCATCTGTGATTTTTACAGGAAAAAACATAAAGTAAGAAAAGAAGAAATCATCATATTGCTGACAAACAGAAGAAATGACAGGAATTTTTTCAGCGCCTTCGATGAACACAATAACTCTTTTATCCATGCCGGGGATCTTGAAAAATTTATTAATTCACCGCCTGAGTTTCCATTGGCATACCAGGTTATAGCCAACATCCTGAGAATGCTGATGAAAATATCGCCTACATTGCCCGAATCATGGTTTCACCGGGAATCCATAGGCTGTATGAACGACTTGTGTTCGAACAAAAAAGAGATTATCCTGAAACTCAGAACAGGCGATATCTGCCTTGATTGCCTGGCTAAAATGAAAAAAGAGAAAGTGGATGAAACGTTGATTAATCAGGCCATCGGCATTTTTGATATGCTGAGAAAACGCTTGCTGTTTGTACAGGGCTTTACAGGAAATATAACTCCCCGCAATGTATTTGTTGATAGAAAAGGAAAGATAGTAATAGGGGATAAAGAAATACTATTGGATTATTTGCCTAAGACACTGTTCCTGTTTTTCTTAATTCATAACGAGGGCATCGCCCTGAACGATCTGGAGTACTACCGACAAGACATGCTGAAAATCTATCGAATCCTGAGACCCGGCGGCGAAGAATCAGCAATTAAACGCCTATCGGCGCCCTACACAGGAGACGGTACCTTTGCAAAGAACAAAAGCCTTCTCAATAAAAAATTAAGAAAACAGCTTGGGGAGCCGCTCGCCGGTTTTTATTGCCTTGAGGGAGTCAGGGGTGAAAAATATAGTATTGGTGTAGACCCCGGGTTAGTCCGCATTGAACTTCAATATTGATGCTTTTGTGACTTAGTTCTCTGAACTTTGTAACGTTACATATCTTTTATTCTGCTCCGTGCTGTTCTAATTTTGTTTTTAGAAAATTAAACCACTAAAAACAAAGGAAAGCACCATGAAAGTATTTTACAATGAAAATCAATCGGTAAAAAGCAATAAAAGCATCTCCCCGAGTGCAGGAAAACCGGCTTTACTGATGGCAGAACTGGAAAAACTATCCTATATTCAGATTGAATCAGACTGGCCTCCGCTTTCATTAAAAGATTTCTGCCTTGTTCACGAAAGAAAGCATGTACAAGAAATCCTGAATTGCAAAAAAGCAAATGGTTTTGGAAATTATTCAAAAGACGTTTCAGATTCGTTGTACTGGACGTCGGCCTCATTTTACCATGCTGCGCGATATGCTTATGTCAATAAAACGGTAGCGATGTCACCAACCTCCGGGTTTCATCATGCGGGTTATCGCTCCTCTGGCGGATTCTGTACTTTTAACGGACTGATGATAAGTGCTGCTCTGTTGATAAAGGAGTTCCCGGATATCAAAATCGGCATCATCGACCTGGATGCACATTTCGGCAATGGCACAGTGGAAATTATTGAAAGATTAGGCCTGGATATCAGGCATTATACAATTACCGACTACATTCATGAATTGAAGAGAAAAAGCCAATTTGAAAAAATGCAGGAATTTTCTGACAGGGATATGATTTTCTTTCAGGCGGGTGCAGATGCACATATTGACGATCCCATTGGCGGTGGGCTTACCACTGAGGAATTAATGGTAAGGGATAGAACAGTCTTTGAATATGCAAAAACGAAAAATATTCCTTTGGTATGGAACCTTGCAGGAGGGTACCAGACGCCGGTTTCAAGGGTCATTGTATTGCATATGAATACGGTGAAAATCTGTAATGAAGTATTTGAAAATACCCGGAATAATGTACTAAACAAAAAAAATTAAACTATAAGTAATGGAAAGTCTATTTGAAAAATATGAGGATTTAATAAGAAATCTTCCATTGGAAGAGCACTCTTTTACAACAAAAAAGAAAAACTGGAAAAACATCAACCCTGAAATTATTGAGTACCATGAGGATATTTTTGGTCAGGACACAGAAATAACAATCAGCAGAAAGGATCTGTTCCGGTCATTCAACAACGACCCGATAGAAACGTTCATTCTGAAAGTTATTTATTGGGGATACCCGGCAGGAATGAGAGGAGATAATTTTAAAAAAATCACAAGTCCGGAAAGCTTATTTTTTTTGAAAAAATTTCTCAACGATATAAAGCAAAATGATGTGATAGATGAAAAAAGAATAGGTTATGCACTCAAAACAATAAACGGGCTGGGACTTTCGACATTGAGCAAATATCTGTATTTCACAAAATCCACCTTTATGGGGAAAAGGTGCCTGATCCTTGACAGGGAGCTGATAAAGATTTTCAATAATATGTATTTTGTGGAATTCAATGGCTTGCGGAAGGTTTTGTACCCCTGTACGGTGAAAAATTATTTTGATTATATTGATATTTCGCACCATATTGCGGAGTATCATAAATTTGAGGCTGACCGCCTGGAGATGTTTCTTTTTATATTCGGGAATCATTTAAATCTCGAGCCAACAGGCGATGATGGTTTTTGGGATGAAAGCTGGGACTGTGAGCCCGCAACTTACGAATTCAAAAAACTTGAAGGGTCCGGAAGAATCAGGGTTTTGGAGATCAGCCCGGATGATATTAAAAAATTTATAGATCAAAAAATCAGTTACCCGCTGCCGTATTCAAATTTCAATGAATTGTATTCCATTATCATCAATTGCTGGGACAAATACGCTGATATCAGCAGTCATTTACTGAAAAAGGAAGTTGCAGACGGATTAAAATCGAAGAAAATACAATTTGCGGCAAAAAAGCTGGATGAGTTCATACATTTGTTTATGGAGGCATTGTCTGTTTTGTATGGACTACATGAGGTTGATGATAATTAAAATAATTTCAGGAACTAAAAAATTAATAAAACATGAAAAAAAGAGAATTCGCTGTCTGCAGGAGAAACAATATTACGCCTGCTTCATACACTTGGGACTATTGTGTTCAGAACAAACTTCCATACATCATTGTTTACCCCAAAATAAAATTCTGCGATATCAGTTATGACCTGCTATCTCAGAATAAAGGACTTGCATTTGAAAAAGAACATGAGTTTTTGGACCGTTGGTTGAAAATTTACAACGATTATGTTAAAAGAAACAATTTCCCCAGGCTCAGGATAAAGCATATAGGCGGGAGGCTACATGCAATCTTTACCATATTTAAAAAAGATCGGGAGGAAATTCTTGACCTGCTTTTTGATGAAATTGAAAAACATATAAAAAAGTACGGATACACCGATGAAAAACTATCGGAGCATTACCGGAAAATCGAAAAATTCAACAACCGAATGAGGCGATAATTTGTCATGTATAAATAACAGTTGAAACTAAAATTCAGTTTTAATCAAAATTAATTTTAATGGTTAAAACTTCTTCAAACAAGGCGCCATTTTCTTCAGGACCACCGCAGGATTCCAGCTCTTTTGTTTTTGCTGAAAAATAAATCAACTTTTGACGTAGGTGTTCCATAAAAAAATAAAAAGGGCAAGCCCTTTGGAAAGGAACCTGCCCTGTCAATTATTACACAATAGGAACATAGATTTCAGTGATAAGATCTTCCGCCTTAGTGTCAAAAGGATCATTGAGATATTTTTCCAATACGGGAAGGTCGGCAAGCTGTTCTTTTGTACCGGAAAGCCAGGGGCCGAAAATCTGGTCATAAGTTTTTTCCAGCGTTTTGTAAGGGCCTTTGTGCGTGAAAACCGCATACTTGCCTCTGTCGAGGGTTTTGTTGCCAATCTTGCCTTCGGGTTTGACATCTTTGGGAACCGTTATGCATGCGTCGTATCTGCATTGGGTGGCTTTAGTGACTTCGGTGTCATCGTGGACAATGCCGAAATATTCTGATTTCTCCACATCAAGGTTTTTCTTTTCAACAAAGTCCCATAATGTGTTCCACGCTTTTTCAGGGGCATTGCTGCTATAATTTCCGATGGACTGCACAAAGATGACAGACAGCGGATCAAGGTTGATGATTTTTTCTTTTAATTTCATGATGGTTTGTTTTTTTAAGGGTTGATATTTGGGTTGTGATGCGCATCCTTCCTTTGAGGGCGGGTAGCCGAAATGGTTTTTGTATTCAGCCGAAAAGGCCGGACAGTTTTTGTATTCGAGCTTTTCCGAAGTTTCCCAAATGCTCATTCCTGAAATCAGCATCTGTCTTGCCGCTTCCAGACGTAACCTAAGAATATACTGTCCGGGAGTTTCACCGGTGTCCGCCTTAAAGATCCTTGCAGCATGTCTGGGAGAAACCAGGGCTACTTCGCCAAGTTCTTTTATACTTAGTTTTGTTCTGTTGAACAAATTTTCATTGATGTAATCCATCATTTTTCTGATGGCCTCTTTGTGGTATGTAATGGTATCGTTTTTCATCTGATTTTATTTTTCAGCAAAGATAGGGTGATCTTCTGTTTGCATTATTACTGTAAAGGAACAAAATGTCTGCCCCGGTAGAATAATCTGATTTTTCGTTATTGGTGCGGGGTTTTCTGTTTATAAAAAAAATAGTATAATGCAATGATTAATTTCAATATTCTCATTAAAAATGCGGAGAATATTTTGTATATTTGCCGCATAAAGAGGTTATCAGATGGCAAAATATATCTATCAATACCCCGACTGGCCTGATTTTTACTGGGACGAGAAAGAAATCCAGGTAATACTGGGCACCGTACGGCACTTGCAGGGAAGACTTTGGGGGCAGATTAACGCATTGGGGTTTTCAATAAAGGAAGAAAACACGCTCACCACGCTGACACTCGATGTGTTGAAATCGTCAGAAATAGAAGGCGAAATACTCAATTATGACCAGGTGCGTTCATCCATTGCCAGAAAACTTGGGCTGAAATGCGCGGGAATGGTAAATACCAGCAGATATGTAGATGGTGTGGTGGAAATGATGCTTGATGCGACACAGCATTACCGGAAACCGCTCGATGAAGAACGTTTATTTGGTTGGCATGCGGCTCTTTTCCCCACCGGAAGAAGTGGTATGTATAAAATTGATACCGCTTGCTACCGTAAGGGCGAAATGCAGGTTGTATCGGGCGCTATGGGCAAAGAAAAAATTCATTTTCAAGCGCCTCCTCCTGCCCGGGTGCCCGGCGAAATGAAGGCGTTTTTGAAATGGCTTAACAAGGACACCAAGCTGGATATGGTGTTGAAATCTGCCATTGCGCATTTTTGGTTCATCATTATTCATCCTTTTGATGATGGTAACGGGCGTATAGCAAGGGCAATTTCCGATTTATTGCTGACCCGTTCTGATGAAAGCCCGCAACGGTTTTACAGCCTTTCAAACCAGATTTTAAAGGAAAGAAAACTTTATTATAAGGTCTTGCAAAAGGTTCAGTTTTCTGATGGCGATATAACCGAATGGCTCGTATGGTTTCTGCACTGTTTATACAGGGCACTGCAAAGTACCGAAGAGTCTATACAAGGCGTTATCCGCAAGGCTGAGTTTTGGGATAAGCACAAGGAAACCCTGTTGAACAGCCGTCAGCGGCTGATGCTCAACAAGCTTTTTGATGGTTTTGACGGGAAGTTAAAAACCTCGAAATGGGCAAAAATGGCTAAATGCTCTCCCGATACGGCTTTGAGAGATATCAAAGACCTGATGGACAAAGGTATTTTAAAACAGGAAAAATCAGGCGGGAGGAGTACTAATTATATTCTTAATTTGTAAAGCGGGGACTGCTCACTTCCTTAAAAAATTTTTCTGATTTTTTTGACCACGACACATTTTGGCGTAGTCTCATTGTTATTTTGTTTTCATAAAAGAAATAAAAATGGAAACAAAATCAGAAAACAAAGTGTGTTTTAATGTGCTGCAAGCCATCAGCAGGGTGTTCAAAGCATCAAAAGACAGCAAACTCAAGAATGAGCTTTTTAAAAAAATCAACCCCAAACTCGAACTGCTGTCCGGATATTTTAAAGTAACCAAAAAACAGGCTTTCCTGCTTGCAAATGTCTATGCCCTTCTATGCAATGGCAGGACTTTTGAATTGCCCGATCTGAGTCACCACCTCGGAGTGGAACCTGTTGATTTGCTTGGCCTGCAGGAAGATTTAGACGAGCTGAACAGCAAAGGTATTTTATTAAAAAAAAGAAACAGAAACGGATTCTATGGCACAACAAATTTTGTTTATTTTATGGAAGATACCATTAGCAAAGCCATCTTAAAAAATTCACCGATTCAGCATATCAAACCGCTGACATGTAAGGATATTTTCGAAGTGTTAAACAAAATATACCTTTTCAGCGAAGAAAGAAATGAAGATAAAATGACAACAGAGGAGTTGTTTTCTCAGATGGAGCAGATATTGGATGCCAATTCCCACCTGGGTTTGATTCAAAAAGTGAAAAACCTGGAATTGTGTAATGACGACACCTATCTGTTTTATTACCTCTGCTGGAAAACCATAACAGGAAATGAATCCATAGACTTTAACAATGTGGTTGATGTAATTTTTGATGACGGATACCAGAAGGCGCGATACTCGCAGGAGTTTTATTCCGGCAAAAACATTCTGATGAGTCAAAAGTTTGTAACGCTTATAGAAGGAACTTTTTTCAATGATTCCGACATCAGATTAAGTCCCAAAAGTATTGAATTGCTTAAATCAGAAAACATTGCCCTTTTTTCAAGGAAAATAAGCAGGGACAATATTATTTCGGTTGCCGATATTGGGGCAAAAGACCTCTTTTTCGGCAGTTCAGAAAACCGTCAGCTCGAAATGATAGAAAACACGCTGAAAAGCGATAACTTCGACCAGTTGCAGCAGCGCATGAAACAGAAACACATGCCCGCAGGAGTCGCTTTGCTACTATATGGTGCACCGGGAACAGGCAAAACCGAGTCTGTGTATCAGATTGCCCGAAAAACAGGCCGTGAAATTATGCATGTGGACATCAGCCAGGCTAAATCCATGTGGTTTGGCGGAAGCGAAAAAAGAATAAAACAGATTTTTACCGACTATAGAGAGTTTGTTGAACAGAGCAAACTCTGCCCTATTCTGCTGTTCAACGAAGCCGATGCCATACTGTCAAGACGCAAAGACAGCAGCTATTCCATCGTATCACAGACCGAAAATGCCATGCAGAACATCATTCTGGAAGAAATGGAAAAGCTTAATGGAATTATGTTTGCCACAACCAACCTGACTGCAAACCTGGACAGCGCTTTTGAAAGAAGGTTTTTGTATAAAGTAGAGTTCTTTCCACCGGATTTCAATGCCCGGAAGTTAATATGGAAATCTAAGTTAATAGGGCTTTCCGAAAAGGATGGTGCATTGCTGGCCGATAAATTCCATTTCTCAGGAGGGCAGATTGAAAACATCGCACGGAAATGCGAGATGTTTGAAATCCTGAATGGGCGTATCCCAGATATCAATAAAATCGTGGAGTTTTGCGAAGAAGAACTGATAGATAAAAAGCAGCACATAACGGTAGGTTATAAAATTAATCACCCATAATAAATCGTTTCCGTTTTTAATGATAACATGCAGAAGCATCGTTATGACCGTCCCTTTCATATACTTTTTTGCCTGTCCAAAAAGTACAAGTAATAACTCTTTAAAAAGATACATAATTTGAGTTTTGCATGTTTTTTTTAAGTCACACTGAGCCGGACATAGCGCAGCAAAGAGGGTTGAGTCCGTGTCGAAGTGTGACATGCAACGGTCGTCTTCGACAATCTTCTCCTTCCACTTTCGTTTCAGGAGAATCTGCTACCAATGAACATCTTTAATTATTATGTTGTATTTCAATTAATTGTAAATCTAACTCTATTGCTTTTTTCTGCATAAATTTAATAAGCTGATTTCTGTATTTTTCTTCATATTTTTTTGTTCCTTCTTCCACATAATCTGCCCCGTATTTCATCAAATTATAATACATAACAGCTAGTTTTCTTGCTGTTGCTTTTATCGCTATTGCAGGCCCTCTTTTTGCTTTTATTCTTTTTGCGAAAGCACCCAATGCAATATGTTTACTTATTAGTAGTGTTTGTGCCGCTTGCTTAAAAATTTGTCCCGCTCTTGTTGAACTCCGTTTTTTTGCTCTTTTATTAATTTTTCCGGAACGGTTTTGTCCGGGAGCTAATCCCAACCATGAAGTAAAATGTTTTTCGGTTGGCCATCTGCTAATATCATCTCCTATTTCAGATAAAACCCGAAGATAATTGTAATCTGTGAATCCAGGCAATGTTGTCGCATCTCTGCCATTAGTTATGCATACTAATTTGTAATGTAGGTTGTTAATTTGTGGGTTATGATGACGCACGCGTTTTGTTTCTTTATTGGCTTTTAGCAAAATATCCTCATCATGTATTTCCTTTTCTGATGACATCTTTTCCAGTAATTTTTCCATTTTTTTATCGCATTCCGCTATTTGAAATTGATAGAAATGATAAGCATCATAAGCCTGTTTTAATTCAAACAAATGCTCCTCGCTATAAAAACCCTGAAGGGCTTGTAGAATTTCTTCTCTTTTATTTTTTCTTAATCTGGCGTCGCATAAACTTAATAAATGCTTTGCGTCTGTATTTCCTTCTAAAATTGCCTCAATCATCTGCATCCCACTTTTACCATGTATCTGGCTGATTACTTCTGGTAAACGTATATTCATTGATATCAACGCTTTTTGCATATGCTGCACATGTGAAGACGCCATCTGGATATGATCCTCCCGTATTCGGTTATAAGTTCTTAATTGACGAAATGTTTCATCGGGAATAAAACTTCGTCTTAATAACCCATAACTATGCAGTTGTTGTATCCACTGACAGTCCTGTACATCAGTCTTACGGCCTGGAAGATTTTTACTGTCTGCCGGATTTACTAACCACACATCCATACCAGCCTTTTCAAGCATATCATAAATAGTAACCCAATAAACACCTGTCGCTTCCATCGCTACTGTTCGGATGTTTTGAGATTGCAAATCCTTCACGCACAATTGCAAGGTGTTTGTAAATGTACGGTAACTTTTTACCGGCTGTTTGTCTGTGGCAACAAAAATTTTTTCGCTGCCAATGTCAATGCCTGCTGCATTGTCATTAATTTTTTCTAAATTGCCCATGTTTTGTTTTTTTAAAGTTAATGCAGGAGTGCTGGCATCAGAACATTAGTTGTATTTGATATGCTACCAAGCGGGAATATCATACGATATCACCAATGTTATTTACTCTATGCTCTGAAACAAAGCTCTGACACAGGTAATTTACACTAGTTGCCGACTGCTATGGCGCCAGTGCTTCTGCTCTTTAAAGGTACAAATGTTCATTAAATGTTAGTCTTATGCGCAGCATAATTACTACTCTGACTGACCGTAGTTTTGTTCTTTTTGACTATATGTAAAAAAGTTCTTTTTCATAGAGTTATTATCCTGGCAATCCACATTGTTTGTTATTTTCAATTTTTTTTATTCAAAACTTCAGTTAATTATGTTATTATACTTATAATTCATTTTAACTCTTAAAGGTACAATTTTTTTTATTATCCGCAACAGTAAACTGCAAATAATTTGGCTGCTTTTCAACAAAAATCGCTATCTTTGCACCATTAAAAACAGCTGTGTTTCAAGCTAGAAGTTTGTACAACTCCCCCCTTTCCTTGTGCTGATGCCATTGCAGAGGTATATAATCAATAGCATACAGACGCACAAAATCTAAAAAACCAAATGAAAACTTTTGAAGAATTAAACGTCTCGGCCGGGATAAGAAAAGCCATTGCCGAAATGGGATTTGAAAACCCTATGCCTGTGCAGGAAGAAGTTATACCCTTCATGCTTGGCAAAAGAAACGATGTAATTGCGCTGGCCCAGACAGGCACAGGCAAAACGGCTGCCTACGGGCTCCCACTCATACAGGAAGCCGACAACAGCAATCCAATGCCCGGATCGTTGATCCTATGCCCCACACGCGAGCTTTGTATTCAGATAACGGGCGACCTTACTGACTTTGCAAAGTATTGTGACGATATAAAAGTGCTTCCGGTTTATGGAGGCACCGGCATCGATAGCCAGATAAAAGCACTGAAAAAAGGTGTGCAAATCATTGTGGCCACCCCGGGACGCCTGCTCGATCTTATGGAACGTAAAGCCGTGGAATTAAAAAATGTCAGCCGCGTGGTACTGGATGAAGCGGATGAAATGCTCAACATGGGCTTTTTGGAAGATATCAACAAGATACTTGCAAAGGTTCCCGAAGACAGAAACACCATGCTTTTTTCTGCCACCATGCCGGATGAGATTGCCGGAATCTCGAAAAAATACATGCACAAACCGGTAGAAATAACTATTGGTACCCGTAATTCCGGGGCAGAAAATATCAAACACGTATGTTATACTGTACAGGCCAAGAACAAATACCTGGCGCTGAAACGTATTGCCGACTTTAATCCGGATATTTACAGCATTGTTTTCTGCAGAACAAGAAGAGAAACACAGGATATTGCCGATAAACTGATTGCCGACGGCTACAATGCCGATGCCCTGCACGGCGACCTATCGCAGGCACAGCGAGACTCGGTGATGCAGAAATTCCGTATCCGCAACATTCAGCTCCTGGTGGCAACCGAGGTGGCCGCCCGCGGCCTTGATGTTGACGACCTTACGCATGTTATTAACTATTCATTGCCCGAAGACCATAACACTTATCTGCACAGAAGCGGGAGAACGGGACGAACCGGGAAGGCAGGAATTTCGGTGGTAATTGTAAATCTCAAAGAAAAAAATCAACTGAAAATTATCGAAAAAAAGATTGGCAAAGCCTTTAAACATGCTGATATTCCATCGGGACATGAAATATGCGAAAAGCAATTATTCTATTTTGTAAGCAGCATGGAAAAAGTAGATATTGATTATTCTCAGATAAATACCTTCCTGCCATCAATTTTCAAGAAACTGGAATGGCTCGACAAAGAAGAGATAATCACACGATTTGTATCCCTTGAATTCAACCATCTGCTTGACTATTATAAAAAAAATTCGATGAACATCAACGTTACTGCCGACAGTAAGGCTGACTGGAAAGAAGGCAGCAAACGTGATAAATTTGAAAACGCCACCGGAGCTGGTTATGCGCGCTTATTTATTAATTTGGGAAAGGCCGACGGTTTTTATCCCGCTGAATTAATTCAATTGATAAATAACAATACCCGAGGATTAAAAGTCCCCATAGGAAAAATTGACCTTATGAAAAATTTCTCCTTTTTTGAAGTGGAAGAAAGCTATGCCGAAGAGGTTATCAGATCGATGAAAGAAACTATCATTGACAATCGTGAAATCATCGTGGAAAGGGCTTCGGACAAAAATTCGGGGGGGGGTACAGGATGACCGCAGGGTAAGAGAAAACCACGGAAAATCCAATTTCCGAACTGTACGAAAGGAGAATAAAAAAGACAGGTATTCTGCCGAGGACAACAGGTTCAGCAAAAAGACGGAACATTCGTATGCCAATGGGTTAAAAGATGATGAAAAACCTGAATTCGAAAGTATTTTTAAAAGGAATAAGAGGTTGTATAAAAGTGAAAAGGCTTCGGACAAGGCAAAAGACAACGATAAGGGAAGTTTTTTCAAAAAAAGAAAAAATGGCAAGGATAGCCGAAGTACCGATAAAGCCAGAGGTGCCAGGAAAAAGTCAAAGAAAAGGTAAAAACCTGTATTTCAGCCATTGGCCGGAAGACCACACAGGAAAATTCAGAATTGTTGATCAGATAGTTCAAAAACAATAAAGCCCGGAAAACCGGGCTTTATTGTTTCTTTTTGCGTACTCTATCTTATTTAAATCCCCTTCGTTTCAGCAACGGGTCGATAGAAGGATCCTGTCCGCGGAATTTGCGGTACTGGTCCATACCTTCGCCATCGCCACTTTCCTGCAGACAATATTTGCGGAATTTTGTGGCAAGGTCTTTATTAAATATGTCGCCTGATTGTTTGAAAGCGTCGAAAGCGTCGGCATCCAACACTTCAGCCCACAGATATACATAATATCCGGCAGCATAGCCACCGCCCCAGATGTGTGAGAAATAAGTGGACCTGTAGCGGGGTAAAATTTCGGGGATAAGCCCGATTTTATCCATGGCTGCTTTTTCAAATTCTTTAATGTTTAAGTCTTTAGGTTCGGTCAGGTTGTGATAGTCCATATCCAGGATGGCTGCAGCGAGAAGTTCGGTGGTGATAAATCCCTGGTTGAATTTGGAACTGTTCTGAATCTTTTCGATGAGCTTGTCGGGAATAACTTCGCCGGTTTTGTAATGCTTTGCATAGTATTTAAGCACTTCGGGTTCGCTGGCATAGTTTTCCATAAATTGTGAAGGCAGTTCCACATAATCCCTGGGCACGCTGCCTGCAGTGCGGGAATATTTTCCTTCGGTGAAGAGAGAGTGCAGTCCATGGCCAAATTCGTGGAATAAAGTCTCCACTTCATCGTAGGTAAGCAATGCAGGAGTCTCCTTGGTAGGTTTTGTAAAATTGCAGACGATAGAAACTATGGGATCTACTTTTTTGCCGTCGCGCCAGCCTGCCGATTCAAAGCCGCCGCACCAGGCACCGCCGCGTTTTGAATCGCGCGGATGAAAATCAAAATAGATTAAGCCCAGGTGTTTGCCATCAGCTTCTTTTACCTGATAGGTTTCCACTTCGGGAAAATATACCGGCAGGTTGGTCAATTTTTCAAAAGTGATGCCATAGAGTTTGTTGGCCACATAGAAAATACCGTTGATAGTATTTTCCAGGCTGAAATAAGGTTTCATTTCGTTTTCGTCGAGGTCGTATTTTTCTTTGCGTAATATTTCAGAATAATACCACCAATCCCAGGGCTGAATTTTAAATTTTCCACCTTCTTTATCAGCGATTTTCTGCAATTCAACCACTTCATTTTTAGCCATTTTCAAGGCAGGCTCCCATAATTGAGCCAAAAAATCATTTACTTTAGCGGGAGTCTTGGCCATATTCTCGTCTATCACATAAGCTGCATAACTGTCGAATCCCAGTAATTTGGCTTTTTGAACGCGGAGTTTTGCAATTTTGGCAATCACCTCATTGTTGTCGTTGGTATTGGCGTTATCGCCTTTCATAAAATATCCCCTGTACAGCTTCTCACGCAAATCACGGTTTTTGGCGTATGTAAGAAAAGGAATCATGCTGGGTTTGTCGATGGTAAAAACCCATTTTCCTTCGAGGTTCTGAGCTTTGGCAGCTTCGGCAGCGGCATCCACAGAGCCCTGGGGCAGTCCTTCCAGGTCTTCTTTTTTGTCCACCACCATTTTAAAATTTTTGTTTTCGGCCAGCAGGTTTTCACCAAATTTGGTTGAAAGCAAGGACAGTTCTTCGTTGATTTTCTTGAGTTCTTCCTGTTTATCTTTTGGCAGGTTAGCACCGAGGCGTTCGAAATCGCGGAAATACTTTTCCACAACACGTATCTGCTGGTCGTCGAGTTTCATCTCGTTACGATTTTCATATACGGTTTTTATACGTTCGAACAATTTGGCATTCATGAAAATCTCATCGCTGTGCTTGGAATACATCGGCATGATCTTACGCTCAATGGCCTGAATCTGCTCATTGGTGGTAGATTCGGTGAGGTTGAAAAACACGTTGGACACTTTAGTAAGCAACAGTCCTGATTTGTCAAAAGGCAGTATGGTATTGTCGAACGTGGGTGCTTCCGTATTATTGACAATTTTGGTGATTTCGTCATTTTGTTGTTTCATGCCTTCGATAAAAGCAGGCATAAAGTGGGTGGTGTCAATCTTGTCGAAAGGCGGCACCTTAAACGGGGTGGTATAATCCGAAAAAAACGGATTATCGCTGTTTTTTTTGCCTTTGTTACAGGCAAAGAAACTAACGGTGGCACAGGCCATTAACATAATGATGATTTTTTTCATTTTTAAATTTGTTTACAATTATGGACCAAAAGTACAAAAAAAGTTTGCATATTTACAGTTGTTGCAAAGAGCGGGCATATTTTTTTTGACCCGCCGGTCGAGAACCAGGGAAAATTGTGATTTTTGCATGAAATAAAAACGAATGGCAGCAAGCAAAAACAAGGCATGGTATTTATATGCAGGTATAGGCGTGATAGCGCTTATATTTCTGATTTTTTTTTACGGGCCTGAGAAAAACGACGAAAAGGGTTTTAAAGATAACGATTCGTCTGGCAACAACAAAAACATTGAAAAAAAAGTTTTTACAGAGTTGGCGCCCGGTGCGGGACCAGCCGGGCAAATCATCCACAATAAATACTATACGCTCAGCTATAACAAGCAATACAAACAAGCCAACTGGGTATGTTACAAGCTGACGTCACAAATGCTGAAAAACAAGACCGGCCGTACCGATGACTTCAGGCCGGATGCTGAGGCCGGAGCAGGTGCTGCCACGCCGGAGGACTATAAGAACTCAGGCTATCACAGGGGGCACCTCTGCCCTGCCGGCGACATGAAATTCTCGGCTAAGGCCATGTCGGAGACCTTTGTGATGACGAACATCTCGCCACAGGATGCAGATTTAGACGGTGGTATCTGGCGGGAGCTGGAGGAGCAGGTCCGGGAATGGGCAAGAGAACACAAAGAGTTGTATATTACCACGGGGCCGGTTTTTGGCAAGCACGTAAAAACTATAGGCAGAAATAAGGTGGCTGTACCCGAGTATTTTTTTAAGGTAATCCTCGACTATAAGCAGCCCGGTGTGAAAGGCATAGGATTTATTTTTAAGAACGAGGCCTGTGCCGACCAGCTGCCATTTCTTGCTGTGAGCATCGATTCGGTGGAGGCCTTCACGGGCATAGATTTTTTCAGTGCGCTGCCCGATGCCGATGAGCAAAAGATAGAAAAAACAGCAAGATGGTCTATGTGGTGATTATTAGTCTTTTAGCAATTTTTTTCGTCAATTAATTTTTTTTCAAAAAAAGATTCTATCTTTGCAGCACATTTTCGGGGCGTGGCGCAGTTGGCTAGCGTACTTGCATGGGGTGCAAGGGGTCGGAAGTTCGAGTCTTCTCGCCCCGACCAATAAAATCAAGGGTTTCAGAGGGTCTGAAATCCTTTTTTGTTTTCGGTTTTACACACAAGAAAAACACGGAGGCACGGATCCGCCGCGGCGGACACGGAAAACCACGGAGACATAAATCCGACGTAGCAGACCCGGAGTGAAAATAATTATAATTATTTCAAGACATACTAATTTGCAGGGTTAGAGCGCCCCGACTAAACAAAATCAATTGTTTCAGAGAGTTCTGAAATCCTTTTTTATTTTGTGGGTAACACAAAAGGTAACCAGAAACACAAAAATATTTTTTTATTTAAAAAAAATGTATATTTGGGGGATAAAAAATGCCCCACAGAAGTATGCGGGGCAATAGAGCAAACACTCTACGGCTTATAGCCTTGTTGTGATTTGCGTTGCAAATATAATAAAAATTATTAAAAAAAATATTATGGCAAAAAAATTAGGTTTAGATCTCGGAACAAACTCAATAGGTTGGGCATTAAGAGAAAGCGATGTGGATGTTAGAAAACGATATCTCATAGATTATAAAAACTATAATGATGAAACTGATAAAGACAAAAAGATTTTAAGTAATGAAATTGTCGATTACGGAGTAGTAATATTCAAAAAAGGCGTAGGTGATGGCAAGAATGGAGAATTTTCATTGGCTGCCGAAAGAAGAACAAACAGAAGTAAACGCAGGCTTTACAATGCAAAACGATATAGAAAATGGGAGCTGTTAAAAATACTTGTTGAAAATAATATGTGCCCTTTGACCATGGAGGAACTTCGTTTGTGGAGCAATGGAAACTGGAAGCAAATTGATGGTAAATGGAAAAATTTGGGTAGAATTTATCCTGTTTTTAATGAAAACTTTCAACAATGGCTTGCATTTGAGCCAAATATTTTTGATCAAAAAGGAACTTCACATAACAACAAGGCTGTTAGAAAGAATCCTTATGACCTTCGATGCGAATTAATAATGAATGAAGAAGAAAATGATTATCTGAAAAAACTCAAAATTGGGAGAACTTTATATCATTTGGTACAAAGACGCGGATTCAAATCAAGCAGAAAAAGCGGTAAATCTGCCTATGCAAAAAATGAGGATATTGAAAAATTAAAAACAGAAAATCCTGATTTTCAAATTTCCATCCTGGCAAAAAGTAAATTAGATAATGGTTTGCGTTTTAGAGCAAGTGGTGTTATCCAGAGAAAATACTTTGAAGATGAATTTTTTGCAATATGCAGCAAACAAAAGCTTGATTCAGAAATGACAGATAAACTTTATAAAGCAATTTATTTTGTCAGGCCACTTCGATCGCAAAAAGGATTAGTAGGTAATTGTACATTAGAAAAAGGGAAACCAAGAATACCCGTTAGTCATCCAAAATATGAAGAATTCAGGGCATTACAGTTCATCAATAATATCAAATGGAGAGAAAAGGGTAAAAAGGAATTTAATGAAATACCTATTACGCTAAAGAAAAGGATTTTGGAAGATTTGTTTTTCAGAAAAATTGAAAAGGGGCAAAACAAAGGTAAAATAAGCACGGACGGCTATTTTAAATTTGATGAAATTATAAAGAACTATTCCGAAAATGGGCAATATGAATTTAATTATAACAATTTACCTAATGTCTCTACCTGTCCAACCATTGCTGAATTAATGAATGTTTTTGATGCTGATTGGCACGAAAAATTCATACAGGACCAAAATAAAATTGGTATCAATTGGAGCGGTCTGCAAATCAAATACATTCCAAAATATGGGAAGTTAAAGAGAGTGATAAAAAACGGTAAAAAGATATATGTTAATAAGGATTTTTCAGAAAAGACATTAAGAGTTGATGAAATTTGGCATTTGCTTTTTGATTATATTCAAACTAAAGATGATGCTGAAAAATTAGAAAAGTTTTGTAAGGATGTATTAGGTTTTGATGATACCAAAGCAAATTCTTTTTCGGCAATAGACATTCCCCAAGGTTATGGATCATTGAGTTATAAGGCCATTTTAAAAGTTCTTCCTTTTCTGCAAGACGGATACATATACTCAGAAGCTGTTTTATTTGCCAATCTAAAAAAAGTATTGGGTAATAAGTTTGAAGAAAATAAAGAACCGGCAAGAAAAATTATAGCCAAAACTATTAAGGAAACTGGTAAAATCAAAGAAAAGCTGAATATTGTCAATGGATTAATTCAGAAATTTTTTGAAGATACTGAAATGACACATGCAAAAGGGGTTGATGATACCATCAAAGAAATGGCATGGCAGGACACAAAAGACAAACTAAAAAAATATTTCGGCGAAACTGATTGGAACAAAAAACCTGAAAGTGAAAAAGAAGTTCTGGAAAATGATGTTTTTAATCTGTATATAAAATTTCTGAATGGCGAACAAACCAAAGAAGAAAAAGCTTCAGCAAAGGAAAATAAAATACCGGAAATTGATTATTATAAACTTCCCCGGCTGGATGTAGCAATAAAAATGAAATTGAAAGAAACTTTTAATGTAAATGATAGTGAGTTAAAACATCTGTATCATCCTTCTGATATTGAGATGTATCCGCAATCCAAAACAGAAAGGGAATTTGTTATCAATGGATATAAGACAAATGTAAAATTACTGGAAAGCCCTCAACCACCATCAAAAGGATGGAAAAATCCAATGGCGATGAGGACATTACACGAATTGCGCCATCTTTTAAATTACCTTTTGAAAATTGGGAAAATTGACAGTGATACAAAAATTGTAGTTGAAATGGCAAGGGAGTTGAACGATGCAAATAAACGTTGGGCAATTCAAACCTACCAAAAATTTAGAGAATTAGAGAATAAAGAATTTGCAAAAGCCATTGTTGGCGTTGCAAAAGAAAAATACCCTCATCTTAAGGAAAACGATATTGAGAATATTAATAAAGTGAGACTGTGGTGGGAACAATTAGATAATCATGAAGAAGTATATAAACAAATTAAAGCATTAAAAGATGATATTGAAAAATACCGTTTATGGAAAGAGCAAGATTGCACTTGTATGTACACAGGAAAATTAATCAATATTTCGAATTTGTTTGATGGTGCACAAACACAACTGATGCATACTTTTCCTATTAGTTCCTCCTTTGATAGTTCATTATCGAATTTAACAGTAGGAGATGCTTATTACAACAATGAGATTCAAGGAAATTTAATACCCACCCAACTACCAAATTATTTTGATGATGCAATGATCAATGGTCATAAATACACAGCCATAAAACCTCGAATAAAAAAATGGGAGGAAAAGGTTGAACACCTTAAAGAACTCATTGAAGATAATAAAAGACGTACAAAAAAAATTCAAGACCCTGAAGCAAAAAAAGGATTAATACAAAAACGGCACTTATTACAATTTAATTACGATTATTGGAAGAAAAAAATAGAAACATTCACTCTTGAGGAAATCCCACTGAAATGGAAAAACAGCCAACTAATCGATACTCAAATCATATCAAAATATGCACGAGCATATTTAAAAACAGTTTTTGAAAAAGTTGATGTTCAAAAAGGAACCATCACTGATACTTTCAAAAAAATATATCAGATAAAAGGCGAGGAAAAAAAAGACCGAAGCAAGCACAGCCATCATGCTATAGATGCTGCCGTATTAACGCTTATTCCCGGCTCAGCTAAAAGGGAGGCTATTTTAAAAGAATATTTCAAGGCAATAGAAATTAATCAAAAGTTTTACGCAACCCCATACACTAAATACGATTCTTTGCATGTACATGAGATCGAAAACAATATCCTTATCAACCACATTTCAAACGACAAAACACTAACTTCAACGATTAAAAACATTCGAAAACGTGGTGAATTAACAGGCAGGATAGCTAAAGGGGATAGTATAAGAGGGCAACTGCATAAGGAAACATTTTTTGGTGCTATAAAAGCATTGGAAAGAAACGAACAAGGTTTTCCTATTAAAGAAAACGGGAAATACAAAGTCATAAAAAATAAAAATGGCGAAGACGAAATTTGGATAGTCTCAAGAAAACAAATAAAAGATATCAATATTGAAAAGGATATTATTATTGATGAATTATTGAAACAACATATTCAAAAACAATTAGAAAAAGGTATTGGAATCGCAAATGTTATAGATTTTAACAATAAACCTATCCGTCATATAAGGACCAGAGTAAAAGCAGGTATCGGGTTTTTATCAAAAGAAAAAGCAATTCCTATAAAAAAACAAACTTATGTTTCACAGCATAACCATAAAAATGAATACCTCGTCCAAAACGAAGAAAATTATTTGTTCTTGCTGTATGAAGGCTTCAATGAAAAAATGAAAATTATTCGCCATTACAGAATTTTAAATTTATTTGACATTGCCCAACTTAAAATAAAAAACATCAATGAAATCAGAAATGAAAAAGAATTTCAAACAATTACAAAAGGCAAAATAGAACTTGGGTTAAAAGCCATTTTAAAAACAGGTGATAGAGTAATTTTTTATAAGGATAGCAAGGATGAAATAACGATGGATAACGCAAAATTCAGATTATTTAAATTATTTAAATTCAATGAAATGGGGTGTCCATTTCTATATTTTCAGAACCATTTAGAATCTCGTTCTGATGTTGAAATTGAAAAACCAGAAAACACATTTAATTTCTCAAAATATCAAGCAAGATTAACACTTGTTCTTGATAAAATAAACTGCCTGATTGAAAACATGGATTTTGAAATAAAACCCGACGGTGCTATAATATTCATAAATCAGAAATTTGATAATTCGCCCCATATTTGATATTATCGCAATAATAATAAAATGGTTTTCGAGCAAAAACATCTCTACCACATTTACAACCAGGGTAACAACCGGGGTAAGATATTTTTCACAAGAGAGAATTACTTTTTCTTTCTGAAAAAAACTGAAACTCATATTTTACCTCATGCCGATGTGCTGGCATACTGCCTGATGCCAAACCATTTTCACCTGTTGGTTCATGTTCAAAATGTTGAAATCAATCTGAATACTCATTTGATGACTCAAAGTCATCTGATGAGTATACCGACTAATTTGATGACTCAAGGTCATCTGATGAGTATACCGGTTATTCAGAAAAAGCAAACCATGGTTGAATCCATTGCTATTATGCTTCGTTCATATACTCGTGCAATCAACAAGCAGGAAAACCGCAGCGGTTCATTATTCAGGCCTCATACTAAATCTGAATGCCTGACAAAATCAGATAACATTTCACCCTCATTTATAAAAACTTCAAACGGCGCTATAATTAACATTCCTGATCCCGAAAAAGAATACCCAAAAGTTTGCTTTAACTACATACATAATAATCCTGTAAAGGCAGGATTGGTAAACGATCCAGGTGATTGGAAGTTTTCTTCTTATCAAGGTTATTATGGATCAGGTGACGTAACGTTAATCAACATAGCCAGGGCAAAGGAATTTGGGTTATTGTGAATCTTAGTGATAGCCTCACATTTAGTGAAACTATCACTGCTTGCTCAAAGAACTTACCACTGCCTGGCAAGATAAAAAAAATCATTATGATAAAACGGACCTTATATTTCGGCAACCCTGCCTACCTGCATTTAGAAAACAAACAACTAATCGTAAAACTGCCACAGGTTGAAAAAAATGATGAATTACCCGAAAATTTCAAAAAAACACAGGTAGCAAGCATCCCGATAGAAGATATCGGGGTGGTTATTCTTGATGACAAACAGCTTACAATAACACAAGCGCTTATTGCTGCCCTGCTTGATAATAACGTGGCACTGATCAGTTGTTCGGAGAACCACATGCCATCCGGCTTATTTTTGCCTCTTGCCGTAAACAGCGTGCAAAACGAAAGGTTCAGGGCACAGTTGGATGCGAGTGTTCCTGTAAAAAAACAGTTGTGGCAGCAAACTGTTGCAGCCAAAATAAAAAACCAGGCAGCATTATTGAAAAAATATGGAAAAGACACATCGTGGATGATAAAATGGGCCGGAGATGTGCGCTCGGGCGATCCCGACAATTATGAAGCACAGGCGGCTGCACATTACTGGCAAAGCATCTTTCCTGAAGATATTGGGTTTAAAAGATTCAGAGAAGGAATGCCACCAAACAATTTATTAAATTACGGATACGCAATATTACGCGCGGTAGTAGCCCGCGGACTGGTGGCAAGCGGAATGTTGCCCACTATGGGAATTCATCACGAAAACAAATACAACGCCTATTGTTTAGCAGATGACATAATGGAGCCCTATCGCCCTTTTGTTGACAGCGTTGTGTGTAATTTGGTTTACAAGGGAGCTGATATAGCTGAACTCACCAAAGAAATCAAACAGGAGTTGCTATCCATTCCTGCAATGGATATCAGCATTGACGGGGAAAGCAGCCCGCTGATGGTAGGACTTCAGCGCACCACGTCATCGCTGTACAAATGTTTTGAGGGCGAATCCAGAAGAATTATTTATCCCGAGCTCAAATAATCATGTTACATCATTTGAATCAATATCGTATTATGTGGGTACTGGTATTTTTTGATTTGCCTGTTGTAACGCCAAAAGAACGCAAGGTAGCGGCACGGTTCCGCAAAGATATTATGGCGGATGGTTTCGCCATGTTTCAGTTTTCCATCTACGTAAGACATTGTGCCAGCGCCGAAAATGCCGAAGTGCATATAAAGCGAGTAAAAAAGTTGCTGCCTGAGTTGGGCCATGTTGGTATATTGTGTATTACTGACAAGCAATTCGGGAGTATGGAAATTTTTTATGGCCGTAAGCCCGCTGAAGCCACTCCCCCACCACAGCAATTGGAATTATTTTGAATTTAGCGAGTGATGTTGAGTGATAGCCTCACTTAAAGTGAGACTATCACTAGCACCCAGAAAAGAAAAAATGCCTGTAGTTACTATCTGACTACAGACATTTCCCCATTTTTTTCCGATTGATAACACGGTGTTTTCCTTGATATTATTGGTATTCCAGCAGGGTATGCTGTTATCAATACTTCAAAGATAAGAATTAGAGAGCAAATCACAACTTCGCTATCTCGCCAGTTTCTGGGTGTACTGCTGTTATCAATACTTCAAAGATA
>Ga0208040_1000956_pt1 | contig 30916 bp, 28 predicted proteins | sample AD_UKC083_MetaG_FD_184431 | JGI IMG/M metagenome (GOLD analysis project Ga0208040, IMG submission 184431) | Active sludge microbial communities of municipal wastewater-treating anaerobic digesters from USA - AD_UKC083_MetaG (SPAdes) (version 2) | ecosystem: Engineered > Bioreactor > Anaerobic >...
GACACACCTGTTTCCATCTCGAACACAGAAGTTAAGCACTTTAACGCTGATGATAGTTGGTTATATAGCCCGCAAAAGTAGGAAATCGCCAAACTCCTTTCTATTAAATTAAAGGAAAAAAACGCCTCCGTAGCTCAGTTGGTTAGAGCACATGACTGTTAATCATGGGGTCATAGGTTCAAGTCCTATTGGGGGCGCCATTTTTATAAATAGGCCTTTTGGAGAAGCGGTTTAACTCACATGCCTTTCACGCATGCATACACGGGTTCGAATCCCGTAAAGGTCACCAATTTTGTGTGTTTTAATCTTATAGAGAATAAAAATAACCCCTGAATAAAAGGGTTATTTTTATTTGAATAAATAGTTCATTATATTATCTGTTTTTTATTGATTTATAGGGCTATGTATGATAGAATATTTTTGTAATGGTTGTTTTAAAAAATGAATGACTATTATAAAAATCAAAATTATAATAGAAGGAGAAAAAATGAAGAAAATTTTTGGTTTTGTTTTAGTTTTGTTAGCTAGTATTCTATTAGTAGGATGCTCTGATCCTGAATCAAAGGTGATTAAAATTCAATTTGTTCCATCACAAGATGCTAGTATTATTTCAACACAAGCACCAATTTTGGAAGAATTGTTAGAAGCTGAAATGCCAGGCTACACATTTGAAATTAGTACTGGTACTGACTACAATGCGGTATTAGAAGGTATGCTTTCAGGCCAAATTCAAGTAGGATTCTTAACTGCACAACAATATGCAGGAATTTCAATTAACGACCCTGGTAAAGTTGAACCAATATTGACATCGGTTCGTGACAAATATCAAGTTCAAGATGATTACACTACATATGAAGATCAAATTAAAGCTATGAACGGTAAAGTTCCTGGATATAATTATCTAGGCCAACAAAGTGTAAATAAAACTAATAATTACAATTCTATTTGTATCGTATTAAAGGATAGTCCAATCAACACAGTTGTTGATTTAAAAGGTAAGATTTGTGCAACACAAAAAACATCATCAGGTGCAGGATATGTTTATCCATCGGTATTACTTGATTCATTTTCAATGAAGTTTGTTAACTCTACAAGTCCAGATGCATCAAAAGGTGAAGTAGGGGCACAAACAGTAAGCGGTTATCCTGCTGCTATTCAATTGGTTTTAGATGGAGATGTAGATGCTGCATGGATTTTCTTGGATGCAAGATATAGTGCATATTATAACAATTCATCTTCTGGTAAATACTATAAAGATTATACTGGTTCAGACAAAGCAAATATTTTCGAATTAACTAAAGTTGTTGGTATGACAACAGGTATTTATAATGATACTATTTCTGTTGTTAGCACAATGAAGAAATCGGTGAAATCAGCTCTTCAAGAAGCATTTATTAACATTGCAAAGACTGAAGCAGGTTATGATGCTTTATATAAGATTTATTCTCATACTGGATATATGAAAGCAACAGATGCTGATTATGAAGGAGAAAGAACAGTTTACAGATTTAAAGAATCATTAAATTAAGCATGATAGGAGCACTATGATAAAATTTATAAATGTTGATAAAGTATATCCCAATGGATTTCAAGCTCTAAAAAATGTTAATCTTGAAATATATGATGGAGAATTTGTTGCCATAATAGGTTTATCTGGTGCTGGAAAATCTACTTTACTAAGAACAATTAATAAAATGCACCCAATTACTAGGGGTGAATTATATGTCAATGATGTTGATATCAGTAAAGTTAAAGGAAAAGAATTGCGTTTACTTAGAAGAAACATTGGAATGATTTTTCAATCTTTCAATTTAGTAAAACGTTCTTCAGTGATTAATAATGTTTTAGCTGGTAGAGTGGCTTACCACTCTACCATTACTTCATTATTAGGAACATTTCCAGTCGAAGATAAAATGATTGCTCTTGAAGCACTGGATAAAGTTGGTATTTTAGAAAAGGCCTTTGTTCGAGCTGATCAGCTATCAGGAGGTCAGCAACAAAGAGTGGCTCTTGCCAGGGCGCTAAGCCAAAAGCCGCATATCATTTTAGCCGATGAACCGGTAGCGTCTCTTGATCCTATAACTACAATTTCGGTAATGAATGATTTTAAACGGATTAATAAAGAAATGGGAATTACAATTGTTGCCAATATGCATCATGTTGATTTAGCATTAAAGTATGCGACGAGAATAATCGGAATCAGAGAAGGCAAAATTGTTTTTGATGGAGCTGCTGATACAGTTACCGAAGAAGTACTGATTAGTATTTATGGTCGTTCGATTAAAGAAAGCGAAAAGCTTGGTCATGTTGATTTTGATGAGGAAGAATTAGAGGGAAAAGGAAGTGGTAAGTAAATGAATGCCACGAATAAATCTACCCTTCTAGATAAAATTTATCCTCAAAAAATATACAATGTAAATGGTAAAATAATAAAAAAACCAAGGAATAAAACGATTTTTATTGCTATTCTAGTGCTGATTATTTTTATTGGATTATTGTTTTTTATTCCTACCAGAAATATTACGATTAAATTTGAACAGTTTCCTGTTATTGTAAAAAAGATGTTTAGTCCCACTACTGGTAAGACAAAGAGTTGGGCAGGATGGTTTTTATATATAAAAGAAACGGTGTGGCCTTTGATGTTAGAAACGATTAATATGTGCTTTCTAGGAACATTATTCGGAGCAACAATGGCAATTCCGTTTTCAATATTAGCGTCGCGAAACATCTCTAAAAAAGGAATTATTTATCAACCAGTTAGACTGTTTATGAACTTTATAAGGACTATTCCTACATATGTTTTAGCGGTTATTGCTATGATTTGTTTTGGAATTGGATTATTAACTGGTGTGGTAGCGATGACTATTTTCACATTTGGTTTATTGACGAAAATGTTATATGAAATTATTGAAACCGTAGATATGGGTCCATTTGAGTCGTTGGAATCTGCAGGAGCAACTAAAATTGAAGCGTTTCGTTATGCTGTTATCCCGCAAATTCTTCCTATCTTCATAGGTTATTTCATTTATGCTTTTGAAATCAATGTTCGTGGTTCGGTTATTCTTGGTTATGTTGGTGCAGGGGGAATAGGTTTAGAACTAGATACAGCAATTAGTGAAGGCTCTCATTATTATGATCGCGTAGGCGCAATTGTTGTTGTTATCTTCTTGGTTGTTTTAATTCTCCAAGGATTCACCAGATATGCAAGGAGAAAACTACAATGATGAAACAAGAAAAATTGACTCCTCAAAAAGCATATAAAAACCGACCTAAAAAATGGATTTATAATTTGCTTTTATTTGTCCTTTTTGTTGGTATTGTTATCTATTCTATAGTTAGTTCAGGATTAGGGGCTAGTAGAGCAATCAATTGGGAACGTCTTCAAAATTTAGGGAAAGGTTTTATCAACCCGAATGTAGAGTTTTTATTAGGAATAGGAGAATATTCAGGAGAAAAATTCGTTCACTCTGTCCCTTATTTAACCTTACAAACGATTGCAATTGCTTTTGTTGGTACTTTGATTGCGGCAATCCTTGCCATTCCGTTTGGGTTTATTACCGCACGTAATGTTGTTGGGAATAAAGTGTCGAAAATAGGAGAGGTATTATTAATCATTATTCGTACTTTTCCTGAAATACTATTAGCCTTGATTTTGATTCGGGTATCAGGAATAGGAGCTCTAACGGGAACTATTGTTATTGGTATTCACTCAGTGGGAATGATCGGTAAACTTTATGCGGAAGCGATAGAGAATATGGAATCAGGTCCATTGGAAGCTTTGGATGCTGTTGGAGCAAACACTGCGGTAAAAATCAGACACGGAATCTTTCCTCAAGTAATGCCTGACTTTTTATCAACGGTTTTATATCGCTTTGATATTAATGTCCGTACGGCGAGTGTTTTAGGAATTGTTTCTGCTGGAGGTATTGGCGCTCCGTTAATTTTCGCGTCAACTAACTATCATTGGAGTGACTTAGCATCTATCATGTATGCGATTATTATTATGGTTACTACCGTCGATTTAATTTCCAGTTATTTACGAAAAAAATTAATTTAGAGTTCGGATTTATCATAAAATTCGAACTTTTTATTTTTGTAAATTCTAATTTGATAAAGATAGTTTTCTCTTGATTTTAACAATCACTTATGTTAGAATTTATTCGATGAGTGCCTCCGTAGCTCAGTTGGTTAGAGCACATGACTGTTAATCATGGGGTCATAGGTTCAAGTCCTATTGGGGGCGCCATAATTGTAAATACTGATAAACTTTTCGGCACAATGTTACAATGTTCGAATGCCTTTATTTGCATTTATTATTTGCCGCTTTAGTAGAATGAAATGATAGCCGCGGTCAGGCGGCATTTTAAAATCCGATAATGTCAAGTTTTTTTCAAAAACACTTGACAACCGAGGTGAAAAGCATATAAAGAATCCAAAACAAGGAGGATTGTGCTATGAAAAAAAGAGAAAGCATTCTGGAAGAATTCAATAAGCTACCACGCGGAACATTAGTAATGACAGGAAAACTATATCGTGAAAAATATTCATCTTTGATGAGTGAAGCGGCATTTGCTCAGGCAGTCAGCAGGCTTTACAGAAGTGGCGAGATTGAGCGTGTTTCAAAGGGAGTTTATTGCCGACCTAAAAAAACACAATTCGGGAAAATTCTCCCATCAGAGCGAGAGATTATCGAATGGTTTACGGAAGGTGATTCCGGTGTTGTTGTTGGGTATGGGCTCTATAACCTGCTTGGCGTAACTACGCAGATTTCTAAGAAACAGATGGTATATTCCTCTCTTCCTGATGAACAATTGAAACAAATCGGGAATGTTACCATTCGTAAATACGATCTTGAATATACTCACGAAATCAAGTCCATGATTCAGATGATGGAACTATTGCATCATTATAAAGAGATACAGGATATTAATGTTTCCGCTTTGTCTCGCTGTACAGCTAAACTAGCTGGTGAATATAGTGAGGAAGCTTTTGAAGCGGTACAAGGATCAATTTGTTACCCAAAGTGGACAGTCGCCTTCTTGCGTGAGGTGCTGAATTATCATAATATCCCAAACAATCTCGGCATGCATCTTTCTGCGCTTACGAATTATCCTATTCCGAAAATGGAGGAGTTATATGAAACTGCATGAAAACAAAACTGAATTTCAGGATTTGATTGCGTTGACGGCTAAAGAAAAAAATTAATAGGTGGTAAATTTTAATTTAAAAAACTTCTTTGCATTCAGAAGATGATTATAGTATAATAATTACGTGTTATATTAGAGGAGGTGGAGCGATGAACGATAATTTTGAAAAGAAGCTAACAAAAATAATGATGATTATTGCAGTAGTCGGCATCGCTATTGTAATCTTAGTTTATTTTCCATGGGGTGGAGAAAAAGGCAAAATTCGCAAGGAATACAGTTTTTTAGAAAACAATGAACATGTATTTTCATACATTACTATGGAGGAAATTAAAACAAATATTGAAACTGGAGTAACATTCCAACTATATTTGGGAAACGAAAACCTTGAAAAAGTGAATTATTTTGTATATTATGTAGACCAATTAGCAAAAGAAAATCACGAAGAAGTGGTATACTATCTTGATTTCGAGGATATGTCAGTTGATGACCTAACCTATATCAAAACGAAGTCGAGTATTGAAGTAGATGCTAGTTTGCCTACGATGATTTATTTTAAGCGCGATATCGTAGATAATGTAAGTAAGGCTTTTGATATTAGTTGCATAAGAAATTTAAAAGACTATGAATCTAATTATTGGCTATTATTACAAGATTATTTTAGAAATTGTTATAATTAAGGAGAACAAAAATGAGAGGATTTAAAAAGTTAATAAAATGGTCAAAGCCATACCTTCTATTGTTGCTTGTGGTCATTCTTTTAACAATAATTAATCCTTTAACATACTCGTTTGTTCCGCAATTCATAAAATATGTTGTTGATGTTATCTTAGGGGGAACCAGTTCCAATGCCGGAACGATTACGCTTCCTTCTTTTTTAATGGATTTTTTTGATTCCTATCAAGAACCATTAACAGCGATTGCTGTTGTTGGCTCAACATTGGTTTTATGGCAAATCATGCGGGGCATTACTATGTTTTTAAATGGATATGTGAAAGGAAAAATAGGTGAAGGAATCGCCTTTGATATGAGAACTAAATTATATTCTCATCTTCAAGACCTATCTTATTCATACCAAAATAATGCCGATACAGGTGATTTAATTCAAAGGTGTACATCAGATGTAGACACGATTAAATCATTCCTCACTTCGCAGTTACCACAAGTTTTATATATTATTGCTTCTTTTAGTGCGGGGGCAATACAAATGTATTTTATTAATCGAACAATTATGTTGGTAACGCTATGTGTTGTGCCGATTAGTTTGGTATCTTCAATTATATATTTCCGTTATGTACGGAAGAAATTTGAAGAAATAGAAGAAGTAGAGGCAAATATGACTACCGTTTTGCAAGAAAATGTCAATGGTGTTCGAGTAGTAAAGGCATTTGCTCGTGAAAAATATGAAATCGATAAGTTTAATGAAAAGAATGCTATTTATCGTGATGAATCGCAAAAACTGAATAATGCTATGGGTTTTTACTGGGGAGCCAGTGATTTCCTGACGATGATGCAATATACAGTTACTATAAGTGTCTGTGTTTATCTGGCAAAGAACGCTTTGGTCTCAACAGGTGATATTATCGCATGTATGATGTATATTGGTATGTTGGTATATCCTATTCGTGGATTGGGAAGAATTATCGGTGATTTTGGTAAATCAACAGTAGCTGCTCAGCGAATTGACGAAATCTTAGCCGAACCAAGCGAGTATTTAGATGATGGAACATTAGAACCTGTAATAAACGGGAATATTAAATTTGCCAATGTCTCTTTTAAATTTAGTGATACGGATAAACATTTATTAAAAAATGTCAATTTTGAAATAAAATCAGGAGAGACAGTGGCAATTATTGGGAAAACAGGTAGTGGTAAATCGACAATTGCCAATATTTTAGTGAGAATGTTGGATTATCATCAAGGGCAAATTATCATTAACGGAGTAGAATTAAGGGATATTAAAAAACAATGGGTACGCAAAAACATTGGTATTATTCTTCAAGATCCGTTTTTATACGCAAAAACAGTGTTAGAAAATATTAAAATTGGTAATCGCCATTTGGATAATGATCAAGTATTTCAAGCGGCTAAGACAGCAGCGATTGATAAAGATATTGAAAACTTTGTTTCTGGATATGATACTTTAGTCGGTGAAAAAGGGGTTACTTTATCTGGTGGTCAAAAACAAAGAATTTCCATTGCCAGAATGTTAATTTTGAATAAACCAGTTTTGGTGTTTGATGATTCATTAAGTGCTGTAGATACAAAAACAGACTTGATGATTAGAAACGCCTTAAAGATAAAGGATAAAAATTTAACTTCGATTATCATTACTCACCGTATTACAACCGCCAAAGAAGCAGATAAGATTATTGTTTTAGAAAATGGTGTGGTAAGTGAAATAGGAACACATAAAGAATTAGCTCAAAAAGAAGGTTTGTATAAGCGACTTTGGGATATCCAGGGAGCACTGGAAAGTAAGTTTCTGGATATTGTTGAGGGAGGTGAGAGCAATGAATAGTTTTGAAGAACAAGATTTTTCTTCAGAAAAGTTTAGTGCTGGTATATGGAAGAAGATATTGAAGCTAGTTATTAAAAGGACGAAACCTTTAATATTTTTAATCATTTTCGTGATTGGACTGGCTGTATTAGATATTCTTTATCCCTTATTGAATAAGTACGCCATTGAAGAATTCTTCACCAAGCAAAATTTTACAAATATTAAACTGTTTATCGGTGCTTATTGTTTAATAGCTATTGGTTATGGTGTTGTAGTTCATGGTTTTATCAAGATGGCTGGCTTAGTTGAAGTTGAAGTAGGTTACGAACTTCGCCATGAAGCCTTTGTAAAATTACAACTATTACCTTTTTCTTATTATGATAAGACTCCTGCAGGTTGGATTATGGCGCGTTTAACTTCTGATTCGCGTCGACTTGCTGGCATTATTTCTTGGGGAATTGTAGATATGTTATGGGGTTCGCTAACTATGGTTGGCATTCTTGTTCTCATGTATTTTGTCAATTGGAAATTGGCGTTAATCATAACTTTCTTGCTACCTATTTTAGTAGTAGTTAGTATATATTTTAGAAAGAAAATATTAATATCTTATCGTGGTGTCAGAAAAACGAACTCTAAAATAACAGCTAGTTATAATGAAGGTATTTTGGGAAGTAAAACAACAAAAACCTTAGTTCTTGAGGAAGATCGCAATCGCGAATTCAATGAATTGTGTAATAAAATGCGCAAAGATTCCATTAAAGCGATTGCCTATTCATCTCTATTCTTTCCTATTTTATTGGTAATCAGCTATATTGCTGTTGCGATTACTTTAAGAGCGGGTGGATATTTGATTATTGTTGAGGGGGTAATAGGAATATCAACCTTGTATTTCTTCATTTCTTGTACCACTCAATTTTTTGACCCTATCATGCAAATTGCGCGAATTTTGGCTGAGTTCCAACAAGCTCAAGCTTCGGCTGAAAGAATCTTGTCGCTAATAGAAACGAAACCAGATATCTTTGATAGTCAAGAAGTAGAAGAGAAATATGGAACTTTATTAGAGCCAAAAACAGAAAATTGGGAAGAATTGAAAGGAAAAGTCGTCTTTGAACAGGTAACATTTCAATATCAAGGGGGAGAAAAAGTCCTGGAAGACTTCAATTTAACAGTTCCAGAAGGAACATCAGTCGCTTTGGTCGGTGAAACGGGGGCAGGTAAATCAACGATTGTCAACCTTGTTTGTCGTTTCTACGAGCCAACAGCAGGAAAAATTTTGATTGATGATGTCGATTATAAAGAGCGTTCGCTTGCCTGGTTACATAATAATTTAGGGTATGTGTTGCAAACACCACATCTATTCAATGGGACGATTATGGAAAACATCCGTTATGGTCGATTAGATGCTACTGATGATGAGGTTAAAGAAGCAGCAAAAGCGGTTAGTGCCGATGAATTTATTGTTGGTTTTGAAAAAGGATACGATACGAATGTCGGCGAAGGTGGTACAAAGCTATCTGTAGGGCAAAGACAACTGATTTCTTTTGCCAGGGCATTGCTTGCAAATCCGCGAATTTTAATTCTCGACGAAGCAACTTCATCGATTGATACAAAAACAGAAGAACTCATTCAAGGTATCATTAATCGGTTGTTGAAGGGAAGAACGAGCTTTGTTGTTGCTCATCGTTTATCAACAATCATCGCTGCGGATATGATACTTGTCATCAAAGATGGGAAGATTATCGAGCAAGGAACGCATGAAGAATTGCTCGCTTTAAAGAAGGAATACTTCGAATTATATCGCAATCAATTTATTAATGAGCAAATTGAAAAAAGTAAGTACGCATAAAAAGGGTAATAAAAAAACCCTTTTTCTTTTTTTAAAAAAGAAAGAGGAAATGGCGATTAACCAGAATAAGAGCTCTCGCGTAAACTTATTAAGAGAATGGCTAAAAAACGATTGAAACGCAAATAAAAAGGGTAAAAAAGCCTTTTAAACGGGTGATTCTTGAAAAAAGTCAAAAATCTTGAAAAAAGGCAAAGATTATAGTAAAATAGAACAAGGAGGATAAAAATGATGAAATGTATCTTTATTTACAATCCAGCAAGTGGTCGTGGACAAATTGTTAATCAAACGAACTACATAGCAAAGAGATTAAGAGAAGTTTACGATGTTGTTGATGTCTATCCTTCTAAGTCTTCTCGAGACATTACTGAAGTAACCATTAAGGCTTGCGAGAAATACGATGCGATTATTTTTTCTGGCGGGGACGGGACATTTAACGAAGTTGCGATGGGCGTTGCATCTTGTGATCGTCGACCACCGCTTGGTTATATTCCTCAAGGAACAACAAACGATATTGCCAGAAATTTGCGCATTCCTCGTAATGTAAAGGGAGCTTTAAAGGTTATTTTGGCGGGTAAAACAATAAAACATGATGTTGGTAAGATAAATGATCATTATTTTGTTTATGTAGCAGCAATCGGAGCTTGTACTGGAACAAGTTATACGACAAAACATGAAGAAAAACGACTGTTAGGGCGTTTAGCATATGCCAGAAATGGAATCAATGAGTTTTTTACTACTCCTTTATCAAAAGTAAAAGTGATTTCTGAGGATAAAAGCATTGAAACTACGGCACCATTGGTGTTAGTACTGAATTCGATTAGTGTAGGTGGCATGCCATTTAATCGTTATGGTCATTTAAATGATGGACTTTTCGATGTGATTTTAGTAAATAATGATAGGAGTAAAGGAAGACTCAACATCATCAAACTATTTCTATCGCGAATTTTAGGATTAAGGAAGGCAAAAGAAGCAATCGCTCTACATGCGAGTAAATTCAGGATTGAAATAGATGGAGAACAAACATGGTGTATTGATGGCGAAGAAGGTCCAAAAGGCAGTGTTGATATTGAGAACCTTCATAGCCACTTAACAATTTTTGCCCCAAAGCGAAAAGCAAAGAGCCAAGAAAAAAGATAGAGGTGTCATATGTTCGATAAAAAAGACGCAATAAAATTATGGGAAGCGGAAATGGGAAATACGGAGTACGCTTACGATTTTAGCGGAAAGAAGATAAAAAAAGCTGATTATATGGAAAACAACGAAGTAGGCTGGGTAGTAACCTATTTGAAACCAATTGAATTAGGTGGACCAACTCACATTGGCAACACCATCATTATGCACCAACGAACATTGGAGGAAAAGGGATTAAACTATCCTAATTTTATCATTGTTGGTCAAGAATATACTGTCAAATATGATGAAAAAGGTGATTTTTATTATGTTGAGAAGGTATTATCCGATGATGAGGATGATGATTCCTATTTTATTTAAAAAAATGAGTTACTATCAATAAGTAACTTTCTTTTTTCAAAAAGGAGGCAATTATGAGAATTATTGCTGGTAAGCATAAGAGTAGAAAGTTAACAGCTCTGGAAGGACTAAATACAAGACCGATGACCGATAAAATGAAGGAAACCATTTTTAATATTATCGGTCCATATTTAAATGGTGATGTTGTTCTTGATTTGTTTGGTGGTAGTGGAGCCTTAAGCTTAGAAGCTATTAGCAGAGGAGCCAGTCATGTAGACATAGTTGAGCTCAGTAGAGAAGCGATACGGATTATTAAAGAAAACATAGCTAGTTTACGAGAAGAAGATTCGATCACTATTTATCATCTCGATTATCAATTGGCCTTAAACACCTTTGCAAGGGAGAAAAAAAAGTTTGATCTTATTTTTTTAGATCCTCCTTATCGGCTTGATATTATAAAAGAAATCATTGATTTTCTCATCGCTAATGAGATGTTAGCTGATGAGGGAATTATTGTTTGCCAGTATCAGAGAAACAATTATTTTCCTGAAGGAACAAAGATTCTTAAAATCAGAAAAAATTTTCATTATGGATCCAGTGAAGTTTGTATCTATCAAAAGAAAGAAGGATAATATGGAATTAAAAGAAGCAATGTTTAAAAGAAGAAGTATTCGTAAATTTGATTCAAAAAAGGTCAAAGAGGAAGATATTGACCTGCTTCTTCATTATGCAATGGCAGGACCAAGTGCTTGCAATAGACGTCCATGGGAGTTCTTTGTTGTTACTAATCAAGAAGTGCTAGAAAAATTGCGCCGCTCGGCAAGGTTTTCTAATATTATTGCTCCCCTAGCAATTGTTGTTTGCGGGAACATGAAAAAAGCACTTCCTCTCCATCTACAAGATTATTGGATTCAAGACTGTTCAGCAGCGATGGAGAACATTTTATTAGGAGCAACCTCGCTCAACCTCGGAGCATGTTGGGTAGGAGTTTTACCTCAAAAAAGACCAGTAGAAAGAGTGAAGACCATATTATCCATGGAGAATCATATCGTTCCTTTAGGGATTGCTTTTATTGGTTATCCTTTAGAGAATCCCGAAGCACGTGATCAATACGATATCGCAAAAGTTCATATTATAAAATAATCCTCTTTCAAAACAGTCAAAAACAGGACAATAAAATTATAGAACAGTTCACTTTTTACTCTTTACATTTTGTTGATTTTAATATATAATGTATGGAGTAAATTTGTCCTGGTAGCTCAGCTGGATAGAGCAACGGCCTTCTAAGCCGTCGGTCGAAGGTTCGAATCCTTTCCAGGACGCCATAATTGTAAACAAAGGCCAAAGAAAATTTTGGCCTTTTTAATATAAACTGTTCTTATCAAAATAAACAGGGAAAATCCACATTAATTTGTAATCAAAGGGTTAAAATGCTATACTTAAGAATAGAATTATATGAGAGCAAGGAATATATAATTATTAGAAAAAGCGAGTAAAAAACAACAAATTTATTTTAAAAAAAGGAGAAAGAGGAAGATGATTAACATTATAGAAAAATCTTTAGTATTGTTTCAAGGTGATTCCGTTACCGATTGTAGAAGAAATCGAAATGATGAATATGATTTAGGGGATTCTTATGTGAGAATTGTCGGGGAGTATTTAAGAAAAAATAATGTTCAAGTTATCAATAGAGCGATTTCTGGAAACAAAGTAAATGACTTATTAACCAGATTTCAAAAGGATTTTGTGGAATGTAAACCAGATTATCTATTTATTTTAATAGGGGTAAATGATACTTGGCACAATTATCCAAATCAAAAAGCCACTGCTATTTTTAAAGAAGAATATGAGTTATTACTTAAAAAAATAAAAGATGAAATTGGTATTCCCGTTATTATTCTTGAACCATTTATCATTGGCTATAAGGAAGAATATACCCATATGCGGGGAGATTTACTAACAAAAGTAGACGAAATAAGAAAGCTTGCCAAGAAGTATAGCTGTGAATATATAGCTTTTGAAAATGATTTTGCTACTATCTTAATTCATGAAGATGAAGAGCTTTACTCAATTGAAGGAATTCATCCACTAGAAAAAGGATATGAACTAATGGCTAAAAAGATTATTGAGAATATTAAAATTATTAAATAGAAGTCGATAATTTTTTATTTGACAAAATAGAGAAAATCATGATTGAAGAATGAATAAAGTAACTTACACTCAGTGCGAGCGAGCTATCTCTAAAAAATTGACAAAAACAAAAGAACTGGAGAAAGCCAAATAAAATCCTATTTATTGTATATGAGTATAATTATTGAGGGTAAGATTGCTTGACCAGAACAAATAGTGATGTGAACTAAACCAATTTATTTTATTATAATGCTTTATTTCCTCCAGATAATGTGACAAAACACAACTATCTGGAGGGAATTATGATATATACAATTCAAGACTTATTAAACTAAAATAAGAATTATTCTAATACAAGGGGTAAAATTTCACGAGATTTAAGGGATGGAAAAATAATCCAAATTAAAAAAGGACTATATAAAAGTGATTAAAATACACCGGGACATTATCTTGCGAGTTATATATATGGTCATCATATTTATCTTTTGATTATGTTTTTTCAAAAAATGACTGATATCTGAAGGGGTTTACAAAACTTACACCTCGGTAACTTTCAAGAAGAATAAACAGAAAAAAAATAGCCCTTTTTCCTATAATCCCTTTCATTTTTAACTGTTCTTATGATATAATGATTTAGCACGTCCTGGTAGCTCAGCTGGATAGAGCAACAGCCTCCTAAGCTGTGGGTCGAGAGTTCGAATCTCTTCTAGGACGCCATTTTTATTTGAGGTAGTAAGATGAATAAAAGGTTATTTCTTGCAAAAAAATATTATTTAGTGGTTGGGGACCGCTTTGAACTATTCTATCGCGGAGTTGTCAAGGCTATTAATCCTTATCAGTATTTCATCAAAGTTACTTGTGATAAAGGTAAACCATATCCTCGTTATTTCATGTTCTTACCAGAAGAAAAAGATGTTGGCGAGTATGATATGCAAATTGACCTTGTCAATGATGATGGAGAAATTGTTGAAAGCGGTAAGACAACCTTGATTGTAAACAAACCAGAGCAACCCAAAAGAATAGTAAATATTTTATGTATTGGTGATAGTTTGACTGCAGCAGGATATTGGACTGGCGAAGGTTATCGTCGTTTTTGTCATCAAGGAGGAAAGCCAGAAGGTTTGGGTTACGCGGGGAAAATAAATCTTATAGGTTTATGTAAATACCAAGTTGAAAAAGATGTGATCGGTTATGAAGGATATGGGAGTTGGCAATGGAAAAGCTTTTGTACAAACTCGTTGCCTAGTAAAACATCCAGTATTTGGGTTGATGTGGAAAAGCATAATAAAAAAGAAGCTGATCAACATAGCGTTTGGATGAATAGTGGAAATCTTTGGATTTTGGAAACAATAACGGAAAAGCGGTTGAAATTCAAACGAGGACAAGGTCATAAAGAAATTGCCCCGCAAATATCTGAACGTTTTGTTCATCAAGCAAATGCGCTTCATCAAGAGGATATTATTATAAAAGGATTTGGTTTTGAAAGTGGTAATCCTTTTTGGAATGAAGAAATTAATGATATCGATTTTAAAAATTATATTCGTGTGAATAATTTTATGGTTCCCGATTTTATTTATATTTTACTTACTTGGAATGGTTTATCTGTACCATATAATCGTGATTTCGCAGTCCATCAACAATATGCTACAAAATTGCTAGATAAAATCCACCATGATTTTCCTCAATGCCAAATCAGGTGCATGGGAATTCAGATTAATTCGATTAATGGCGGGATTGCTAATAACTATGGAGCAAAAGGACCTTATAGTGATATGTATGGAACAGTGACAACAGCATTCAACTATAATCAATGGTTAGAAGAATTGTGTCTTAGTGAAAAATATCGAGAGTTTTGTTTGTATCTCGATGTGAAAGCTCAATTTGATAGTGAATATAATATGCCAATGGCTGCTCAAGCGGTTAATGCTAGATCGAATATAACAGAAATGGTTGGAACGAATGGAGTGCATCCAAGTATGGCTGGTTATATGCAGATTGGTGATGTTTTTTACCGCAGTCTTGTCCATGAACTAAATAAAAAATAAAAATCAGGTATTCTTATGGAGTACCTGATTTTTGCCAAACAAGGATAAAATTCCTCAATTATCAAGGACCTTACTCAATTTTGTCTGAACGACTCTCAATACACTGTTTCGGTATCTTTTTTGAGGATATCCAGATATTCATGATAGGTGAACAAAAGTTTTTTTCCTGATTTCGCATAATATTTTAGAATGTCTTTGCTTACAAGCATGGATATATAATTAGCCATATCGTTTCTTGAAAGTCCTAGCGCAATAGCGGAATTGACCATATCAATGATTGGATGCTTTTCAATATTCAGATTTGGCGGCAACGGCTGAGGATAAAATGATATATAACTGCTCTTGCCGCTTAGGTTTTCTATGGTTTTTCATATTGGATTCTCCTTTATGAGTTTTCTTACATTATTGTAGCACTCAAAACGCACAATCTTAATAGTTTGTGCGTTTGTAATAACTATTACATGCTTAAAATATCAAAACGAATCCCCGAACATAAGAAGTCGGAATAATATGAACTGCTTTTATAGGATTTCTGACGAATTTTTATTCCGACTAACAAAAATAAAGGAATAAAAATTGTATAGTGTGTTAAGTGTGAGCAGATTATCTCATGAAGAGCAATTGATACCATGTAAAGCTCAATTTGATAGTGAATATAATATGCCAATGACTGCTCAAGGGGTTAATGTTAGATCAAATAAGGATAAAAGAATAAAATCATTGAAAAGTATGATATAATATAAGTATAGGAAAGGAATATAAATATGAAATTTAGTGAATATCAATATATTAGACCTGATATGAAAGAAATCGAAAAACAATTTTTGGAAACAATTAGTATTGTTGAAAAAACTACTGATTTAGAAGAAGCATCTCTTGCTTTTGAAGCGATTAATAAAGTTAGAAGAACCTTTAGTACTATGGAATCATTGGTTTATGTTCGTCATAGTATCAATACCAATGATGAATTTTATGAAAGTGAACAATCATTTTTCGATGAAAACTTACCAATTTATGAAAGTTATGTCAATAAATTATCAATAGCATTAGTGAATTGTCCATTAATCAAACAGTTAGAAGCAAAATATGGCAAGAAGCTTTTTGATAGTATAAGGACATCGTTAAAAACATTTAAACCAGAAATTATTGAGGATTTACAAGAAGAAAATAAATTAGTGACAAAATATGATAAACTAATTGCCAGTGCAAAAATTGAATTTGATGGAAAGATTAATAACTTAGCCCAAATGACACCTTATCTTAGTTCACCTGAACGTAGGATTAGAAAAGACGCAGAAACAGCAGTTTTCCGCTTTTTTGAGGAGCATGTGCAAGAGTTTGATACGATTTATGATTCGTTAGTGAAATTAAGAGATATGATTGCAAAGAAGTTAGGATTTGCTAATTATATTCCTTTAGGTTATGCTCGCCTAGATCGTAGTGATTATAATGATCAGATGGTGGCGAATTATCGTAAGCAAGTTTATGAAGATTTAGTGCCTATTGTAAAGGAAATTATTGAAGACAAACGCAAAAGGTTACAGCTAGATGAGCTAAAAAGCTATGATTTAGGATTAAATTTTTTGAGTGGAAATCCTAAGCCGAAAGGAAATCGCCAGTGGCAAGTAGACCAAGCTAAAAAGATGTATCATGAAATGAGTAAAGAAACCGGGGAATTCATCGATTTTATGATTGATCATGAATTGATGGATTTAGATGCAAAACCGGGAAAACGTGGTGGAGGATATTGTACTTATTTCAATGACTTCAAATCACCGTTTATCTTTGCCAATTTTAATGGTACGAGTGGTGATGTAGATGTTTTAACTCATGAAGCAGGTCATGCCTTCCAAGTATATTCAAGTCGTGATTTTACGATTCCTGAGTATTTATGGCCTACCTTAGAAGCTTGCGAAATTCACTCGATGAGCATGGAGTTTTTTGCTTGGCCGTGGATGGAATACTTCTTTAAAGAAGATACGGATAAATATAAATACTCACATTTAGCCTCATCGATTACCTTTATCCCTTATGGTGTTACTGTCGATGAATTCCAACATGCGGTTTATGAAAATCCACAATGGACACCAAAACAAAGGAAAAGAGCTTGGAGAGAAATTGAAAAGAAATATATGCCATATAAAGTCTATGAAAACAAGTTTGCTGATGAAGGTAATTTTTGGTTAAGGCAAGGTCATATCTTCCAATCACCTTTCTATTATATTGATTATACATTAGCACAAGTTTGCGCTCATCAATTTTGGATTAAAAACCGTAAAAATCATCAACAAGCATGGGCTGATTACTATCGCTTATGCCGTGCCGGTGGTAGTAAAACATTTATTGAATTGTTGAAAGTGGCAAACTTGGATAATCCATTTATCGATGGTACTATTAAGAAGACGGTAAAAGAACTAAAAGCATGGCTTGATGCTTTCGATAAAACCAAACTAGTGTGAGAAGAGACCATGAAATTCCCAAAGGAAAAAGTTAGGATTATTCAAATTGTCAATTCTCACAAGAAGAATCAAGATTATCGCGCTATTATAATGATGAAAGAAGATATTATGAAACAAATCGAAGAACTACAAGATACAGAAGTAGTTGATGATTTGATGATGAGTATGTTTTATCTGAATCGTTATGATGAATTGATAATTTTAGGGGAAGAATTGAATAAAAAAGAATACGAAAGTTGGAGGGAACTTTACTATCTGCTTTTAGCTTGCTTAGGAAATTCAGATATTTTTTACGGAATGTCAATTATCAAACGAAGCAAGATCCTTTCGGATGCAAAAATAAAAGAGTTTTATCGTGATGATGGTTCGAATTATTTGAATATTGGTTTTACCAACGAACTCAAAACAATCGAAAAACTAGTATTAATTTTAGTCAATTTCATTGAAGGAATAATAGTCATCACGCAAAACAAATTTGTTGTTGATAAAGAATTTCTTGCAATTCGTATTTTAGAGATGTTAGATACTCTCTATGAATTAGGAAGTCCAGAAGAGATTATTGAGGAACTGACAGATAAAATAAAAATGATGTTTTTTAGAGAAGTGTAATGTTTTTCTAGAGTAAAAGCGTTGCAAAAAAATAGATTTATGGTATAATAATCTAAGATTATAAGGAGAATAGGATGAAAGTAAAAGTAGAAAAATTAGAAAACAGCAAAGTTAAGTTGACAATCAATGTTGAAGCAGAAGCATTCAACGAAGAATACGAAAAATCGTTTGAGAATATTCTAGCAGATATCGAGATTAAGGGTTTCCGTAAAGGAAAAGCTCCTCGTAAGCTATATTTGGATAGATTCGGTGAAGGTGCTATCTTACAAAAAACAATTGATAGCGTTTTAAATTCAAGTTATGAAAAAGCTGTTCTTAGTAAAAAAGTGCATGTTGTCGGCAAACCAGAAATCGACATTGATTTTGAAAATTTAGGAAAAGATAAACCTTTTAACTATACTGCAATTGTTGAAGTATTTCCTGAAGTTGAGTTAGGTAAATATTTTGGTGTTGAAGTTAAAAAAGAATCTGATGAAGTAACGGAAAAGGAAATTGATGATTATGTCGCTCGGGAATTAAAAAATCGTAGTGAACTTGAAGTGCTTGAGAATGTTGCTTTGGAAAATGGTCATACAGCGGTTTTTGATTTCTGTGGTTCAGTTAATGGTGTTGAATTTGAAGGTGGAAAAGCAGAAAATTATAGTTTAGAAATCGGCAGTGGTAAATTTATTCCTGGTTTTGAAGAACAAATGTTGGGAATGAAACCAGAAGAAGAGCGTACCATTAAGGTTAAGTTTCCTGAGGACTATCAAGCAAAAGAATTGTCAGGAAAAGATGCAGATTTCTTAATTAAATTACACGAAATAAAACACCGGGTTTTACCAACTCCAGATGAGGAATTCTTTAAAGAATTAAAATTGGCGGGTGTTAATTCTGTTGATACCTGGCGAGAACATTTAAAGAGTATTCTAGCGATTGAGAAAAAAGAAGCAAACAATAATAAATTTACCGATGATATTATCGCTGCAGTTTGTGCTGAAGCTAAGGTGACGATTCCTGAAACGATGATTAATGATCGTTTAGAACAAATGGTTGCTCGTGTTGAACAACAAGCAAAAGCTTATGGATTAACAGCTGATCAGTTACTGGCTTATCAAGGAACAACGCTAGAACAATATAAAAAATTGATGAAAGAACCAGCAGCAAAATCTGTTCTTGAAGAATTAGTGATAGGTAAAATTATTGAAACAGAAAAAGTTAAACTGTTGAAAGCGGATTATGAATTATATTATGAGGATCTTGCAAAACAATATAATCAAGATGTCGCTACAGTGAAAAAGAATTTTCCTAAAGAAAGAGTAGAGCATTACTTTAAAACGTTAAAAACAATTGATTTATTAAAAGAAAAAGCAGTTATAACCGCATAAAAAATAGATTTTGAAAAGAGGTGATAAACGATGACAAATAAAACAGATGAAAAAAAGGTGTGTTCTTTTTGTGGCTTACCTGAATCACCAGAAAGACATATGATAGAAGGCGATAATTGTTATATCTGTGATATTTGTGTTGATTTTTGTTACCATGTTCTAAACAAACAAGATGGTTTTGTTGATGAACAAATGAAAGAAGAAAAACAAAAATTTGTTTTGAACTTAACACCTCACCAGATATATGATCGCTTAGGGGAATATGTCATTGGCCAACACTACGCAAAAAAAGTTTTATCGGTAGCTGTTTACAATCATTACAAGCGAATCCAAAACAATTTATATGAAACAAGCGATGTTGATATTGAGAAAAGCAATATTTTATTGTTAGGAGCAACGGGAAGTGGCAAAACCTTGTTTGCCAGAACATTAGCCCACATTTTAAAGGTTCCCTTTGCAATAGCAGATGCAACAAGTCTTACGCAGGCTGGCTATGTTGGTGAAGATGTTGAAAATGTATTGTTGAAGTTATTACAAGCAGCTGATTATGATGTAGAATTAGCACAAAAAGGAATTGTTTATATTGATGAACTGGATAAATTAGGACGAAAATCAGAAAATCCTTCCATTACTCGTGATGTTTCTGGAGAAGGTGTGCAACAAGCTTTACTAAAGATATTAGAAGGAACAGTTGCCAATGTTCCTCCTGGTGGAGGAAGGAAACATCCTCATCAAGAATTCATCCCTTTTGATACCACTAATGTATTATTTATTTGTGGTGGTTCATTTGAGGGTATTACTAACATCGTTAGTTCCAGAATCGGTAAGAAGTCAATCGGATTTCATTTGAATGCTAATGGACAAAATAAGGCCGATAAAGAAGTTTACAAATTAGTGACTCATGAAGATATCAGACGTTATGGAATCATTCCTGAGTTGGTTGGTCGATTACCAGTAATCGCATCTCTTGAACTCCTAGAGATAGATGACCTTGTGAAAATATTGAAAGAGCCAAAAAATGCTATTTTAAAACAATATGTGAAAATGTTTAAGATGGATGGAGTTTCTTTAGAATTTGATGAAGAAGCGATTAAAGCAATTGCTGAAAAAGCGCATTCGCAAGAAACTGGAGCTCGAGGATTACGGGCAATTATTGAGAATATTATGTTAGAAATCATGTTTAGAATCCCTGAAGAAAAAGATCTTGTGAAATGTATTATCACAAAAGATGTTGTTTTAGCCGGTGCTGAACCTATTCTTATTAAAAAGAAAGTAAAAACAGCTTAATTTATGGTGGAGTTATGCACATAAAACAAGATTATGTTAGTGATCAATTTCACCAAATGTACTTTGAAATATCGCGTGAAGAAATGGATGATATTTTTGCTGAAGTATATGATGAAAATGCTGATCTTGTTAATTCACGTGAAGAATTCATAATTGAAGCAGTAAAAGAAAAAATTGAACTTGAAATCATTGATGATGAAATTGAAGAACTTGATGTTTATATCATAGGTCCTAAAATGATTAAATATCTTACAAAGGTTGAAAAAGGAAAGTCGTTAATGGGAATTGCTCAATTTTGCATTCTTCCTGACAATATTGATTTAGAATTACCGACTTATATACCATCTAAATTTCTGGATACTACTATTGAAACAGAAGACCTGGAAAAGACTATCGAACAAATATTATTAAAACGGGGATATTTTCAAGTAGTGCCTAGCGATGAAGTTACGAATGAAGCAGTGGTCACTTACGATTTATTGTATAAAAAGGATGATTTTCTAATCAATACAATCAAAGATCAAACCTTTGATATGACCAGTGAAAATTTTGATATCGATAGGGAGAAGTTTATTCACAAACAGGTGAATGATATCGTACCTATTGATGAAGATGAAATTAAAGTTGAAGCAAAAATAACCAAAATAGAAACCAAATTAGCGATGCCTCTTACTGATGAAATTGTTGAAAAATTGCCCTTTTTAAGAGTAGCAACAGTAGAAGGATTTAAGAAAAAAATTAAAGATACTCTTGAATTTGGAAAATTATTGGATATAATTGTTTATTATATAACAGAGTTCATTATTCAAAATAAACAATTAGTCTTTGATCATTATGTTACTGATTTCTATCAACGTTTTGCGCGCAATTTAGATATAGCAGATGATAAGGTCGAATATACTTCAGGCATCCAAAGAATGTTGATTATTGAATATTTGAGCAGTATTATTGATATGAAAAAGGGAAATGACCAAATCAAGTATATCGACAAAGTAGAAGATGAACAAAGATTAGCACATCTACTTGAAGGAGAAGAGACCTATTTTGCGGAATCGTTTTTTAACCGAAGAGTACAAGAATTGAGCATTCTTAATTATTGTTTAGAAGAAAAAATAATCGATATAAAAATATAAAAACAGAAAAGAGGTGATACTGTGTTTTTAAATGTTAGATTAGATAATGCTATCTTACCAGCGATGGCGGTGAAAGGAATTGTTCCTTTACCAAATAACGAAATAAGATTGGATGTAGGTCGTCCGGAAAGCATAGCAGCTTTAAAAGCAGCTACGCAACAAGATAAATACATCGCATTATTCGTTCAAAAGAATCCAGCAACGAACGAAATTAATCCAGATGAATTGTATAAAGAAGGATTGGTAGCAAAAATTATCTATGAAATGGGTAATGCACCAGTTCACAAAGTAAAGCTGCTAGGCGTTGTTAGATGTAATGTTTTAGAATTTGTTCAAACAAAACCATTCTTGCTAGCCAGTATCGCTACGGTTCCAATTATTAATGATGAAGTTGAAAAAGAATTGGCTTACGTTCGTCTATTGATTAGCGAATTAGAACAAGATGGGGCTAAATTATTTGAAGGTCGTCCGGAATTATCAGGAATTATTTCTCAAGGAGTTACTGCTGATAAATTGACTGATGTTTTAGCTTATAATTTACCACTCGATTTTAATTCGAAATTACGCTATTTACAGAACCCTAGTGTCAGCCAAAGACTTGCTTATATGCTTGAAGATATCAAACGAGAGAAATACATTCGCTCTATTGAAAGTGAAATCGATCAAGAGGTAAGAAAATCAATTAGTGAGAGTCAAAAAGAATATTATTTAAGAGAGAAAATGCGCGTTATTCAAGATGAACTTGGTGATAAAGTCAATAAAGAAACAGATATTGATGAAATGCGGAAAAAGATTTTAGCCGCTAAAATGCCAAAAGAAATGGAAGAAAAAGCGCTAAAAGAATTGAACCGTTATAGTTCGTTGAATTCAGCAAGCGGAGAAAGTTCTATTTTAAGAAGTTATTTGGAGTTCATTATTAGCTTACCATGGTCGAAAGAATCAAAAGAGAATAACGATATCAGGAAAGCAAAAGAACAACTAGACAATGATCATTATGGTTTAGAAGTTGTAAAAGAGAGAATTCTTGAGTATTTAGCTGTAAGAATTATGACCAAAAAAACACCACAAGCTATTTTATGTTTAGTTGGACCTCCAGGTGTTGGTAAAACATCTTTAGCGCGTTCGATTGCTACAAGTCTGAACAAGAAATTTGTAAAACAATCACTTGGTGGTGTAAAAGACGAATCTGAAATCAGGGGACATCGTCGAACGTATATTGGCGCTTTACCAGGAAGAATCTTACAAGGAATGCGTAGAGCAGGAGTGATTAATCCCGTATTCTTATTAGATGAGGTTGATAAATTATCGAGTGACTTTAGAGGAGACCCTTCAAGTGCTTTGTTAGAAGTGCTAGATAGTGAACAAAATAAATTCTTTAGCGATCATTATCTTGAAGAACCGTATGATTTATCAAAAGTATTCTTCATAGCTACTGCTAATTATTTGGAAAATATTCCATTACCTCTAAGAGATAGAATGGAAATAGTTCAATTAAGCAGTTATACGGAATATGAAAAATTCGAGATCGCAAAACGCCATTTAATTGATAAGCAATTAAGAATTCATGGCCTAAGCAAATCCGATTTTGAATTGACAGATGAGGCTTTATGGTCAGTCATTCGTGACTATACAAAGGAAGCTGGTGTTCGTGAACTAGAACGTTTTATTGGTACTTTAATTAGAAAAGCGATAAAGACTATTTTATTAGATAAGATTGATAAAGTAACAATCGATGCTGATAATATTGAACAATGGTTAGGAAAACCTAAGTACGTATACAACAAGGTTGATGATATTGATCAAATTGGTGTAGTTACTGGTTTAGCTTATACACAATATGGTGGTGACACTCTGCCGGTTGAAGTAACCTATTATAAAGGTCAAGGAAGATTGGTATTAACGGGTAAATTGGGCGATGTCATGAAAGAATCGGCACAAGCAGCATTGAGTTATGTGAAAGCTAATGCCATTAAATTTGGGATTGATCCAATTTTGTTTGATGAAAATGATGTTCATGTCCATGTTCCAGAAGGTGCCGTTCCTAAAGATGGCCCTTCAGCAGGAGTAACCATTGCTACAGCAATTATATCTGCTTTCTCCCACCGTTTAGTGAATCATAAGATAGGAATGACAGGAGAAATCACATTGCGTGGCCGCGTCTTACCAATCGGTGGATTGCGAGAAAAAGCCATCGCTGCTCATCGTAGTGGATTGGGTAAGATTTTGATTCCTCAAGAAAACATGAAAGATATTGATGAAATACCTGAAAGTGTTAGAAAAGATTTAGAAATAGTATCAGTATTAATGATAGATGATGTCATTCATCATGCTTTATTATAAAAAAGAAGCAAGAGTTAAAAGATTCTTGCTTCTTTCTTGCTTATATCAGTAAAAGTGATAACCATTGTGAGGTATTTATGCGTAAACAGGGAATTACTAAACTCCTTCCATATATTGTTCCATTTGTGTCAATAGTATTATTGGCAAGTGGATTGTATTTTATTCTAAAAGTTTTTAATAATCATCCTGAAAGATTAGTAGGTGATGTTTTATTAATTACTGGGATAACTTCCCTAATTATGACATTTACTGTTTCGATAGCTAGCACTCAATTGTTCGAAGCCATTATCTATATCATTTATCGAATTCGTAAACTAGCTAATCCACGCTTAAATCAATATGATGACCCAGAATCTTTTAAAGAGTTTCATGAACATGTATCAACAGAAGGTTTTATTTTTACGCTTCCAGCATATCTTATGAGTATCATTACTCTTTGTGCAGGAATCATTTACTTAAAGTATTTTGTTATCGTAGCAGAAGAATTGTTTAGTTTTTTTCTATGAAAAAATGTTGCTATTCTATTATATTTATGGTATAATACCTATGTTAGTTTGATGAGCTAGCAACAATTGACCTTTTAATACCACAGGTATTTATATAAACAGGAGGATTTATGACAGCTGTAGATATTTTATTGCTTATCGTATCATGCTTATTAATTGCTATTATCGTTTTACAGAAATCTAAAGAAGATGCATCAGTGGCTTTCACTGGAGAAAAATCAGAATTGTTTGCCAACAAAAAAGAACGAGGAATTGAAGTTTGGATAAACTATACAATTACTGGACTATCAATCGCCTTTTTTGTCCTTGCTATTCTTGCTTCATTCTTTGTAGAAAGATTCTAATGATATGAAATTATAGGCCTGCTGTTAGGCCTTTTTTTCATCGATAGGAGAAAATATGAAAGAGAAAATATTAACCATTATCAACGACAAAAAGTATCAACCATTAACAACGACAGAATTGGGGCAAGCTTTAGCACTTGAAAGTGAAAGTGAACTTTCAACATTACAAAAAGAGCTTGATCAATTGGTTATTAATGATGAAATTTTGATGAACAAAAAGAAAACACGGTATATTAGTCTTGCCAGTGCAGGATTATATCGGGGAATTATCACTATTAAAAATCAAAACTATGGTTTCATTAAATCAGAAGAGTTTGCCTTTGATTTTTATGTTTCTAAATATGACTTTCTAAATGCAATGGATAAAGATGAAGTTTTATTTTCCATCATCAAAACAAATGATTCAGTAAAAAATAATAGTGAAGCTCGCGTCATCAAGATATTAAATAGAAGTTTAAAATATGTAGTTGGAGAATTGAAGCTAAAAGAAGATAAGTATTTTTTGGAATTAGAAGATTCAACAATCAATAAAAGAATCAATATTATCAATGCAGGTAAAGCAAAAGCCAGTGATATCGTAAGAGCCATTATTACTAAGTATGAAGCAGAGTATTGTGAAGCGGATGTTATTGATATTGTAGGTAATAAAAGCGATATTGGAATTGATATTACTCAAATTGCGATTCAAAGAGGATTGAGTTTGCAATTTCCTGAGGATGTACTTTATCAAGCGAGTCATTTAGAAGATGATACGGTGGATGAAATTACAAAGAGAAGGGATTTACGCGATAAATTAATCTTTACAATCGATGGATTGGATGCAAAAGATTTAGACGATGCAGTTGGGATTGAACAACTGGATAATGGCCATTATTTATTAGGTGCTTATATTGCAGATGTCAGCCATTTTGTTCGGGAGAATTCTTTTATTGATAAAGAAGCGTACCAACGAGGAACGAGTGTATATTTAGTCGATCGCGTTATTCCGATGTTACCGGTTAGACTATCCAATGATTTATGTTCTTTAAATCCTAATCAGGATAAATTGGTTATTGGATGTGAGATGGAAATTAATCATGAAGGAAAGGTCATAACAAGTGACATTTTCCCTGGTGTAATTAAAACCACTAAAAGATTAAACTATACAGATTGTAATAAAGTGCTGGAAAAGGGGTTAAAAGAAGTTCCTGATTATGAAGTTGTTTATCCGTCATTGGTGAAAATGAAGGAACTATCAGCGATTCTGACAGCGAAGAGAAGGAAAAGAGGAGCACTGGATTTTGATGTTCCAGAAGGAAAAATTATTGTTGATGAAGAAGGAAAGCCAATTGACTTAGTTATCCGTGATCGTGGTATTAGTGAAAGAATCATCGAAGAATTTATGATTGTTGCTAATGAAGCTGTATCAGAAGTAGTCAATAATTTGGATTTGCCTTTTATTTATCGGGTTCATGATAAACCAGATATGATAAAACTAAGCGAATTAAAAGTAACAGCGAATTATCTGGGCTATCAATTACGGGGAACACATGTTGCAGAATTGCAAAAATTCTTAGACAGTATTGAAGATGAAGATGCTTTTTTAAAAGCAGTTGTTTTAAAAATGATGGCAAAAGCTGTTTATAGTGAAGAAAATATTGGCCATTTCGGGTTAGCTAGTGAGTGTTATACCCACTTTACTGCACCAATCAGAAGGTATCCCGATTTAATCGTTCATCGTTTATTACGCAAGTATATCTTTAATGGTGATATTGATGCAAGTGAATTTTCCTCTTTAACTCAAAAAATAGCAGATATCGCATTACAATCAAGCGAGCGGGAAAGAAGTGCTGCTGATTGTGAATTTGCTGTTCTCGACATGAAGAAAGCAGAGTATATGAGTTACTTCATTGGTCAAGTGTTTACAGGAACCATTTCAACAATCACGGCTTTTGGTATGTTTATCTTGTTAGATAATACTGCTGAGGGATTAATTCGCTTAAAGGATTTAAGTGATGATTATTATATATTTAATCAAGCTAATCATAGTTTAGTTGGTGAAAGAACGAATAAAAAATATCGTATTGGTGATAGGGTACAAGTAAAACTAATCAAGGCAGATAAAAAAACTAGTGAAATCGATTTTAAAATAGTATATAATAAAGATAGAAACAAAGAAATGAGTGGAAAGTATGAAAGAAAGAAACGTCGTCGCGCGAAATAAGAAAGCCAACCACGAATATTTTATTCTTGATACTTTAGAATGCGGTATTTCTTTAACAGGAACGGAAATTAAATCGATTAGGCAAAGCAAAGTAAGTATTCAAGATGCATATTGTCAAGTAAAGGACAATCAATTAATTATCTTTAATATGAATATTGCGAAATACGACCAAGGCAATATTTTTAACCACAAAGAGGATCGAGACCGTGTTTTACTTGCTCATAAGATGGAAATCAAAAGATGGGCAAGTAAAGTTGCGACTGAGGGGTTAACGATCATTCCTTTATCGGTTTATATTGTTTTAGGAAAAGCAAAAGTTGAAATAGGTCTTTGTAAAGGAAAAAAACAATATGACAAGCGAGAAGACCTAAAGAAAAAAGATATCCAGAAGGAAATTGCAAAAGTAGATAAATCTAGGTGGTAGTATGAAATGCAAGAGTTGTGGGAAAGAAGTTAAAGAAACCGACAAAATATGTGCAAACTGCGGATTTAATTTAGAAGAGTTTAAAAAACAAGAAAGAATTCTTGTTGAAGAAGACCCTGATTTACCAGAGAGTAAAAAAAGCACATTGATTGATAGTCCCATTATTACATTCATATTGGGAATCATATCGGTCTTAATCGCTTTAACTATTGCTTCATATCGTAGTGTTGTTATCTTTTTTGTTCTTTTAGAAATAATCTCTGTTTTAGGGACATTCTTTGCTTCAGCAAAAATATGTAAGGTAAACCTTAAACCAGTTAGAAATGTTGGTGTAGTATTAGCTTATGTTGGTTTAGCAATAACAATCTTTAAGATTGCTTATGTGATATTAGGTTAACATATGGGGTAGTAATGGGTTCGACAGGCTAAGTGAAAGATTAATTGCATGCCGTTGTAGCGAACGTTAAAACGCGAGGTTTATTAAATAACCGGAAATCAAAATTTACTTTTAGCTGCTTAATATAAAATAGTGGCGTCCATTTAGAATCTTCACTTAGGATTCTAAATAGGGCTCAGATACTAAGTGTTGGAGTAATAGGAATCCTTGACTATTAATCCGAGATCTAAAGGATAGTTCTTTAGTGGGTTGCTTGTTGCACATTGGAGAATAAAACTAAGACAATAAGATAAGCATGTAGAAGTTAAGATGGATTTTAGTTTGGACAGGGGTTCAACTCCCCTCTACTCCACCATATTGAAAGCATAGGTTTGATATATAGTTATCAGGCCTTTTTTCTTTGGCAGAAAGGAAAAAAACTCCTATCCGCCAGTTTTTAAGAGATCAGTAGTATTCATAATTTATGATATTTACTGGTATTTTTTTCTTTTTATATACTACTTTTGAACGATTACTCAACTTTTTAGCGATTAGGCTACTATTTAACGATTTGAGGAAAATAAATAATTAAGTGCTCTTTATTAATTATTTTATGGACTAATTGATAAAAAAGTGCTATAATGATTATAGAATATTTACAGTAAATAAGGTGTTCTTTTTTAACAATAAGAAAATGGTGGAAATAAGGAGATTGATATTATGAAATTAAGTTACGTTCGTGAAGAAGAAGGAATGGTTGAATTTTATGATGAGTTAGGTTTAGGAGTTCCAGATTATTCTTTCAATACTGATGGAAGGATCAATGGAAATTTCTATAAATGAGAGAAAATATTAGAATAATAGGTGAATTCAACATTTTGTTTAGTCGTTTCAACAATAGGTTAATTTACTAAAAACAACAAAATGTTTATACTATTATTGTCAAGGAGGGACAAAATATGATTGGAGATAACATCAAAAAATTTAGACAAAGTAGTAATATGATTCAAAAGGATTTAGCAGATAAGCTGTTTGTTACAGCACAAGCTGTATCTAGATGGGAGAATGGGGAAGTTGAACCTTCGATAACTACATTAACGGATATGGCAAAAATATTCAATGTTAGTGTTGATGAGTTGGTAGGGAATGCAGTTAAAGAACCTGAGGTGAGAGTTGAGACAAAGTATGTTTACAATGAACCAGTCAAACCAGTTTTAGGAGTTTGCGAGGTTTGTAATAAACCAATATATGAATCAAGTAATATTTATAGATGGACAACCGGGAGACAACAAACAGGACATGTTTCATGTAAAGAATGTCTGAAGAAGAAAGAAGAAATGTTAAAGCAACAAAAGATTGCGAAATCAATCTCAAGAAGAAAAAAATCATTTTGGATAGGTGGACTTATATCAGGAGGATGGATAGCAATCACGATTGCTACTGCTATTTCTAATAAAGATTCGTCAGTGATTTTACCTAATGTTGGATTGGCAATTGTGGCGTTTACATATTTATCATGTTTAATATTAGGTAATAATTTTATTGGAGAAATGACATTATCAATATTTAGTTGGGGCTTTGTTAGAATGCCAGGAGTAATATTTACACTAGATCTAGACGGATTAATCTGGTTATTAACAGTAAAACTATTATTCTGGATACTAGGAATAATACTAGCATTGATATGTGGAGCATTTGCTATATTACTTGGATTAGTACTTTCTGTGTTTACATATCCGTTTGCAATCATTAAGAACTTCAAAAGACCAGAAGAAATAGATTTAATATAAAGAAAGGACAAATGAAATGAAGAGAGGAAATAAAATTTTTGTTGCATTGTTATTGTGCTTTTGTGCTTTTATGATGGTAGGATGTGGTAGTGAAGAAAAGGCATATTTTACAATAACATTTTATGATGAAGCTGGATCATTACTAGAAGCAAAACAAGTTGAAGAAGGTGTAGTTCCTTCAATGACTTATAATAAAGACGATACTCAAGAATGGAATTATTCTTTTGATGGTTGGAGCGAAACAATAGGTGGATCAGTTATACAAACTTTACCTGCAGCAAGCGTAGACAAAACGTATTATGCAATTGTTAGTCAAGTTAAACAACAATACACAATTACTTTTGATTCTAATGATGGAACTGAAATTACTAATATAACTAGTGATTATAATACAAGTGTTGAATGCCCAGAGAATCCAACAAAAGAAGGATATAAATTTGTTTGTTGGTGTACAGATGAAGCATTAACTACTGCCGTTGAATGGCCACTAGTGCTTACTAAGGATACAACATTATATGCATCATGGAATGAACAAACACAAATGCTTGCCTACTTACAAGCATTATTAGATGGTTATGAACTTAATCCATATAGTTATATACCAGAATCCTTAAGGCCAGGATATAGCGCCAATTTAGTTAATGAATCTAGTTTAACAACAAGTTATAGTGATTTCGTACAAGTATCTAACATTAAAGCTAATGGATTCGGTGAACAATGGCATATGGTTTTAGAGAATATCCAACAATCTAATACATTCTTTAATGTATTAACTGCTGTAGAAGGTTTGACAACTACTTCCATAACAGCATTTAATAATTATTTAGATCAAAACCCTGCTGATACAGCAAACTATAATTTTGCTAGTGGAATCTATTCTGTAACAATTAATTTTGATGGAACAATAATTTATTATGTTTTAGATTATACTGCAACACTACCT
>Ga0208040_1000965_pt1 | contig 30709 bp, 29 predicted proteins | sample AD_UKC083_MetaG_FD_184431 | JGI IMG/M metagenome (GOLD analysis project Ga0208040, IMG submission 184431) | Active sludge microbial communities of municipal wastewater-treating anaerobic digesters from USA - AD_UKC083_MetaG (SPAdes) (version 2) | ecosystem: Engineered > Bioreactor > Anaerobic >...
TGCGGCTTCTTTCTTTGCTTCCGCTTCAAGAACACGTGCGCGTCTTTCACGTTCTGCCTTCAGCTGAAGAGCCATCGCCTTGGCAAGTTCTGCCGGAGGCGCAATATCTTTAAGTTCAACACGCGTGATTTTAGTTCCCCACGAATCCGTAGCGTCATCAAGAACAACAAGAAGTTCTTTATTTATTTTTTCACGCAGTGATAGTGATTCATCAAGAGTCATTTTTCCCATTATCGAACGAAGTGTTGTCTGGGCAAGATTCATTATCGCCCATTCAAGATCCTGAATTCCGTAAAAGGATTTATAAGGATCCATTACCTTAAAGTAAACCACTCCGTCAACTTCAAGTATCGCGTTATCAGAAGTGATTATTCCCTGGCGGGGCATATCAAGAACACGCTCACGGATATCCACTTTTTTAGAAATTTTCGATAGAAGCGGATTAATAAGATTTAAACCGGGATTCAAAGTTGCCACGTATTTCCCTAGTCTTTCAACAACCCAGTTTTCTGCCTGCGGTACAACACGCACGCATTTAAAAAAAATGACAATAGCAAAAAACCCAAGTGCTACAATAAGAACTTTCTCCATTATTTACCTCCATTTACTTTTTTCACAAGAAGCTTTATTCCGCGGGATTCAAGAACCTCAACCTCTGAACCTTCAGGAATTGATTCTTCAGATTCAGCCTGCCAGATTTTCAAACTGTGATAGACAGAATACAATTCAACCTCGCCCGAACGATGAGGTTCGATAGCAGTTTTTGCAATTCCGCGCAATTTTAATAATGTCGGATCACGCGATTCGTCAGTTAAATTTTTACCAAAATGTTTCTTGAAATACAAATGCCATAAAAGAAGAAAAAGAAGTGAAGAACACAGAAATATTATCCAGGGAAATGTTCCGTCTGAGGGAACGCCGGCAAAAACGCAAATTGAAGTAATTACGGCACCGACACCGAACCAGAAAATAACAAATCCCGGAACTAAAATTTCCAACGCAATAATAATCAGTCCGGCAGCAAGCCAGAGTAAAGCTGGAGAAGGCATAACACACTCCATAATTATGATTTTATATTCTATAAATTAACATTTATATATCAAGAAAAAAAAATTCCGGCAAATAAAAACTCAAAAGAAATGATATAATAAATAAATATATATTGAACGGCAAATAACCTTTATTACTCTTGATAAAAGCCTAAATCGCCTCATACTTTCAATCGGCCGCCTTCTACAACCGATACATTATTCTATCTTCATTTTTTTTCAGTCTACGTATTCTCCACGATGCGGATTTCGTCTGATTATGTTATCAATAATAGCAAATAAGGAGTTTTAATATGAAGAAAAAAATTCAACAGACTATTATCATGGTATTAATTGCAGTTATTCCGCTTTTATTGTCATGTAACGCAGAAGACAGTGAAGAAAGCAGAATCTATGTAACAGATTCTACTCCGCTTGACTCATACGAAATTACCGCTCTTTATGTTGTTGAAAGCCCGAATGGTTATTCCGGCAATTGGGGGTCAAGCATCCTAGACGGAAATTCAGACGGCCCTTTCGGATGGCAGCAATATACCTTTGAACCAGGGGAATATGACTACCGCATAGAATTCAACGACGGATCAAACCAGTACATTGAACACTTCGGCATGACAGCAAAAGACAAAAGAGGACTTAAATTTGACATGGATGGCCACAATTTATTCACTACAACTTTCACATTTGAGTAATACAGAAAACCGCTGCATTTTCAACGCAGCGGTTTTTTCTAAAGCATTTTTATTTTCGAAAAAAGAGACTCTGCAGCCGACTCAAAACAATTAATTAGATCTTTGTCAAGAGCCCTGTGATCATAACCTTCATAACTTTTTTCTATCACCATTTTCGACTTCGAAATTTCTATGGTTTTCCAAATCAGATTGGAATTTTTGCTGTAAACAGAACAAGTCAGAATCACAGCTGCAGAAATAGGACGCGGATGTTTCAACCCTGCGCTCTTTTGCTCTTTCAGAAACTGAATATCGATTACAACAAATCCGGAAACATTAAGTTCATCACATAAAGAAGTCATAAGAGCAGAGTTCCCGTAGTCTATTCTTCCGAAACCATCGGGATAATAAATATTATTTTCATCAGATGATTCATTTTTTGAAAAAGTCATATATTTTCTATTCTTCAAAACTTTTTCAAACGGTATAAGTTTTATTTTTGATGATGAAAATTCACGTTCAATTACAGGAAGTACACCAGCCATCAAAGATGCAACAGGATGAGTAGAAAGTCTTTCATCTGAACGCGTCATCTCAACAGGACTCTCTCCTCCGTGAGTTTTTCCGGGCATCTTAAATGTTCCGATCGCATTATCCTCTTCATCACGGCTTGTTTCATCATAATAAGTTACATGATGATTTGAAGAAATTACCACAAGAGCGAACTTATCGCCTTCATTTAATTGAATATTTTTTGTTCCGAAGGCGCATGCGGAAATAGAAAGACATAAAGATAAGACAAATATTTTTTGTACCATAACATACCTCAAAGAAAAGAAATTCTACATCTTTCAGTCAACATCATTCTCAATTATAATCAAATCATTTTTTTATCAAGGTTCAAATCGAATATCAGCCTAGAATAAGAATCTATATTATAAATTATTTTTACCAATAGCTACTTCAACCGTATAACCGAACTTTTCCAAAACTAATTCAAATGACACACCAACTGACACATTATTTTTAAACTTATATATCAGTGATGAAATTTCAATACTTGTCAAAATCTCTTTATCTAAATCAGTACAATGATAAATATCAAAAAGAAGTCCACCTTATTTTAAAATTTATAAACTTATCAATAACTTCATAATTATAAGAATTAGGCAATTCCTGAATTTTAATTTCAGAGGGCGAACCGAATTAAAGAAGCATCTCATGCTTTATATTCCGTACGTTCTTAGAAACTATTTTTTTACAAAAGGATTATTATGATATTCGATATTTGCATTTTGATTTCGGGCAAAGAATTCAGAGATTTTATTAAATAGTATCCAACCGGTACATACTTCTTTTTTATCCCGATTCAAAACCAATTTTCCCCCCCAAAAAAACACACCCGATTCTATCCAGTATCAGGATTATTCACTTCCGCAATCTTCAAAATCCAAACAGAGTCACAGTTATTCAAATGAAGAATTGAATAATTATCAGCCCTATACCCACAACAAAAATCAAAACTTAGTATAATATTATTACATATTTTTTTCTTGGAATAATATTACTGATACAATATCAAGCCCGGCTGTGGCGATAATGCCAGAACTTCTTCAGGCTTCATAATCGGACGGTCGAAATGAACTCCGCGTTTATTAGAATAATGCATCCAAAGTTTAAAAGCCTTATAAGGTATATTAACGACTTTCGCATTGCGCTCATGTGTCGCAATCTTAATGCCGGGTTTTCCCCAGCCGGATGTTGAATGAACCAGCATAACAGGATCATAGTCGGATTTCACTTTTGTAATATTGCGGACCATTTTTTTATGGAACTGATGAAATACCAGCTGACGTTTACCTTTTATATTATTTAAAAGAATATAATCCTGCATTGTTTTCTGAGCAGCATTAAGCTCATCAGCCGTAACAGAACCTATTTCCTTCATCGGGCGGCGCGTACGCCATTCTACATCAATAGCGAGATGAACATTTGAATGTTTTAAAAATGGAAGAATTCTTTCAACCGCTTCGGTAACTTTATATTTTCCGATCTGATGATCTATATAAACAAGAAATCCGTTCTCGTAAGCGAATTTGATGTATGACTCAATTACTTCATCTTTAACAAAATTAATTTCACCCAAAGGCTGACATGTCCCGTAAACTATATATATAGCCGGAATAACACCTTTATCGCCGTTTACTTTATCATATTCAGCAGCTTTTTCTCTCAGCATTTCCGCGAGTTTTTCTTTCGAGAAACGTCCGAGAACTCCCATAACTTTTGAGTTGGGATTTCCGTAAAAACCAACTACATGATTTTTTTCAAAAAGATCAGAAGCTGTAAACTGCTCATCAGCTGAAGGAGACTCTATTTCTGCAGCTGATTTTTCCGGTATAACATCAGATTCACCATTAACTGTGACAGCCGCTATTATCAAAACAAATGTTATCAATATTTTCTTCATTTTCTCATCCTGACATTATTAACGGATGATTAAAGTATAAGATACAGGAAAATTTTTAATTTTTTACAAAACAATTCCTGATACAGAAATATCAATCTATCAATTTTTCAAATACAGATTTATCAGCATTCCATTTCAGCTTAACACTTTTCCGCTTTAAATTTTTCAGAAAAATTCCGACTTCTTTCACAACTTGTTTATCATTTCTATATTTTTCAACAGAATAATCATAATCAATAGAATCCTGTGGTACAGGATTTTTTGATACAATTTCATTAAGAAATATCTCATTAATGTAAACATTAACAATTGTTCCAGTGCGGGGGACTTCATAAGAAAATTTAACGATATTTTCAACAACATCACTTACGGGAACATTTGAGTCTGCAAGAAAATCACTGCAGCTAATTAAAGGAAAACAATTTTCTCTAACATTAACCCATCCAGACAAACGAGTGGGAAACAAAAATTCAAAACTTCTCCCCTTATATTTTGTGCCGCCGACCATAACAAACGGCCGTTTTGATGAATCAAAAAAACAAGTTATCAATTCGTAAGTTCCATGACACTGACATCCATCTAAAATACTAATGAAAGCATTTTTTCTATCAACTTCAGCATACCCTGGATATTTTTCTTTATCTGCTTTTGAAATCGGAGCTAAGATTTCAGGTTCATCGCCGGATTTCCGAATAATTCTAAAAAGACTTTTTTTTGACTGAAGAATACTATTATAATAAAATACTATATCTTTCGATTTATATTCTTCATCCACCGTCATTTGCAATATTTCATCTGAATCAGCGGCATTTGTTAATTCAAAAAAAATACTGAATATAGAAAGGCTGAAAATAATCAAAATACCAATATTTTTTTTATTCAAAATTACTCCCTTAAAAGATTCTTTTAAAACAAAAAATAATTTTTTTATCTATCTGAGGTATTTACGCGGATTTACAGTATTGCCGTTTCTGATGATTTCAAAATGCAGATGTGGACCGGAAGAAAGTCCGGAATTTCCGCTCTGGGCTATTCCCTGACCCTGTTTAACATACTGGCCGCGTCTTACATATATTCTGGAAAGATGTCCGTACAGAGTTTTATGCCCGCCCGGATGCGCGATGACAACCGCATTTCCATAGCCGCCCATCCAGCCTGCGTATGTAACTTTACCGTATTTTGACGCTCTCACCGGAGCAAATACAACACCTATATCAATTCCGCTGTGAAAATGTCTTCCGCCTCGAATAGGATGCACACGCCATCCGAAACTGCTGGTTATGCGTCGGCTCGAAACCGGCCACATGAACGCGGCAATTATATTTTGGGGTTTTGCATCCGGAATAAATATTTCTGTACCGGCAGTAAGAACCGTTGTATGAGTCAGATTGTTTTCAGCGGCGATTTTATCTGCATTAACTTTGTAATTTGAAGCTATCCGTTGAATAGTGTCGCCTTTTTTAATTTTATATACTAATCCGTCTTTATTTGGAATATTCAATACCTGACCGGCATGAATAATGTCATAAGACGGCAGTTTATTCGATCCGCAGATAGTATCAACAGACACTCCGTATTCTTTCGCTATCTCGCCGAGAGTATCTCCGTCTTTTACTTTATATTGGGATATTTTCAAAGTTGAAGAGTCTTCAGGATCCGAATAATTCGTCTCTTCAGAATAGACTATTGAATCTTTGAGTTTTTCGTCTTCTTCCTGAACGATATGAGTATCATCTCTTGTCATATATACTATTGAAGCTGCAAGAGAGGCCATGGACATAAAAAAGACTCCGGCTGCTACAGCCAAAGTCTTTCTCCAGTGAAAAACAAACGGAGAACTGATGCGTTTTACTTTAACATTTCTCGCAGTGTAGATAACGAGGATTAAATTATCCTCGAAGCGGGAAAATGAAATTTTTCGTAAGCCGAATAATTTAATCTGAAATTCTTTCATTTTGTTAACGATACTTTTTTATTATCGTCAGAAAGTCCAGAACTATTTATTTTCCTTGGAAGAAACCCCGGAATAATTATCTTCGATGAATTTTTCCACATCGCGCTTGTGAGCGCCGGTAATACAGGTATTTCCCTTAAAAACAACGCCTTTCATTATATTTATGCTCGGAGCGTAAATATCTCCAAGAACCTTTGCAGTTTCAAGAAGACGGACTTCTTCGCGTGCAGTAATATTTCCGACGACAACACCGGCAACAACCACTGATCTCGCCTCAATATTTGTCTTAACTTTCCCTGATTCGCCGACAACCAGTTCGTCATCGGTCTTTATCTCACCCTCAAATTTTCCGTCGATTTTAAGAGAACCGCTGATATAAAACTTGCCCTCAAAAACCGAGCCTTCGCCGATTGTGCTGTTGAGAAGATCATTTCTTGCCATAAAATTCCTCAATATAAATAGAGTATTGAATCATCCGGCTTTTCAATCCGTCCGATCGAGATATAACCGACTTCCCTTGAAGCGAAAATCAATTTAATTATTCTCTCTATATCACTGCCCTTTACTTTGTCAATAAAATGACAAACTTCTTCAAAAGAATACTTCCGTCCGAAAGTCATCTCTTCAAGAGCATTGTGCCCCATTTTGACTTCGACGCTTTCCATGCTTAGAGCCAGACTTCCCTTCAAATAGCTCTTTGCATCCGCAAGTTCATCTTCACTAATGCCTTTTTCGATCAAAAGGCGGCATTCATCAAGAATCAATGATTTGGCTTTTTCAAATTTTTCCGGAGAAGCGCTGCAGTAAACCCCGAAAAGACCGTTATCCGAATATGAACTGTGGAAACTGAAAACAGAATAACACAATCCTTCTCGTTCTCGGATATTCTGAAAAAGTCTGCTCGAAGAACTGCCGCCGAAGATGGTACTTAAAAGGAATAGAGAATAACGGTCTTCATGAGTCTTCGGCAAACCGTCAAAACCCAGCGCGAAATGAACCTGTTCTATTTCGCGTTCAATATGCTTTCTGTATATTCTGCCATAAGAAAAATTCTGCTTTATTAATACTGAAGAGCCTTTTGATTCTGAAAAATATTTTTTAACCAAACGCTCGGCTTCTGAAATATCAAAATTTCCGGCAATGGAAATTACCGCCTTATCGTTGCGGTATTCCCTCTCATAAAAATTCATGAGTTTTTCGCGTGTGATAGAAGCTATGCTTTCACGCGTTCCCAGAATATTATGAGCCAAAGGATGACCGGCAAACATGCTTTCGGTAAACGTATCAAGAACATGCTCATCGGCATAATCTTCATACATTCTAATCTCTTCAAGAATAATCCCTTTCTCCTTTTCAATGTCAGTTTCAAGAAAAAGAGAATTATAAAACATGTCGGAAATAAGTTCGAGACTCATCTCCAAATGATCTGCAATAATATTGATATAATAGCAGGTATATTCCTTGTTGGTAGCTCCGTTATGCTGACCGCCTACGCGGTCAACCATACGTGCCATTTCCTGAGCGGAATATTTTGCCGTGCCTTTAAAGAGCATGTGCTCAAGAAAATGAGCATAACCGCATTCATCGGCATTCTCATCTCTTGACCCCGTTCTAAGCCACAGCCCGCTTGATACGGAAACCACACCGTCTACTTTTTGAAGTAAAACGGTGATTCCGTTGGATAAGGTAAATTTACGAAACAATTATTCAGTCTCCGCTTCCGGTGCAGGCATTGCATCTTTTCTCGAAAGATCAAGTCTTCCGGTTTTATCGATGTTTAGAACTTTTACTTTTACGGAGTCGCCTATATTGACGATATCCGTTACATTCGCTACTCGTTTATGGTCAAGCTTGGAAATATGAAGAAGACCTTCTTTTCCAGGAAGAACTTCAACAAATGCCCCGTATTCCATAACACGCTTAACAACACCGTCATAAATTTTTCCTGCTTCAACTTCTGCAACTGAAAGCTGAACCATGCGGACAGCCTTCTCAAGAGAAGCCAGATCAATTGCATAAACTGAAACTTCGCCGTCTTCTGCAACATTAACATCAGCGCCTGTAGATTCAACAATGCCTCTGATATTTTTTCCGCCTGGCCCGATAAGCCCGCCGATCTTATCCTGAGGAATGCTGACTTTCTTGAATCTTGGAGCATAAGGTGAAAGTTCCTTGTTAGGCTCAGAAATAACTTCATTCATCTTTTCAAGAATATGAAGTCTTCCTTCTTTTGCCTGAGCAAGAGCCTCTTTCATGATCTCAGGAGTGATTCCTTCAATCTTGATATCAAGCTGAAAAGCTGTGATACCTTCTTTTGTTCCGGCTACTTTAAAATCCATGTCGCCGAGATGATCCTCGATTCCCTGAATATCAGTTAATACCGCGTGCTTTCCTTCTTCCATTACAAGACCCATTGCAATACCCGCGATAGGAGCCTTTACAGGAATACCGGCGTCAAAAAATGCAAGCGAACCCGAGCATACAGTTGCCATCGAAGAAGATCCGTTTGATTCAAGAACCTCGGATACAAGTCTTATCGCGTAAGGAAATTTTGAAGACTCAGGAAGCGTCCACTGAAGAGCACGCTCAGCAAGAATTCCGTGACCGATTTCACGTCTTCCGGTTGAACCTATTCTTCCTGTTTCACCGACTGAAAACGGCGGAAAGTTATAATGGAGGAAAAATCTTTTTACTTCTTCGCGGTTCATCGTGTCAACTTTCTGAACATCTTTTTCAGAACCGAGCGTTACGATGCCCATACTCTGAGTCTGACCTCTAGTAAAAAGACTCGAACCGTGCACACGCGGAAGAATTCCGGCTCTAACAGAAATAGGACGCACTTCATCAAGCTTTCTTCCGTCGGCGCGTTTTTTGTCGAATATTATTCTTCTTCTGACGATGTCGCGATCAATATCATGAACGGCATTATAAATATCTTTCGCGCCGTCAGGATATGTTTCTGCTAATTCTGCCTGTGCTTTTACAACGATGGCATTGAATGCGTCTTCACGTGCTTTCTTTTCAAGTACATCACTCAGTTTTTCAATTTCAGAAAGATACTTTGATTTTACTGCATTGAATATTTCTTCATTAATTTTTGCACCGACATAGCTCATAAACGGCTTGCCGCATTTAGCTTTCAGCTCACTCTGAACTGCGCATATCTTTTTGATATTATCATGCGCAAACATAACAGCATTGAGAACATCTTCTTCTGTTACATTTTTTGAAGAACCTTCAATCATTGTAACAGCATTCACTGTTCCGGCAACCATCAGGTCGATATCGCTTTTTTCTATCTGATTAACATCAGGATTCGCGATAAACTGACCGTCAATGCGTCCTACACGCACAGCTCCGACAGGTCCGTGAAAAGGAATACCCGATATTGTAACTGCGGCAGATGCTGCGTTAATTGCAAGAACATCCGAAGGCTGTTTTCTGTCTGATGAAAGCGTTGATATTACTATCTGAACTTCGTTTAGAAAATCTTTAGGGAAAAGCGGACGCAAAGGTCTGTCAGTTATTCTACACACAAGAATTTCGTGATCGGCAGGGCGTCCTTCTCTTTTAATATAACCGCCCGGCATTCTGCCGGCAGCATAATATTTTTCTTTATACTCAACGCTTAGAGGGAAAAAATCCCTGTCGGCAGAAGGCTTCTTGTCGGCAACAGCTGTGGCGAGAACTGAAGTCTCGCCCATAGAACATAAAATCGAACCGTCAGCCTGCTTTGCAAGTTCGCCCGTTGAAAAACTTATCGTTTTTCCGCCAATTTCTACTCCAACTTCGTGGATCATAATTACTCCTTGTTTGAGGCCGATTATTTTCTAAGACCGAGCGACTCGATAAGGCTTCTGTATTTGCTGATGTCTTTCCTTTTGTAATAATCAAGAAGTCTTCTTCTCTGACCAACAAGCTTGAGGAGACCTCTTCTTGAATGGAAATCTTTTGCATGAGTTTTGAAGTGCTCAGTAAGGTGATTGATTCTTTCAGTAAGAAGCGCGATCTGAACTTCCGCTGAGCCTGTGTCGCCTTCGTGTCTTTTGAATTTTGTAATGATTTCAGCTTTGCTTGTCATAAATACTCCCGTATTTGATAATTATTTTTTTGCCGCTTCGCAGCTAGTTAAAAACGCAAAGATAGCTTAACAGTCCATCTTTTTCGTCCCTTCGGGCAATTGCAATAAGTTTTTGAGACTCATCAAAGAGTGCAAATTCGGACATGCCCGCATATCCGACCTGTTCAGGATGCATTCTCAGTCCGTTCTTCACCTTGGCGGATAATTCCGCTCCAAGCGAAACAGAAGGCATCCCTTCGACGGCGCTTTCCATCGAATTGATGAAAGACGTCCGTCCTGATGAAAAAGCTTCTCCGATTTCATCGGGTTTTACCGCGTCATTAACGCTGAATTTACCCGAATCAGTTCTTCTCAGAAAAGCAAGATGCGCGCCGACAGAAAGTTTTTCACCGAGATCCCGTGCAATCGAACGTATATACGTTCCTTTTGAACAGAATATCTCTGCGCGGACTGTCATATCGGCAAGATTTACCGACTTTATATCGATTGAATAGATTTCTATTGCTCTCGGAGATAACTCGATTTGTTCTCCGTTTCTGACCCGGTCGGAAGCTCTAACCCCGTTGACTTTAAGCGCGGAATACCGCGGAGGGATCTGCAGCTGTTTTCCCTTCATGGAAAGAAGGGCACCCGTAATCATCTCTTCTGTTAAAAAGGATGTATCACAAGCGGCGACCGGAACACCGTCAGAATCGTACGTATCCGTCGATTCACCCAGCTTTATCACCGCAGTGTATTTTTTGTCGCTTTCAAGAAAGAAACGCGTGAGACGTGTTGCTTTCCCGGTGGCTGCGACAATCAAGCCTTCTGCGGCTTTGTCGAGAGTTCCAGAATGACCTATTTTTTTAACCCGCAGAAGTTTCCTTACACGGGCTATCGCGTCAAAAGACGTTATACCTGCCGGTTTGTCTATCAATAAAATTACATCATTCATCGTCGGAAGTTTTTTCTTTAGCCAGTCCGTCAATGAGATTTACAACACCAAGACCTTTTTCGATTGAGTCGTCATAGACAAAATTCACATCGGGAATAGTCTTGATCTGCATTTCTTTTCCAAGATGAAATTTTACAAACCCTGCAGCGGCATTAAGACCTTTTATAGTCTTTCTTTTTTCATCGGCTCCGCCGATTACCGATATATGAACAGTTGCGATAGTGCGGTCATCATTGAGTTCCGCCTTCACAACAGTTGCAAACCCTATTCTCGGGTCTTTTATAACCCCTTTGATCAGAAGATCGCCGATTATTCTTTTTATCAGCTCTTCAAGCCTTTCTTTTCTATAAGATGCCATTTATACCCCGAGCTTCTTAGCTACTTCCGTAAGCTTGTAGAACTCAATGGTATCATCAACACGGACATCATTGAAATTATTTACGCCGATACCGCATTCCTGACCGCCGAGAACTTCATTGGCGTCATCTTTGAAACGCTTGAGCGATTTAAGATCTCCGTCAAAAACCACAACCGACTCGCGGATAACTCTGACTTTGTTTGTTCTCTGAATCTTTCCGTCGACGAGAATACATCCCGCGATAGTACCGATTTTTGAAACTTTGAATATCTGTTTAACTTCAGCATGACCTGTAATTGTTTCAATGATATCCGGCGCAAGCATTCCTTCCATCGCTTTCTTAATATCATCTGTTACTTCAAAAATGATATTGTACATCTTGATCGAAACTTTTTCAGCTTCGGCAAGATCCGCGATCTTTGGAAGAGGACGCACATGATAACCGATAACAATTGCATTCGATGCCGAAGCAAGCATAACGTCACTTTCGTTTATTCCGCCTGCTCCCGCATGAATAACCTTAACTCTGATTTCATCAGTTGAAAGTTTTTCAAGAGCGTCTTTAAGGGCCTGAACCGAACCGTCAACATCCGCCTTAATGACGATCTTGAGATCCTGAACCGCACCCTCTTTGATCATATCGTTAAATGATTCAAGTGTAACTTTTTTAAACTGTTTAGCAGATTCAGCACGTTTAAGTTCCTGACGTTTCTGACCAATCTGTTTCGCGTATCTGTCGCTGACAACTGCCTGAAAAGGATCACCGGCTGACGGAATTCCGTCAATACCGAGAATTTCAACAGGAGTAGAAGGTCCGGCAACTTCAATAGCCTCGCCTCTGTCATTGAACATCGCACGCACTTTCGCAGAATAGACACCTGCAACAATAAAATCACCGACTCTAAGTGAACCGTTCTGAATAAGAACAGTACATACAGTTCCGCGCCCGTGCTCTATCTTGGATTCAATAATAGTTCCTTTTGCGCGGATATTCGGATTCGCCTTCAGATCAAGGATTTCAGCCTGCATAAGAACAGCTTCAAGGAGTCCTTCGATATTTATTTTCTGCTTAGCACTGATTTCTACAAAGAGATTCTTTCCGCCCCATTCTTCAGGAACGATTTCATAAGCAGTCAATGCTTCACGCACCTTCTGCGGATTAGCTTCAGGAAGATCTATTTTATTGATAGCAACTATGATAGGAACATTAGCGTCCTTCGCATGATTGATAGCTTCAACTGTCTGAGGCATTACACCGTCATTTGCCGCAACTATAAGAATTACCATATCGGTGACTTTAGCACCGCGGGCACGCATCGTAGTAAAAGCCGCGTGACCAGGTGTATCAAAGAAAGTTACCTTCTGACCATGAACATCAACCTGATAAGCTCCTATATGCTGAGTAATTCCGCCAAACTCCTGATCGATGACATTAGCGCTTCTGATTGCGTCAAGAAGCTTTGTTTTACCGTGATCGACATGACCCATAACGGCAACAACCGGCGGTCTGTGAATATTATCGACTGCATTGTCCTCTTCTTCCTCACGGATAACCGTTTCTTCATAAAGAGTAACAACCTTAACCTGAGTACCGTATTCACTTGCAAGAATCTCTGCAGTCTCGGCATCGAGAACCTGGTTTATTGTAGCCATAAAACCAAGCTTCATGAGTTTTGCGATAACATCACTTGCCTTAACATTAAGTTTCTTAGCAAGATCACCTACCGAAACGGTCTCTGTAATATCAATATTCTTAGGAATAGAAACTTCAGCGTCACGAAGTTCTTTTTTCTTTTTTGCGAGGAATGCTTTTTCCGCAGCTTCCTTTGCGGAAAGCTCTGCAAAGCGGCTCTTTTTTATATCTTTTTCTTTATCGCGTTCTTTTCTTTTTCCTCTATCAGCGCCCTTTGTCTGATCGAGTTCAGTTGAAAAACCTTCATTTGCCTGCGGTCTTCCGCCTGTCGGACGCGGACCTCTGTTTCCAAAAGATCCGCCTCTGTTAAAACCGCCTTCACGGCGCTGACCGCCGCCTTGTCCAGGAGTATACGGTCTGTTTCCGCCCTGTCCAGGAGTATACGGTCTGTTTCCGCCCTGTCCAGGAGTATACGGACGGTTCCCGCCTTGTCCAGGAGTATATGGTCTGCTTCCCTGTGGACGGTCGCCCTGTGGTCTGTCACCATATGGTCTGTTTCCGCCCTGTCCAGGAGTATACGGACGGTTCCCGCCTTGTCCAGGAGTATATGGTCTGTTTCCGCCCTGACCAGGTGTATACGGACGGTTCCCGCCTTGTCCAGGAGTATATGGTCTGCTTCCCTGTGGACGGTCGCCCTGTGGTCTGTCACCATATGGACGATTCCCCTGAGGTCTGTCGCCGTATGGTCTGCTTCCCTGTGGACGATCTCCGTATGGTCTAGCAACCTGAGGTCTGTCACCTTGCGGTCTATCTCCCTGCGGACGTTCCGGTCTTTCAGCCGACCGTTGCGGTTTGGAATCTCCAAAAGGAGAAACCGGCGCATCAACTGACTTCGCAGGTTTCTTTTCCAGAAAAGGTGTTTCTGCCGGAGCAGCCTTCTCAGCCTGTTCCGCCTGCATAGCTTCTTCTTTTGCTGTATGAGAACTAATATCGACTTTCTGCTTGAGCCGGATTTTCTTTTTCACGGAAAGCTTCTGTTCAGCCTGTTTTGCCCTCTCCTCTTTGAGTGATTCAATGCGGGTTTTTACGTATACCGCATCATTTGACGAAATTTCGCCGTCATCACCCGAAATTTGAATCCCGAGATCCTTACAAATTGACTTAATGTCATTCTCGTTGACTGAACTGTTCCTTGCAACTTCGCTTATCTTCATGAAAATCCTGATAATTTATTTTATATTACTTGCTTTCATCTTCAGAAGGCTCCTCACCTTCATCAGCCTTTTCAACGTCTTCCGATTCCTCGTCGTCGTCAAAATCAACCATGCTATCAACTATTTCCCAAATTTCTTTTGCCGTTTTTTCTCCTATGCCGTCAATATCCTTAAGGTCATCAACACTTTTCTGAACAAGATCCTCGACTGAAAATATTCCTCCTTTTTCAAGAAGTTCAATATATCTTGCCTTAAGACCAAGCTCCTGAAGCGGAGTATAATCTTCGACATCGTCCGAGAAAAGCTGTCCGAACAATGAACGGGACTCGTCTGAGTTGAGAAAATTTCTATATTCTTCCTCTGTCATCACCGTAATTTCAAAACCGCAGAGTTCGGAAGCGAGTCTTACGTTATGGCCTATTTTCCCCACCGCAATCATTTTCTGTTCATTTTCAACAATTGCAATGACTTTTCCTGTTCTGGTTTCTATTACTTCTTTGACTTTTGCAGGTGTCAACGCATTTTCCGCAAGAGTTTTGCTGTCGCGGGAGAACTCTATGATATCAATTCTCTCTCCTTCAATCTCACGGACAATTGCCTGAATTCGGCTTCCCTTCATACCGACGCATGCACCGACACAGTCAACATCCCTGTCACGGCTCGAAACCATGACCTTTGTTCTCATTCCGGTTTCTCTGACGATTTTCTCAATACGGACTATTCCGTCATATATTTCAGGAATCTCCATTTCAAAAAGCTTCGCAACAAATTCAGGACGCGCGCGAGTCAAAACAATATTCGGTCCGCGGTTTGTTTTTTCTACAGTCCATACAAGCGCTTTTATTCTGTCGCCTGTCTTAAAATGCTCGCGGCTCGACTGCTCTCTCTGAGGAATAACACCTTCAACCTCGCCGTATCCTATATCAACAAATATGGTTTTCTTAACCTGGCGCTGCATGTATCCGTTGATGAGATCGCCTTCTTTTTCTTTGAAATCATCAAATATAATATTCTTTTTAAGCTCTTTGATCTTCTGCATCATGACCTGTTTGGCCGTCTGAGAAGCGATGCGGCTGAAAACCTTGAAAGGATCCTCTTCAACCTCGACATCATCACCAAGCTGGATATCTTTGTCTTTTTTGATCGCCTCTTCAAAGCCGATCTGACGTCCGGATTCATCAGGGCGTCTAACAACCATTTTCTTTGTAACTATTTTCATTGAATTTGAAGAACGGTCAAAAACAACCTTCATATCATCTGTTGTGCCGAACTGCTTGCGGTAGGCGCATTCAATAGCCGTTTTAACAATGTCTTCAATATGTTCCCTGGTAATCCCTTTCTCGGAAACAACAGACTGGAGTGCGTCAAAGAATTTTGCATTCATAATTAAACCCTTTAATAATCAAGATTCGAATTTTTTATATCATTATAGGAAATCTCTTCCATTCCCTTTTCTGTTTTCAAAACAACAGATTCATCACCGGCAGAAACAATTTTTCCTTTTACTGCTCCGCCTTTTTCTCCGCCGAGAATAATTTTGACCGGAGCACCGGAAAAACGGACAAATTCTGCTTTTGAACGGATTTTGCGCTTCAAACCCGGCGAGGAAATCTCAAGAGTGTAACTATCCTCGATTCCGGAATCTTCGATAAGTGAATTAAGTTTAGCCGTATATTTTACGCAGTCTTCATGCGAAACTATTGAACCGTTATCAATTCTGACAGTAATTACCGCACTGCCTTTCCTAAGCTGAATATTCTGTTCATAAACTTCAAAACCGCAGAGTTCACTTGCTCTATAAATAAGCTTTTCAACATCCGCTTTTGTGAATTTATCCAACAAATACCTCAGACCCACAGTAAAATAAAAAGCTGTCCTTCGGGACAGCTTTTGACAACATCAGAAATTACAGTCACTTTGATACTTGACTTGTATTTTGCAAGCTTTTTTTATTAAGATTGCATATCACAAACGGTTCATGAGATTCCTTATTCTCTCTCCGATAGGCGGATGCGAATAATGGAAAAAAACATAAAGCGGATGCGGAGTTAGATTTGAAAGATTGTTCTCTGCAAGCTTCTTCAATGCACCGGAAAGTTCTTCAGCTGAAAAATACTTTGATGCGAAATTATCAGCTTCATACTCATGCTTCCGCGAAAGCATGTTCAGAAAAATACCTGTTATTGTAGATATGGGAACATATAGAATACCGAAAGCGATTATAGCCATATGAATAGAATGCGCCTCCGCTCCCAAAGCCGAAGACAGAACACTGTTGCCGATAAAAAGACTTAAAACAAACAAAAGACCGCCGGTCTGAATAACGGAAAAAAGAATCATCATAAGAGTGTGCTTTTTTTTATAATGCCCGATTTCATGAGCAAGAACCGCAATGATCTGACCCGGAGTAAGTTCCTTAATCAGAGTGTCAAAAAGCACGATTCTTTTTTTTGAAAAAAGTCCGCTGAAATAAGCATTTGCTTTTGTAGTCCTTTTCGAACCGTCTATTACATAAATATTATCGAGTTTAAATCCGGCTTTTTGAGCAAAAGCAGTTATTCCGCTTTTCAGCTCTCCTTCTTCAAGAGGAGTCTGCTTGTTAAAAAGCGGCGCGATTACTGATGAATAAAACATCGTGAAGAAAATCATAAATACAGTGATTGTTATCCACGCAAATATCCAGAAAGTATCAGGAAATTTCTGAATAAAAATAACTATGAGAGAAAGAATTATCCCGCCTATTATTCCGCCGATAAGCCAGCCTTTAATCTTATCAAGAAAATATGTAAGCGGAGTTGTTTTATTGAATCCGTATTTCTGCTCAATAACAAATATGTCATATATCTCAAAAGGACTATTAATAAGATCAAACGATATAAGCAGAATTCCGAAAAAAATCAATGCGCTAAAAACCGGGTCTGTTGAAACAGATCTTGCAAATGAATCAACAAAGGCAAATCCGTCGAAAAACAGCATCAAAAAAATAAGAATTGAACTGAACACTGACGATATAACAGAGAAGCGGATATTTTCCTTTTCGTATTTCTGCTGTTTGGCATATTTTTCTTCATCATATGTTCCTTTAAGTTCATCAGGAACGGATTTTCCAAGACTTTTGTAATTAAGAAAGGATAAAATCCTTTCCAGAATAAAATCAGCAATCAGAATGGCAACAATAAGGATAAAAACAGTTTCGGCTCTCAAAATTCCTCCGCTTGACTAATTGGAAAACAGTCAAACGATAATAGCAAACATTTTTTGAAAAGAAAAATAAGCTTACGGATAGAAAAATTTGAAGTAGTTTCAGAAGATAAACACCTTGACAGGGATGCCGGACTGAATTGAGAATTAAATAATAAAGGGGAAATATGAAAAAAAGCAAATATCTTAAAAACGACAAACGCCGCACTTTTAATATAGAAAAAATATTTGAACATTTTCTCTGGAGCGGAAGGTTTCTGGTTCTTTTCGCGGTTGTATCAAGTCTTATTGCTTCATTTATTTTATTCGTTCTGGCGAGCAAAGACATTCTTTTTACTTTAAAGGATATTGTATATTATCTCGGCGGAAATCATTCGATAGACATTCACACTCTTGTAATAGTAAACATTATAGGAGCAATTGACGTTTATCTCATAGCAGTGGTTCTAATTCTTTTCAGCTTCGGTCTTTATGAGCTTTTTATTTCACACATCGATACCGCAAAGAAAAGTGAAGCTTCAAGCATTCTCAACATCGGTTCCCTCGATGTGCTCAAAGATAAAATTGCGCAGGTTATAATAATGGCCCTCATTGTTAAATATTTTCAGATGGTTCTTAACCGTGCTCAGAATTTTTCAACAGCGCTCGACATGATATATCTTGCACTTTCAATTTTTGCTCTTTCAACAGGGCTTTATTTTCTTCATAAATCAAAATCAGGACACAATTAAGGAGGATCTATGAATATATTGGTACCGCTTGCGGAAGGTTTCGAGGAAATCGAAGCCGTAACAATCATCGACATGCTCCGCCGTGCAGGACATACTGTCACAACCGCATCACTTAAAAATAAAATTGTAACAGGCGCGCATTCAATTCAAATTACCGCCGACAAGATTCTTACTGAAATACGTTTTGAGGAATTCGGAGCTTTTATTCTTCCGGGCGGAATGCCGGGCAGCACAAATCTGCGTGATCATGACCGGGTAATGTCTTTTATTCAGAGAATCTACGCGGCAGGCGGGATTATCGGTGCAGTATGCGCCGCTCCGATTGCTCTTGGAAGAAGCGGAATTCTCGACGGAAAAAAATTCACATGCTTTCCGGGAGATGAAAAGGAAATTACTCATTCTAAATTTACAAATGAAGATGTAACCGTTGACGGCAAAATAATAACAGGAAGAAGCGCCGGAGTCACTGCTCTTTTCACGCTTAAAATTATCGAACTTATTGACGGAAAAGAAAAAGCTGAATCTCTTCAAAAAAGGATGTTTATCAAAGGTGATTTCTAAAAGCCCGTGCGAATTTCTTCCCGCAAGCCCGGAAGAATTAAAAAAACTGGGCTGGGATTACATAGATATTCTTCTTTTGACGGGTGATGTTTATATCGATCATCCTTCTTTCGGAACAGCCGTAATCGGACGTTTTCTTGAACATCACGGGTTCCGAGTTGCTGTATGCGACGCGCTCAAAGATGATGATGTTCAGAAAATCGCTTCTTTCGGAAAACCCAGACTCTTCTATGGTGTATCATCAGGAAATGTTGACTCATCACTCATGAAATTTACCGCCTTCGGAAAAATCCGAAACGATGACCCTTACCTTCCCGAATCGATGGCAACTCAGAGACCTGACAGAGCACTTATAAAATACTGCAATCTCATCAAGCAGATAGACAAGGAAACTCCGGTATTAATCGGCGGAATAGAAGCTTCGATGCGGCGTTTCGCGCATTACGATTTTACGAGCGGAAAACTCCGCCGTTCGATACTTGCAGATTCGCGTGCGGATATTCTCGTTCATGGTATGGGAGAATTCGCATGTCTCGAATATGCAGAAAGACTCAGTTCCGGCGAAAAAACAGAAGGCATCGAAGGAACTATGATCTTCTCAAGCAATGCTCCCGAGAATTCCGAACAGCTTCCGGCCGAAGAAGAAGCTCTTACATCAAAGGAAAAATTTGCAGAAGCTTTCAGAATAACTTATTTAAACCGTGATAAAATGATATCACAAAAATCCGGTACACGCTATCTGGTTTCATACCCGCAGAAAGTTTTTTCACAAAGCGATCTTGATCTAGTGTATTCTCTTCCGTATTCGCGCAAAGTTCATCCAAAATACGGCAATGAAAAAATCGCTGCCTTTGAAATGATTAAATTCTCAATCAATTCTCACAGAGGCTGCGTTTCAGGATGCTCTTTCTGTTCTATATTTATGCATCAGGGCAAAAGAATCATATCGAGAAGTGGTGCAAGCTGTATAGCCGAAGCAGAAAAAATTGCTTCAATGAATTATTTCAAAGGACATATAACTGATCTCGGCGGACCTTCAGCAAACATGTACGGCACTGACTGTTCAAACGGCTGGAAATGCGCACGTGAAAGCTGTCTTTATCCCGCGCGCTGCAAAAATCTCAAAACCAGTCATAAAAGATGGTTTGAGCTGATGCGTAAAATCGATTCGGTCAAGAAAGTTAAACACCTTACTATCGGTTCGGGAATACGTTATGATCTTTTCATAAATGACAATCCGGAACTGCTTGATGAGTTTATCGAGAAAAGAGTGAGCGGTCAGCTCAAAGTCGCTCCCGAGCACACTGAAGAAATGACACTGCGCGCCATGAGGAAAAAACCCGTCTGCTCATTTGATAAATTCGCAGAAAAATATTTTGCATCAACAAAAAGACTCGGAATCAAACGCTTCATAATTCCTTATCTTATGAGCGCACATCCGGGTTCTACCGAAAACGACATGAAAAAAATGAAAGATAAAATTTTCCGTCTTCTGAAGTTTGTACCGAACCAGGTACAGTTATTCATTCCTCTTCCCGGAACAATTTCTTCAGTAACTTATTATACCGGATTCGATCCGCTTACAGGCGAAAAGTTCTTTTCAGAACACGATAAGAACAAAAAACGCAGACAGCACGATATATTCTTCAAATAATTTTGGTTTATCAGTTTTTGCGCGGCGGATTTGATATTTTATCAAAAAGCATTTTCAGTATTATTTTAAGAATGAAATAGAAAAGCGACGCAGCAGCAAGACCGGCCAGTGCATAAACTATACATTCAGAATTAAATGAAAATCCGGGAGTATAATTAACCAGTGTGCTTTTAAATATTTCGTAATCGGCATTTTTCAAAAACGCAAAAAACTTCAAAAACGAAGGACTTTGAGATATTTGATCAAGCGCCGTTTTCAGTTCAAGATATCTTTCGGCACTTGATTCAATTATTCTTCCGGTCTGGGCTATTTCCGGAACATTCGATGTTTTATGAAGAATGACATATTGCTCGAATGTTTTGCCGGTCATGGCAGCAGCCTGATTATACTGATCAAGCATGCGTTTAAGTTCGTCAATATGCCCGCCGAGCCTTTGCAGATAATGTACTACAAAATTCGGAAACTGAACAAGAACAAGAGCCCCGAGAGCCGCAAGGACTCGCGAGCAGAAACCGTCAACAGGAATAAGTATATATTTCAAAATGCTGTTCATATTAAGCGATCGCCGAAGTCCCGGCTGATACAAGATTTTTCTCAATCCCCTTCTCTGTTGCAAGTGCTGTAATAAGTGCCGCTTCTGTGACATCAAAAACCGGATTGATTATTTTTATTCCTTCAGGGACAACAGTAATATCAGAAAGGTGTGCAACTTCGCTTATAGGGCGCTCTTCAATTACGGCATCACTTCCTTTTAGAAGCGAATTATCCACCAAAAATGAAGGGGCAGCTACGTAAAAAGGAACATTGTTCGCTTTTGCCGAAAGCGCAAGCATATATGTTCCTATTTTCGCAACGATGTCACCGTTTTTAGCAATCCTGTCCGCACCGGTTATAACCTTATTAATTTTTCCTGTTTTCATCATAAAAGCAGCGGCATTATCAGTAATAACCGTAACGTCTATTCCATGTTTTTTAAATTCCCACGCGGTGAGCTTCGCACCCTGCAGATAAGGACGGGTTTCGGCGCAATATACCTTAATGTTATTATGTGCACGGACACCTTCGCATATAACGGGAATAACGGAGCCTTCTGAAACGGAAGCAAGCGCACCGTAATTAGAATATGTCAGGATCGAATCATTATCAGAAATGATTCCTGAACACTTATCAACAAGCCCTTTTGAATATTCCTTTTCTCTTGAAGTCATCAATTTAACTTCATTATCTAGCGCACTTTTTATTTTTTCAATAGAGTATTCATTCTGAATCATCTCACGCATTTTTGCAAGATAAGCATGAGAAAGAGGCGAATTTATTCTGGTTTTTTCAAAAAAATCAAGAGCGGCATAAACATCTTCCCTGAAAATTTCAACATCTTCCGAGCGGGCTTTTTCAGCCGCAAGAATCATCCCATAAGCCATAACTATAGCGCAAAGCGATGCTCCTCTGACAACCATATCAGCCAGCGCATAACCCGCGTCGCGGTATGTTTTTAATTCTTTATAGCTTTCTTTAGAAGGAAGCATAGTCTGATCCAATACAAAAAGACTTCCATTTTCATATCTGATACTCTGCATCAATTACCTCGATGTATTTTTTCTCATTCTTATGCGGTTGCCTTTATCATTCCATTCCACTTCATCCATATAAAGACGGACATAAAGAATTCCCCTTCCGCTTTTTTTGAAAAAGTTTTCGGGATCAGTCGGATCAGGAAGAGCCGAGCTGTTAAAGCCTTTACCCTCGTCTTCGACTTCGAATTCCACAAAATCGGGATGAAGATGATAAAAAACGCGAACCGTTCTTCCGGAGTATAACGGATCGTTTCTTCTTTTGTCAAACTCTTCTTTGAAAGCTTTGTTTCCGCCCGATTCCCGTATGTCGGAGGACATTTCAAGGTTCCCGTGAAAAATCGCATTTGAAATCGATTCCCTTAGCGCAACACCGATATTTTCGGCGTCAGATGCGGTAAACAATCCGGTTGAGTGAAGATTCTTCGTCAGTTCATGCGCTAAAACATCACCGGCTTCAACGTCAAGAGGAAGAATAAACTCACGTCTTTCCTCTTTTACGAATTTTCCGATATCGACAGCCAGCTGTTCCTGTATTTTGCGTTTAACTTCAGAACGTATTATAGAAGCTATTTCGTTTTCATCAATAGGCTTTTTAATAAAATCGCGTGCACCGTAACGGAGAGCCTGTATGGCATCGTCGACATTTCCCTGACCTGTAATTATTACAGGAATGGAAATATCGATGGTTTTTATATGACGCAGAAATTCAATTCCGTCCATTTTGCGAAGTTTGATATCGGTAACTATAAAATCAACTTTAACTTCTTCATTTTTGAGCATATATAGCGCGTCTTCGGCTTTATCGAGCGAAATGACATTATAACCGAATTTTGCAAGCTTCTTGCGCAATGAAAAACGGACAATATCCTCATCGTCAATTACCATTACAGTTATCTGATTCTTCTGAATGATGTTATCGAGTGCTTCCATTTCAGGCACCGCCGCTTCCCATTATAAGATGTCCCATCTTGTCGCGCTTTACGGAAAGGTAATGTTTATTATCATCAAGAGCCGCAATTTCAATCGCAACACGTTCAACTATCTTAAGACCGTATCCTTCAAGCCCTATCACTTTCTGTGGATTATTGGTCATAAGGCGCATGGTTTTAATTCCAAGATCAACAAGTATCTGCGCACCGATTCCGTAATCGCGCAGATCAGGCGGAAATCCGAGCTTGATATTCGCTTCAACAGTATCAAGTCCGTGATCCTGAAGATGATATGCTTTTATCTTATTGGAAAGCCCGATTCCGCGACCTTCCTGACGCATGTAGAGTATAACTCCGCAACCTTCTTTTTGAACCATCTGCATTGCTCTGTGAAGCTGATCTCCGCAATCGCATCTGCGGGAAGAAAAAGCATCTCCGGTAAGGCACTCAGAATGAACCCTGACCAGTACATTTTCCATCCCGCGGATATCACCTTTTACCAGGGCTACGTGAGTCAGATTGTCCGTTTTTGTTTCATATGCTATTATATTAAATTCACCGTATTCTGTCGGAAGCTTAGCTTCGGAAATTCTTTCAACAAGACGTTCTGACTTCTGGCGGAATTTTATAATATCTTCTATAGTAACTATATTCAGTCCGTGCTTTTTGGCAAAATCTATCAGAGCATCACGGCGGGCCATGGTTCCGTCATCATTCAGAATTTCACAGATTACAGCGGCAGGTGTAAGACCGGCCATTTTCGCAAGATCAACGCTTCCCTCAGTATGACCGGCACGTACAAGAACTCCGCCTTTTTTTGCAGAAAGTGGGAAAATATGACCCGGTTGTTTAAAATTTTCAGCGGAGGAATCTTCTTTTATAAGTGCTTTGACGGTATTTGCCCTGTCAGATGCTGAAATTCCGGTAGTTGTAATATCTCTCGCATCAACGGAAACTGTAAAAGCAGTGTGAAATGTATCGGTATTTACAGGGCACATCATAGGAATGCCTATTTTATCAAGCATTGACGCTTCCATTGGAACACATACAAGTCCGCGGGCATGGGTTATCATAAAATTGATGTTTTCGGTTGAACAGAAATCAGCCGCTATTACAACATCGCCCTCATTTTCCCGGTCTTCATTATCGACCAGAATTATCATTTTCCCTGAGCGGAGATCTTCAATTGCCGTTTTTACAGTAGCAAACATACAACACCTTTGGTCAATTATTTCCCGTCAATATCAGAGTCAAGCCCTTTTGCCTATTGCACTTCGTTCTTGAACTGGGGGTTTTACAGTCCAGCGCGACTGAAAAATAGATTGACACATCACAGCCCGATAGTACAAGTGAGGCACCATTACAAATATAAGGAGCTTTTCATGGCAAAAGTAATTTTAAAGGACATAAACAAGGTTTATTCCAACGGATTTCACGCTGTTCACGATGTTAATATCGACATCAATGACAGAGAATTTGTTATTCTCGTAGGACCTTCCGGATGCGGAAAATCTACAACTCTCAGAATGATCGCCGGTCTTGAGGAAATTTCAAGCGGAGATCTCTATATCGACGAAAAACGTGTAAATGACGTTCACCCTAAGGACAGAGACATTGCAATGGTTTTCCAGAACTATGCGCTCTACCCTCACATGAGCGTATACGAAAATATGGCATTCGGCCTCAAAATGAGAAAAGTTCCAAAAGATGAAATCGATAAACGTGTTAAAGAAGCAGCACAGATTCTTCATATCGAAAATCTTCTTTCAAGAAAACCTAAACAGCTTTCAGGCGGTCAGCGTCAGCGTGTCGCTCTCGGAAGAGCGATTGTAAGAAATCCTAAGGTTTTCCTTTTTGACGAGCCTCTTTCAAACCTTGACGCAAAACTCCGCGGAACAATGCGCGTTGAGATTGCACGTCTTCACAATCAGCTTCAGGCTACAATGATCTATGTAACTCATGACCAGATTGAAGCGATGACTCTTGGAGACAAGGTTGTTGTAATGAAAGACGGATACATCCAGCAGATGGATACTCCGATGAACCTTTACGGTAATCCGGTTAATAAATTCGTTGCAGGCTTCATGGGGACTCCTCCGATGAACTTTCAGAATGTTACAATCAAAGGAAATGTAGCGGAAGGTTCCGGAATCAAAATCACTCTCACTGACGCGCAGATGGCTAAACTTAAAGCTTATGACGGAAAACAGGTTTCTGCAGGTTTCAGACCTGAAAACCTTCACATCGGCGGAGAGAGCCAGAGTACAACTACAGGTACAATCGAAGTTGTTGAAACTCTTGGTTCAGAAATAATTCTTTACGTCAGCCTCAATGGTGAAAACAGAATCGTTGTGAAAACAACTCCTGGTTTCAACTTTAAACTCAATGACAAAATTACTCTTAACATCAACGCAGAAAAATGCCACTTCTTCGACAATGAAGAAACCGTGCATCCTTCTGGAAAAGTTGAGAACATCTGCATAGTGTAGTAAAAAACTGACACTTACATAAATAAAAAAACCGCCTTCAGAGGCGGTTTTTTTATTTATTCAGCCATTTCACTGTTTCATTAAAATCAAATTCATCTTCGTAAAACAAATCCGCATGATAAAAAATATCATCAATTTTGTCTTTTATATAAGGAATAGCGCAGCACTTCATTCCGGCTTTTTTCGCAGCAAGAACACCGTATACGGAATCCTCCAATACCAGGCAATTTGCGGGAGAAACACCAAGCCGCTCAGCCGCCGCAAGAAAAACATCCGGCTCAGGCTTACCGCGGTTTACCTCTTCAGATGAAATCACCGCATCAAAATAAGCCGAAAAGCCGATGCACTCAAGAAGAGTATTTATTACGGTTTTTGAGGACCCTGACGCTATTGCTGTTTTATATTCATGAGCATGAAGATATTTCACAAATTCAGCAACTTCAGGAAATACTTTTGTGTTCTTGGAGGCTATCTCAAGATATATTTCATTCTTTTCATTTACCAAGTCATCAGTCGGCGCCGCAATGGAATGTTTCGTCCTTATGTCTTCCATCATTTCGAATGCACCGATTCCGATGTACTGCTTCTTAAATTCAGTGTCGATATCAAGTCCGTGTTTTTTTAAAAGAATTCTGTCTGCTTCAAAATAATTTTCTTCGCTATCAACAAGAGTTCCGTCAAAATCAAATATAACAGCTTCAATTTTTTTTGTGTTCATGACGCGATATTTGACGCTGAACTTTCAAGGTCAAGAAAAATTATTTCTTGCTTTTAGACAGCACAAAATCAAGATAATACACGTTCGGTTTCACCAATAAAGTTTTCATAATACCGCCCGAACAAAGGTAATTTAAGGCAGAGGTGCTAATCATGGACATGATACGTATTTGGCATGAACTCGACATAAAAGAAATTGATGATCACATCATAATTGTAGACGATCTGCACGGTTTCTGTCCTGCCTGTAAAACGACAGGAATCAAATTCGGCGAAATGGATAAATGTCCCGGGTGTAAAAGAGAATTTAAATACGCAGCAACCCGCGAATCGGGATCCGCCGGATCAAAAATAATTGCCAAAATAATCAAAAATTCTCCGCAACTTACCATTGTCGAATATTCGGACTACAAACATCATACTGACAAAAATAAAGCCGCGTCGCTTTTCGGGAATCTATGATGAAAACATTTTCCGCAGCATTTTTCTTTCTGCTTCTTGTATTGTCCTGTTCTCACAAGTCAAAATATGAAACTATGGAACAGTATTTCAGCAAAAACAATAATCATGAAGTCAATTTACTGAGAATTGGAACAACATCATACTATCACGTTATAAACATACTTTCGGCAAACGGCGGCATAATAACAGCGCCGGAATCTGACTTATCAAAAATATCTATAAAATCCGAAATAATAAAAAGCTCGGCAGTATCGGAAGCACTTGATGATTTCATAAATTTCCGTTCGGATATACTGATTATTTCATATAGCGATTACATGAAAAATTTTGATTCGCTGAAATACTTCAATCCGAGAGTATTCGCCGTTTCAGCACGTTCATCCGGAAACCTGGTGATAGAAGGAAATATTGAATCTTTCAAAAAGAAAAATACCGTTTCAATTACTGACAACACAAACTCTTTTTTTTCAGAATTTTACTGCAGGCTGAACGATGTAAAAACCGGAAAAAATACCGGAGAAATTATTTCTGCAGTTGATCTTTTGGACAACACTCTCTCGAAAGATGCAATTACATCAACTGCGTCTTTTCCGTATTTTGAACCTTACATAATGATAGCAAGGAAGTATTTTCTTTCGGAAAGAACCGCAGTTATAACCAAATTACTGAAGACAATTTACGAAACTCAAACTCCCAAGGCAGAAATATTATCTTCAGAAGTTTTATCCATCAGTCCGGAAAAAAATCTTCTCATAGAACAGGCTTCATTCGGGGATGCGAAAGCTTTTTTCGGTGAATCCTCATCGTCACCGAATTTTATCAGGCTCTTTAAAATCCGGGGCGGAAATAATAAGAGAAACATTGAATTCATTGACAGTTTTGAACCTTTCTTTATTTCATCAATAGAAATAAAAACAAAATCTGCCTCGCGTAATCAAAATAACTCTAAGGAATCTTTCGAATTTACAATTAAAGCAGAAGATGGAAATATTACTTCTTCCGAGATTATTAAAATTGAATTTTACGCATTTGCCGGAACAACAATGCGCAATACAACGGTAAAATTAAGCACATCCGGATTCACTGATTATGCAGAAGAAAGCGCTGCAATAAGACGCGTAAAAGAAAAAATCGCAACTTACGGTTATTCCCCGGGAAAAATAAGTGAAACGAGGAACAGAAACGGGAATAATGACAAAATTTTAACTATAACATTTATATCCGAATGACTCTGTATATACTTACATTTATAATTGGTACTTTTATTGCGAGTTTCTTCATGACACTTGCAGAAAGGTCGCTTGATGGAAAAAAAAGTTCGCTCAAGGATATTCTTTTTTCACGTTCGCGCTGCACATCATGCGGAAAAAACATCAGCCCATTCGCGCTTATTCCGGTAATAGGATTTTTAGCAGCACGCGGCAAATGCACATGCGGATCAAAAATAAACTTCATTTATCCGCTTTCCGAAATTATATGCGGTATTGTTTTAACTGCTTCCGTTTATTTTAACGGAATCTCTCCTGTTGTTATCGCAGAAGGAATTTTCTTATGCAATTCTCTTGTGATTGCCTATTTCGACATCAAGTTCATGAAAATATCCAATCTGTCAATTGCCGCAGCTCTGATAATTTCAATCATTATTATAATTCTAACTGCTAACCCTCTATATCATCTTAAAATTTTTGCAATTACATCATCCGTTCTTCTTCTCTTCGGATATATTTTTGCGGGAAGTATCGGATGGGGCGACATCAAATTTATAGCAGTCATTTCTCTATATTCAGATCTTTATGAACTCATAATAACTCTTGAAAGTTCAATACTTACAGGATGCGCTGTGGGAATTATCATAGCCCTATTAAAAACAAAAAATCTTAAAATAAAACTTCCTTTTGCACCTTTCATAACAACAGGATTGTTTATAACACATTTTGCAGGAAATCAGATTTATAAAGCTTTCATTATATATATTCAGCAATACTGACATTCAGCAAATAATTCTTGACCGGTTTTTTTAAAAAAAACATCATCAGCTTTACACTTAAACATAAGGATTAATCATGAAAAAATTTCTCATTTTAACATTATTCATTTCAGCAGCAATATTTTCCGCATCGGCTAAGCCGCCCAAAATTAATATTGATAAAGATGAGGAACTTTATTATTTTCCGTCATATATAGCATACAATAAAAAAAACGATCTCTTTCACATCAAAATTCATGCATGGGTTTGCGAACCCGAATTTGACAGTGCTGCAAGAAAAATGATTACCTCTGCTGCCAAAAAACATATGAATCTGTCTGATGATGATTTAGAAAATAAAACTTTCAACGAAAGATTCCGTCTTTTCATGATCGATCAGGAAAGCAGAAAAAGCATATCCGCACTTATTGGAACTTCTTATTACAATATAGGTGTAACTGACGCAAACGGACATACCGAACGCGAAATCGTACTTCCTTCTAATATTTTCTACTCAATAATAAAATACAGCGGAAACACTATTCCTGAAGAAGCTGAGGTAAGTTTTACAAGCGAAGCCAAATCAGATGATAGAATATTTGAAGGCAAAGCAAAGCTTATTAAACCTGAAGGAATAATGGTAATTACAGATATTGATGACACGATTAAAATTTCTGAAGTTTATGATAAAAGCAGACTTTTACGCAATGTATTCGTAAACGAATATAAACCGGTTCCTAAAATGCAGAAACTTCTTAATTCATGGAAAAAAAAGGGGGCCGATTTTACATATCTCACATCTTCCCCATGGCAGCTTTTCCCGGCAATTCAGTCTTTTATAGCTAATGAAAAATTCCCGGAAGGTCTCATTCAGATGAAATCTTTCGGTCTAAAAGACGGATATCTCAGCATATTCGAATCACCTGAAAAATTCAAGACCCCGATCATTTTGCGTATAATGAAGGATTTTCCGGATAAAAAATTTATTTTCATAGGTGACTCATTTGAAAAAGATCCTGAAATTTATGCAGATATAGCAAGAAAAAATCCCGGAAGAGTCCCGCACATTTTTATCAGAAACACATCTGCGGAATCAAGGGATTCTGACAGAATGAAAAAGGCTTTTGATAGAATTGATCAGTCATCATGGTCGCTTTTTTCAGATCCGTCTGAAATAGAGAATTTATCGGATAATCTTTTTCGTTGACTTTTTAAATTTTACAAATACAATACTCCAGTTGTGCTTAAGTAAAAGTTTGCGGAGCATTTGTGAAATATTTCATCGGCTTATTATATATTTTTTTATCGTTTGCAGCATATGCCCAGACAATTGATTTAGCGAAATCCGATTTTTATATTAGAAAAGGATTCGATTTATCCTGGGCAGGCAATGATTCAGCTTCCCAGGCAATTAGAATTGAACCTGTTAACGGTAAACTGAAAACTCTCAGAATTAATGATCTTTTCAAAAATGAAGATTCTTCAAGTGCAGTATTTTTTTGGGAGAAAAATACTGCAGAAACTTATACGATAAAAACTTTTTTCTACCTCAACGAAGCCGATTTCTACTTAAAACGTCCGTTTAATCTTCACATGGCAATGATCGGTCAGAATTTTGAAATTTTCATCAATGGAAATCCTGTCAGAAGTGAAATCAATCTTGATTCTTCAGGTAATATTCAAATATACCGAACTTTAAAAAATGTAAATGTTCTAATTGATTCAAGGCACCTTAAACCGGGTAAAAATGTACTCGCTTTCAGGATTATCTGCGATAAGCTGTCTTACGAAGGGGGTATACATGATTTATCCGATTTTTCAATTTCCCCATTCTCTGAGAGAGAACCTTTTTCTAAAAAAATAATCGATTCTCTTATCGCTCTCTACCTTTTTATAGGACTATATCAGCTTGCAATATTTTTATATAAACGTAACGACCGGTATACGCTTTATTTCGGCCTTTTGTCGATACTTCTTTCAGCATACATTTTCATCAGATCTCCGAACATATATGCGTTAATATCCGATACAAGCTATTCTTTCAAGATGGAGGTTGCGGTTCTC
>Ga0208040_1000970_pt1 | contig 30609 bp, 30 predicted proteins | sample AD_UKC083_MetaG_FD_184431 | JGI IMG/M metagenome (GOLD analysis project Ga0208040, IMG submission 184431) | Active sludge microbial communities of municipal wastewater-treating anaerobic digesters from USA - AD_UKC083_MetaG (SPAdes) (version 2) | ecosystem: Engineered > Bioreactor > Anaerobic >...
AAATACCAGTACTAGTGAATGGGATATAAATGATTATAATAATAAATACAACGAATATATTCATTTAAAGGAAAGTATTGAGGATATGTATAAGGAGTTAGAAAAACAACAATTTTAAGGAGATATATTATGGAAAAACAAATTGTATTCAGATATGCTGAAAAATCAGATCTACCTCTAATCTTGAGGTTTATAAAAGAACTTGCAGATTACGAAGGTTTGCTGCATGAAGTTGTTGCTACAGAGGAAATTTTAAATGAGTGGATTTTTGAAAAGAAAAGCGCCCGGGTTTTATTGGGAGAAATTGATGGAATACCAGCCGGATTTGCTCTTTATTTTCACAACTTTTCAACATTCCTTGGCAAGGCAGGAATTTATTTGGAAGACTTGTATGTAAGCCCGGAATATAGGGGGAAAGGGTATGGGAAAGCTTTTCTTAGAAAATTGGCACAAATTGCCGTTGAAGAAGGATGCGGCCGATTAGAATGGTGGTGTCTGGATACAAACAAGCCAAGCATAGATTTTTATTTGTCCTTGAATGCACAGCCAATGGATGAATGGACTGTGTTTCGTATAACCGGTGATACCCTTACTGAATTAGCAAAAGAATAATTTAAAAAGAGGGTTATGGAGGGTTATGGAGGTTATTTTAATGATCACAAAAGATATGGTAATTTTAAATATAGTTGAAGATTATCCCAGTACGGAAGATATATTTAGAAGCTATGATGAAATAGCAGGCAAGTGTACTATGTGTCATAATTTATTCGATACATTGGAAGAATTTGCAAAATTGTATGATATAAGTTTGGATGATTTAATCAATAAACTCAATAGAAAAATTAATTAATGGGGGGGATGTAAGGATGAGGCAATATGTAGTTGATGCTTTTACAGAAAAAGTGTTTGGTGGGAATCCCGCAGCAATATGTATTATGGATGAGTGGCTGCCAGATGATATGATGCTTAACATTACAAGAGAAAATAACTTGTCTGAAACAGCCTTTGCGGTTAAAGAAGGAGAGAATTATATATTAAGATGGTTTACGCCAGGCGGAGAAATTGATTTATGCGGGCATGCAACTCTTGCAACAGCTTATATTATTTTCAGGTTCATTGAAACAGAAAAATCTGAGCTTTGTTTTCAAACTCTCAGCGGATTGTTGAAGGTTGTTAAAAAAGATGATTTCTATGAAATGGATTTTCCGGCTTATGAACTAAAAAAGGCAGGAATTACAAAAGCAATGATAGATGCTATAGGATTAAAGCCTTCAGAGGCATATATAGCAAGAGACTTACTCTGTATATTAGAATCAGAGGAAGAGGTACGAAACTTAAAACCAAATATGGAAAAGTTAAAAATGCTGGAAGGATTGCTTTTACATGTTACGGCTAAAGGAAAAGAATTTGACTGTGTGTCGAGATCTTTTGCACCTAAGCTTAATGTTAATGAAGATCCGGTGTGCGGGTCAGGTCATTGCCATATTATCCCTTACTGGGCAGAAAAATCAGGAAAGAATAAATTAATTGCTTACCAGGCATCTGAAAGAGGCGGCACATTATTCTGCGAATATCAAGGTGACAGAGTAAAAATAGGAGGGAAGGCAGCCTTATATTCAACAGCTGATTTACATATCTAGTTAATTAATTATAAGCTTGAAGAAATGTTAACAAGGTTTCTAGGACGACATGCCACTAAATATGGTATAATAAGGAACAAAACTAAAAAATAAACGTCTGTAATAGATATATATACTTTTTTCAGGCAGGTAAGTAATGCTTTATGAATACAAACTAAAAGACTGTTTCTTACAATGTAATTATGGTTATTTAAAGGAGCGCGTTGTGAAAAAGAGAAGGATTGTTATTATATTTACTGTAATTTTAATTCTCATATTGGCTTATGGATATCATCGTTTTACATGCAATGAGATTACTGATACTTATGATTGGACTACATTAAAGAATATTTATATTACACTTGATGATTTATTAGATACATATGAAAAGCAAAATAATAATAATATTTTAGATGAAGATGAAATAAAAAATAATTTAATTTTTAAGGAGTATTTTCACCAGATGAATACCTACGAATGGTATTTATCCTTGTCTCCCCGTCTTAATTCCATAAGTTATGACATTAGACAAATAGCAGATATTGATGACGGGGGAATTAGTAAACAAGAATTAGAGTATCTTATAAATTTGCGTGATAAACTAAAAATATATAATGATAAAATTAATGGTGAGCTGGAGGAAAAATCTATAAGAAGAATGTTCGGAATCTTTCGCAAATCAAATGTAGATGAATTAGAAGCTGTTTTTGCAGATCTCCTACCGAAAAATAATGATATTACAGAAAATGATAATACTGATTCTGCTAAAAATGTTATAGACCTAACTTTTACGCCGATACCTAAGCATACTTTAAAAGAGGGTCACACAAAAGAAGAATGGATTAAAGGAAAGAGCATTTATTTCGGCAAATTATCAGACCAGATAGAATCAACACTAGATTTATATTTAGTGTAGGGGGTATTCTGTGAAAATTAAAATTGTAAAAGAGGATAAAAAGCAGTTTCTTGATTTGCTCTTGCTTGCTGACGAGTCAGAATCTATGATAGACAAATATCTTGAGCGTGGGGAGATGTTTGCTTTGTATGATAATGAACCAAGAAGCATATGTGTAATAACAAGAGAAAGCTTTGATACATGCGAACTAAAAAATATTGCGACATACGAAAAGTGGCATAAAATGTGTAAATGATACTCTAAAAGTGTGCCACTTTGATGATGAATGACAGTGAAAAAGTTTACCACCTAACATATAAAATCCTTTAAAATGTAAATATACATTTGAAGGAGGATGAAAGGTGTGATCATAGAAGTGGACATTTATTCTGCTATACGCCTTCGATATACAGAAGGTGAATCTATCCGGTCAATTTCACAAAGTCTTGGCATATCGAGGCAGACCGTTAAAAAATATTGTGAAGGCAACACCCATCCTGATGTACGCAAAACATATGAAAGATCTTCAGCAGTAATTACATCGGATGTTAAATCATTCATTCTCAGTTGTTTTATCGAAGATGAAACTGAGAATCTTAAGAAACAAAAGCATACCGCTAAACGCATTTACGACAGATTAGTAAACGAACAAAATTTTACAGGTTCATATTCATCAGTCAGAGACGCAGTTCGCAAGCTAAGAGCTGAGCATGCTGTACCGCCTCAAAGTGATATCCCTTTAGCTTACGATCCTGGCGAAGCAGTCCAATATGATTGGGGCGAAGCTACTGCCTATCTTGACTGTAAAAAGACTAAATTGAATCTGTTTTGTGCAAGGCTATGCAACAGTTGTGACATAATAGTTCAAGCCTACCAAACTCAAACCCAGGAGGCTTTCTTAGAAGCACAGCAAAGAGCATTTGATTTCTTTGACGGTGTACCCCACAGAGCTATCTTCGACAATGCAAAAGTCGCTGTAAAAGAAGGATTTGGACTTTATGCTAAACCACAGGACAAATATTTATCTTTCAGTGCTCATTACGCCTTTACTTTAGACTTCTGTAATCCTGCTAAAGGTAACGAAAAGGGCTTAGTAGAAAATCTTGTTGGTTATGCCAGGAGAAACTTTTTTGTTCCGGTCCCACGGGTTGTTGATATTAAATCCTTAAACGAACAATTATGGCAATCATGTTTAAGTTATCGGGCAAACCATAAAGTAGCAGGCAGGAATCAATCAGTATCCGAACTTTATGCCATTGAAAAAGAATATTTAAATGCTATACCAAGATTTAGATTTGATACCAGCAAAACTGCTTATGCAAAAGTAGATGATTTTTCTACTGTGCGTTATGATAAAAACAACTACTCCGTTCCTACGAGATATCTTCGGAAAGAAGTTACGGTAAAAGGTTATGCGGATGATGTGTGCATTCTTTATGAAGGTAGCCTTATTGCAACATATCAGCGTTCTTACGGCAGCGGCAATACTCAATACCGTTTGGAGCATTACATAGATTTACTGGAACGAAAATCCCGTGCTGTTTTTAATGCCAAACCTGTTCGAGAAAACATAACTAAGGAACTTCTCGATTGGGGTAAAATCCTTCCGGGCGGCAACAAGGAAATGGTTAAATTGCTCCGTTTGTGTCTTGATTATGGAGAAGATAAGATTTTATCCATTAAACGCAGCATACCACCGCATATCATACCAACTGTTGATATAATAAGGGCTTACCTTAATGAGCCGGTAGAAACACCTGTTATTTACCTGAATCAAGACATCGAAGTTCTGGAAACAGATTTAACAAAATATGATAGAAAGTTTGGGGTGGTTAAATAATGGCCAATAATTTGGAACAATCCATAGAAATGTATTCTAAACGCTTAAAAACACCAACTTTCAATCAATACAAAGATGTAATACGGCAACTCGACAAAAATCAGGGTTATGAAGACTTTTTACTGAGTCTTTTAAAGACTGAATATGATTCTCGCACAGAAAAAAGTCAGCAAAGAAAGATCAAGACTGCCGGTTTCCCTTACATAAAAACCATAGATGAGCTTGATACAAGCCGATTTGAGCATATATCAGAACCATTTGTCAAAGAACTGGCTAGCTGCGATTTCATTAAGAAATTCCAAAACATTGTGATGGTTGGCAACCCGGGTACCGGAAAAACACATCTTTCAATTGCCCTCGGCATAAAAGCCTGCATGCAAGGATTTAATGTTAAATTCTATACTGCTGCTAATTTGGCCAATGAACTCATTGAAGCTCAAGAATACAAAAAACTAATTCGTTTAGAAAAACAGATTTCAAAAGCTGAATTATTGATTATTGACGAATTGAGTTACTTAACATTCAATCGTCACCAATCAGAGTTATTGTTCAAGGTTATTGCTGATAGAGCCGAAAGACAAAGTGTTATCGTTTCAACAAACTTGAAGTTCTCGGATTGGCTATCAATGTTTGAGAACCAAACCATGGTAACTGCATTAATTGACCGCTTAACTTTCAGGTCTCATGTACTTAACATGAATTCTGAAAATTCTTACCGAGCTGAACATTCTGGTAAGGGGTAATTTGTGGCCGCCGCTCTGTGAATCTTCAGTCGGGCTACGCCCTCCTGAAGATTCACAGAGCGATATGTCATCGAACTAACTTAATTTTATTAAAAGTGGTAAACTAATTGACTGTCATAAATGTGATAAATGGTAAACTAATTCACTGTCACAAGTGGTAAACTAATTCAATGTCAGGTGGTAAATTTTTTGGTTGACATTTACATAAAATGGGGTATGGAAGCAAGCTCATTCAATATATTTCACCTTTTCGACAGGATTTATAACTTTTTTATAGACAACTAAGACCATCCTATTTTAATTCAAATATAATTACGTATAAGTAGTATTATAAGAACTTAAAAAATATAATAAGGGGGACAAGTAATGGAATGGTTGAATATGACTACATTATATTTGTCGATAATTTTTAATGTAGTATTTAAAATTACTGAATTTATAGCATGTGTGCTATTTATAAAAGTCTGTATAACATATTTGAATAAGAATAAATAAAAGCATAATACAAGATTAATATCGATGATGCATAATTCGAATTATACGCAGCAGTATCCGGATCGATAGCAATCACTATGGAGTTTATATAGGGAGACAAGGATTGTTATGTTTGTAAGAAAACTATTTTGTATTTCTATTTTATTGATTGGATTGTTTATAACCGGATGTAAAAATGTTAGATTAGAAAATCCTTCTAAATTGCCTTTTGGTATTTTTGATAATCAAGAAAATACTGCAAATACCATCGTTAATAAGGAAGGATTGACTATCAAAGATAGATATCTACCAATAGAAGGATACATTAGAGTTGAATATGAAGAAGGTAGCTTCGCAGAATTCCTGAGAAATCAAAAGCTTAAGTCCTATGGCGAAAAGGTTTTATATTATGACGGCAGAGAAAAATCTCCAAAAGGAATTTATGACGGTGTATTTGATGTAGATATTGGAAATAGGGACCTCCATCAGTGTGCAGATGCCATTATGCTTTTAAGGGCAGAGTATCTTTATTCACAAGGACTATATGATAAAATCAGTTTTAATTTCGTATCAGGATTTAAGGCAGAGTATAATATGTGGATGAATGGTTACAGAATTGATGTACAAGGGAATAATGCAGAGTATTATTTGGCTGCAGAGCCTTCAAATACATATGAAGATTTCAGAAAATATATGGATATGGTTTTTGCATACTCCGGAACACTATCTTTGGAAAAGGAGCTTACGAGTGTCAGTATTGATAATATGAATATTGGAGATGTGTTTATTGTGGGCGGCAGTCCCGGCCATGCCGTAATAGTTGTTGACATGGCAGTTAATTCTACCGGGGAGAAAATATTTTTGCTGGCACAGTCCTACATGCCCGCCCAGCAAACTCAACTTCTTATAAACCCTATGGATGGGGAAATAAGCCCATGGTATTCACTAAATGGCAAAGAAAAGTTAATAACACCTCAATGGACATTTGAACTTAACACACTAAAAAGCTGGAATGAATAATAGATCAAAAGAGAGTTATGATAGGCATTTAAAATAGTGAAAGGAGCAATGAATAATGATTAAAACCCGTAAAAGATCAATTCTGGTTATTTTTTTAGTCACCGTAATACTTATCATAATATTGTTTTTCATTGTATTAAATTTAAATTTGGCTTCTACGGATTATGAATATCGTCAATTAGCTTTGCAGGATAATTTCAGTCTGCCTGATGCCCGTGTAATAGCAATAGGTACTGCTACACACGGAAATGCGGAGCCATATGATATTACAATTGAAATGCTTCAAAAAATGAAAGAAGAAAGAGGTAGTGTTGCATTTGTTATAGAAGAATTAAGGGGAGATGGTGCAAGAATAAATCAAATTCACGCTTATTATGATGATGAGCAAGAAAGGCCTCTTGGATTTTATAACGTATATAACAACAGTGAAATGGAACGATTATTATCTTGGATTAAATCCGAAAATATTAATCTATACGGTATTGATATTCAATCCATATATCAAACAGTTGAAGTTATTAAAAACTTTTTGAATGAAAAGGGATACTCGGATACAAATATAGATAAATTGCGTTCTGAAACAGATGAGGAATTTGAAAAGCAAATGATTATTGAAAATATAGAAAGTATAATGGATGAATTGTTAAAAAGCAAGACTATAGAAGAACGTGAATTTGATTATATTTCGCACCTGATACACTGCATACAAATGAATTATGAATATGTAGCGGGCGGAGAGCAATATAATGTCAGAGATAAAATGATGGCTGAAAACGTTTTATGGGTTATGGAACATGAAATGAAGTATTATGATAACGAGAATATTATATTGTTTGCACATAACGGTCATATCATGGAAGATGATTTTATAATGAATTATAGGGATATGCTGTATATTACCATAGAAAATAAGGATATGCTGCATATTACCATGGGACATCATTTATCAAATTATCTTGGCGATGATTATTATACTATTGTTACTGAAGCTAAAAACAATTCTTTTTTAGCAGATAGCAATCTCCCCAATGATAAGAGAAAATTGTTTTCAATTGAGCGTAAGGGCTCATTAATAGATACTATCGGTGTGGAGTCACCAAGTATCAAGTTCTGCACATCGGAATATCTGAAACAAGCAGGTATATCCACATGGGACCTAACGTTTATTGGATCCTACTTTAATAATTTAAATACTTTTATTCCTGCCCGTTTTACAATAAATACTAATGTAGAAACATGCTTTGATGCTATGCTGTACTACGATCAGCTTACTCCCAATATTGATAACAAAAGCTACCTGGATAAATGATATTTAACCTATGTTGGACATGGCAAGGGGTAAGTATATTATAAGAGAATTAATATTCCCCTCAGGGTGAGAGAACCCTATGAACCTAAGCATAGCTGGTAAAAAATATTGGGCAATTAAACTTGCAATTTACATCAAGGCTGCAGGTATGGCGAATTGCTTGACAATTTACTATCAATTGTATTATAGTGAAGTATGCATTCCAAATAATGTCAATGGAGGGATTTATAAATGCTAAAAAACAAAGTTGCAATTGTAACGGGCGGGACCAGAGGAATTGGTTTTGCAATAGTAAAAAAATACTTAGAAAACGGTGCTACTGTAGTATTGTGCGGTTCAAAACAGGAAACTGCAGATATAGCTGTTAAGAAACTTAAAGATGAAAATGCGGATTGTAAGGTTGAAGGTATTGGACTAAATTTAAATTCACCTGAAGAAATCAAAAAAGCCTTTGAAAATATAAAAACTAAATATGGCAGGCTTGATATTTTAGTAAACAATGCAGGTATATCGGCAAGAGAGAGCATCTATGAATATGATCCTGTAAATTTCGAAAAAATAATTGATTTAAATGTGAATTCCGTATTTTATTGCACTCAAGCAGCAGTAAAAATAATGAAGGAACAAGGTGGAGGCAGTATTATAAATACCAGCTCCATGGTAAGTTTTTACGGTCAAACTTCCGGCTGCGGATATCCGGCTTCGAAGTTTGCAATTAACGGATTAACAAAATCCTTAGCAAGAGAGCTTGGAAGAGATAACATAAGAGTAAATGCGGTAGCGCCAGGTATTACGAATACCGATATGGTAGCTGCGCTGCCGGATGAAATAATAAAGCCTCTGATTGCTACTATCCCCTTAGGACGTGTAGGTGAGCCTGAAGATGTGGCTAATGCATTTCTTTTCTTGGCAAGTGATATGTCCAGCTATGTAACAGGTGCAGTTTTGCCTGTGGATGGTGCTGCCAGAAGTTAATTAGAGTAAAACAAAAAGATGCCTTTATATATTATATTTTAAGACTATTACAAGGACCATGAAAGCCAATAAATATTTATCAACGATGTAAGGAATTACTTGTAAGTCTGAAGAAATAATGTAAATATATCCTGCTTATTCAGAATAATGGAAGTTATGCTATTCCTCATGGGTTACTTTTGGAGTCGAATGAAAAAGAAGAGCTGACTATGTTACAGCATCAAAACCTCCCTCATTTTTTAGAATAAGTGAGGTTTTTTTGTTGTAGCTTATTTTTGCCTTAACTTAATGGCATGCGTACTCCGGAACACTATCTTTGGAAAATGAGCTTATAAGTGTCAGTATTGATAATATGAATATTGGAGATGTGTTTATTGTGGGCGGCAGTCCCGGCCATGCCGTAATAGTTGTTGACATGGCAGTTAATTCTACCGGGGAGAAAATATTTTTACTGGCACAGTCCTACATGCCCGCCCAGCAAACTCAACTTCTCATAAATCCAATGGATGATGATATAAGCCCATGGTATTCACTAAATGGCAAAGAAAAATTAATAACACCCCAATGGACATTTGATTTAGATACGTTAAAAAGTTGGAATGAATAACAGATCAAAATAGAGCTATGATAGGCACTTAATGGTGGACATGGCAAGGGGCCAGAATATTATAAGAAAATTTCGGACAAGTTAATTTCTAAATCATTGAAAACAGAGGATATTAAATTTTCCTGTTTACAGTAATCCTTATTAGTTTTATTTTCAAAATTATATACTGTTATAATTTCAGTTTTAGGATTAGCTATCCAGTATTCTTTAACCCCAAATAGTTCATATTTATAAAGTTTTGTGAATGTGTCCGTGTATTGACTGCCGGGGCTTATAATTTCAATTACAAGCTCAGGGGCACTTTTATATCTTTGGAAATTAAAATCATTCAATCCACATATAATTGATAAATCAGGAATTATAACATTATTATCAAATTCTAATTCAACTTCAGAAAACACCATACATTTCTTACCCTTAAGATAAGTTCCAATTTCAAGATTTAACCTGCTCATAATTTGCTGGTGTATATAATTTGGCCGAGGTGACATTAAAACAATTCCATCAATTAATTCATATTTGTTTTCATCGTGAGTTTCTAGATTATTAAATTCTAACAATGAAAATTTTTTATTTGAATATTGTTCCATTGATACCTCCAATTATTTATATACGTTGTTTTTTATAATTATATCAAAAAATATATTAAATAACAATATATATTTTGAATGTGGGATTATGCCGGAATGTAAAGTAAAAAGATGTGGAATTATTCTTCCACATCATTAGAACAAAATCCTTCATTTGCAATAATTGTATTTAATGTGTCACCTAATTGAGTAAAAAATGAGGCTATTATAGGAAGTTCATCCTTGGAACAACTCTTTGAGATAATACATGCAATAGCAGAGATATAAGCTATTAGTTCACATGATTGCATTTTTGCACATCCTTATATTATATAATTTTTTTATGCATTTTATTGCTTGACAAAACCCCAAAAGGCTTACATGGCAGAGGTAGTTTGTTTTAATGCATTTTTATTGAGTATATAATTATATTTAGTCGCATGCTTCATCTCATCAGTAATTATTCTGAAAACTGTATCACGGAAGAGTCTTACCGGAAGTCCTTCTCTAATGAAACGATATTTTTCCATTGCACTTAATTCACCGAAAACGGCTTTGCTGATGCCGGCTAAATACGATTCTGGTTTTATAAATTCTTCGCCATTTCGGGTTTCAATTTCTTCCCCGGTATAATACCTGTATACATCTTTAAACCATTTTCTATGATTTCGTTCATCATCTCTTATTGTGGCAATTATATCCTTTTCTTCTTGAGAAGGTGCAATGTTGATAAAGTAGTCATATAAAAGTTCATCTGCTCTCTCACCTTGCACCGCTTCTTTAATAAGATTAAGTGCCTGATTAAAATCTTCTTGCGAAAAATCCATTCCATAGGTTGAACATTTTATGTTTGGGTTCATATACGGCCTGTTATAGTTATACAAATAAATCACCCCTAATTATCATTTTATAAACAATATATGAAAAAGATAACTTGTTTGTGTATGTACATAAAAGTGATAAACTTAATTTTCTAAGTATGGATTTGGTATTGGAACAAGTTGCTATATTTATCGTCTTATATTATCAAGGAGAATCAATAAGAGAAATGATTGCTCTAATAGAAAATATGAAAATAAAAAGAGAATGAGAAAAAAACAATAGATAAAGGGCGAGGATTTGAAAAAATATGATTTGAAACCAATTAATCGCAGTAAACTAAGATTATTAGCCGGGAAAGCATATTATTCACTTTCCCGTTATTTACTGTGGTATTCTGGAAAGATTAAGTTTGCTGAAAACCAAAGTAAACAAAATTTAAAGTATGTTATTTTTTCACATAAAACTCCATTACTAAGAAAACTCAGAGATGTTGATATGCAATATCAATATAATAAAATTACAAATCTTAAGTTAGCAGTTGGTAAAATAGATAGCATTATAATAAAACCAGGAGAAACTTTCAGCTATTGGAAGCTTATTGGCAAGACTACAGCAAGAAAAGGTTATGTACCTGGTATGGTATTACATTATGGTAATTACACAAAAGGAATAGGGGGCGGATTATGTCAACTTTCTAATTTGATTTATTGGATGACCCTTCATACTCCATTAACAATTGTTGAACGTTATCGTCATTCTTTTGACGTATTTCCCGATTCAAATCGAACTCAACCTTTTGGAAGTGGAGCTACATGCGTTTATCCCTATAGAGATCTAATGATTAGGAATGATACAAATGAAGATTATAAGCTAAAGGTCAAAGTTGGACAGTCTTATTTGGAGGGTAGTTGGTATTCTAACAGTAAGCCAATTTATAAATATGAAATAATAGAGAAAAATCATCATTTTGAAAGCGAGTTTTGGGGGGGATTTAGTAGGCATAATGAATTATATCGCAGATGCTATACAAGTGAAGATGTCTTATTGTATGAAGAATATATTACGGAAAACCATGCATTAATGATGTATTCACCTTTTTTAGATTCAAGTAATTAAATCTTAGGAAACTTATAAAGATTCGTCCAGGAGCGTACTCCTTAGGTGAGATTAAATTCTTTGCTTAGCTTACAAGTAATTATCCGAATATGTTAATGCACATAAGCACTAAAGTGCGTAGCAAATATTATTAGTATTTGGAGGTATAAGAGAAATGAAACAGAGATATAAAAGGATTGTAAAAGTGAGTGTGGTTTTAGTTATTGGGTTTTGGGTACTTTCTATAATTCCATTTAACCAAAATATAAGGCAAGAAGTATCTGTAAATATATACGAAAATGGAATAGTAACCGAGAAAACAACTATTTTCGTATATGGAGAAAAAAGTAACTATCTCTTTCATGATGACGAATCATTTAATGGTGTTTATACACTAAAGGGTAAAGAAATAATTCCTCCAATATATGAATATATAGATTATTATGCCACTGATAAATATATGATTGTGAATAATGGATGGTATGCTGATTTTGTTGATAAAAAAACAGGGGAAATGATTCTTAATAATTCTGATATACATGTACCGGATATAAAATATATTAATGATAAATATTATGCAGAAGGCAGCAGCTATGCTATTTATAATTTAGCAGGTCAGAAGTTAACATGGCAGTCTTATAACGATATTTCAATTATAAATATTAATGATGAGGATCTATTAGCAGCAAAATATAATACTGAAAGATTTAATACGCATTTTGACTATTTCAAGCAAACAAAAGGACCGTCATCATGGGCTGTAGATGAAGTTAGTAAAGCTATAAAAAGCAATTTGGTTCCATTTGAATTTCAGGCAGCATTTACATTTAATATAAAAAGATACGAATTCTGCAGCATAATAGTAGAATTTTTGGAAGAATATTATAACACTTCAAGGGAAGAAATTATTAAGGATAAGAATATAGATGTGACCAATCAGGCCTTTGTTGATGGAATTAATGAAGATATAGCTATCTGCCTCCACTTAGGTATAGTTAAAGAAAGGGGTAACGGTATATTTGACGGTGACAGCGAAATTACAAGAGAAGAAGCAGCTGTAATGCTTACTAATTTGGCGAACTATTTAGGAATGAATACTGATACAGATGAAGTAAAATTATATGACAAAGAAAAGGTATCAGAATGGGCTATTGATGCGGTGAACTTTGTTCTGAAAAACAAATTCATGCAGGGTGTCGGCAATGATATGTTCTCTCCTAAATCAAATATAACAAGAGAACAAACATATATTATTATGTATAGGATACTGAATGAAACTGAATTTTATTCTTTATTTGATAAAGCAAGTGAGGCATGGGTGTTTTCCAAATTCCCTGCTTGGTGGTAGAATCGGATATCGCAGTAATACCCCAATGTCTTTAGCAATAGTGATAACGATAGTTGTAATTATTTATGGAATTGTTCAGCTAGTTAATTTCGATAGAATTAAGAAATATTTTAAGTATTAAGAACTATACAAACTAAAAAACTGTTTCATACAATATAATTATAGTTATTTAAAGGAGTGCGTTGTGAAAAAGAGAAAGATTATTATTATATTTATTGTAGTTTAATTCTCATGTTGGCTTATGGATATAATCGATTTACATGCAATGAAATTACTGATACTTATGACTGGATTACATTAAGAAATTGGAATTATGATCATTTTGAAAAGGCTGATATAGTTGAAGTAACCAAAAGTGACTATGCAGGTTTACACACAGAAGACGGAAAATGGTTTATTAGTACAGGACTATATGAAAATGGTTCACCTTCAGAACAAAAATTATACAAATATGAATATGGAAAACTTATAGAAGTAAACTAAATACGCTGGAACTCTATATTACAAGAGTAGAAGTAATATGTAATTGTTATTGAATATGACAAATAGAAATTATTCAGAAATGAATTTTATGGTATTTTTTATATTAAAAGTGTTGACATAAATCCAAAAACATCGTACTATATTTATAATCGATATATCGGATGTCGATATAGTTATTTGGAGACGATTTTATGGCAAGAGAACAATTAAAAAACTTAACAGAGCCAATGTATTACATCCTTTTAGCACTGTCAGAGCCTCAGCATGGATACGGAATTATGCAGGAGGTTGAAAGACGTACGGAGGGCAGGGTAAAGATAGGGGCAGGTACATTATATAATCTTTTATCTCGATTTGAGGAGGAAAAATTTATAGTGCAGCTCTCAGAAGAAAACAGAAGGAAAACATATACTTTGACGGATGAGGGAATAAATATTTTAACAGAAGAATATCAAAGGTTAAAGCAATTGGTTTCAGATGGCAGTGATTTCTTAGAAGGGAGAGTGCGATAAATGAAAAATAAAACTAAAAGAGTATTTTGGGGATTTTTCTCACTTGATTATAAAGCTATGGGAGAATACTTGGAGGAAATGGCTGAGAAGGGCTGGATGGTTGAAAAGGTTGGACGATATATAGCAAAGTTCAGAGCCATAGAGCCTAAGAAGATTAAGTTTTATGTAGATGTATTTAAAGAAGGCGGACCGCTTACTCCGGAGAAAACTGAAAGCTCAGAGGAATATAGGAAACTGTGCCAGGAGTCGGGATGGACCTTTATAACATCTCAAGACTATTTACAGTTCTTTTATGCTGACGGAGACATTGAGCCTGTTCCTATTCAAACAGATGAAGAAATCGAACAAAAAATTGTCGAGCATACACTTTTGAAAAATGAGCTCCGTGGCGTATTTATATTCGCAATATTGGCGGTCTATATATTGGTCAGGAATATACCTGTAAAATATACTAATCTTTTAAATTTTACAGGAGTTACAACCACATTTTTATATCCTATACTATGCATATTTACTGCAATTCCTGCTGTATACAGCATAATATTGATGATAAAAGCAAGAAGAAACATTAAAAATGGCCTGTCTATAACAAAACCTACATTAAAAAGTGCTCGAAGACGCATAATTGCATTTTATGGTTCAACATGGATTATTGTATTGTTTTATACACTGTCTTTTATTATTGATGCGTTTTTTATGCCTGGAATTGTGGTATATGTGTTATTAGGTCCCGGTATCGGCATTATATTTGGTTCAAGTATCAGGTATCTTGTAAAAAAGAATAAGATTTCAAAGGATTCCGTTCTAAATTATATTGTAGTTGGAACAATTATATTAGTAATTTTTATGCAAGTAGCAGGACCTTCTATTTTGGAAAAGAACGAGGAAATTTATAAAGTAGATTCAGTACCGGTGGGTTATCCTATAATTACATTAGAAGAAATATCAAAGGAATCAAATCAGAAAGGTGAGTTAAGCCGAGATTTTAGACAAAGCATGAGCCCCATCGTACCTAAGCATCACACTTATTATGAATATGAGAATTTGGGTCATAGTTCGAAAAGCATAAGAATTAAATATTATGAGGCAATAAATACATATTTCGCCGATATTATTTTTAACGGAATAACGAAGGAATTAGAAAAAGGAATGAAGTGGCAAGGGATGACCTTATTTGAGAAAATAATTATTACTGATGACGAGATGAGGAAGTTATGGGATATGGACAATTTGGCACTGACAGAGGAGAGGGATGAAATTATTATTCAAAAAGGAAACATAGTGCTGCATGTGGATAATTATACAGGAGTTATGGATTTTAATGACAAAGAAACAAGAGAGCTGATAATCAGCAGATTTTTCTCGGGCTCTACAGTGGAAAACTAATTTCACATAAGAATGAAACACATTGTTGCTTTAAATCTTATTTTTGCAATTATATCGTGTGGCTTAAGTATTATCATTGAATATATTCGCAAGGTTTTGACGGGTGTGCAAAAATTAGATTAATGCAGGGAGGAACAGCATTTATTTTCATAAAATACTGTATTAGTCAAAAATTTGCACATTTCAAGGAAAACCTTTTACCGTCATAAACATTTTTGGGAACCTATAAGAAAATTTCGGATAAGTTAATTTCTAAATCATTGAAAACAGAGGATATTAATTTTTCCTGTTTACCGTAATCTTTATTAGTTTTGTTTTCAAAATTATATACTGTGATAATTTCAGTTTTTGGATTAGCTATCCAATATTCTTTAACTCCAAATAGTTCATATTTATAAAGCTTTGTGAATGTGTCCGTATATTGACTGCCAGGACTTATAATTTCAATTACAAGTTCAGGGGCTTTTTTATATCTTTGGATATTAAAATCATTCAATCCACATATAATTGATAAGTCAGGAATTATAACATTATTATCAAATTCTAATTCAACTTCAGAAAACACCATACATTTTTTTCCCTTTAGATAGGTTCCTATTTCAAGGTTTAACCTGCTCATAATTTGCTGGTGCATATAATTTGGTCGTGGTGACATTAAAACAATTTCATCAATTAATTCATATTTATTTTCATCGTTAGCTTCTAAATTATTAAATTCAAACAGTGAAAATTTTTTATTTGAATATTGCTCCATTGTTACCTCCAATAATTTATATACGCTGTTTTTTATAATTATATCAAATGATTTATTAAATAACAATAAAATAATAATATATCTTTTGAAGCGGGATTCTTACTTTTGAAAATAATGAAGAATTAGTTGAATACGGGTCTTTGACAGTTGATGAATAAAGAAATCGCTAAAGCTATTGAAAAAGCTTTATTTTTTTGTCAATTTTTAAAAATAATTATTGCACAATGTGTCGGAATGTGTTATAATATAAGGAACTGGAGGTGTTAATTTCTATGAGACTTCAAATTTCTAAATCAAAAAATGCTGCATCTTTTTATGTAACTAAATCCGTTTATGACAAAGGGAAACGAACTTCAAAAATTGTTGAAAAATTAGGCACCTATGATGAATTAAAAAGTAAGCTTGGAGATAAAGATCCATATGAATGGGCAAAAGAATATGTTGAAGAATTAACTCGTCTTGAAAAAGAAGGCAAGGAACCTGTTGTAATTGCAGAATATTCACCATCCAAACTAATTGATAGTAATATTCAATGCACTTTTAATGGAGGTTATCTATTTCTTCAACAAATATATTATGCTCTTGGATTACATAGAATATGTGATGGAATTTCAAATAAATATAAATTTACATTTGACCTTAATTCTGTACTTTCAAGACTTTCTTATGGAAGAATTTTGTTTCCAGCTTCTAAGCTTGCAACCTATGAGATATCGCAAAAATTTATTGAACAGCCAAACTTTGAGCTGCAACATGTTTATCGTGCTCTTGAATACATTGCAAAAGAATCGGATTTTATACAGTCTGAGTTATATAAAAACAGTTTAAAGATTTCTAAGAGAAATACTGGTATCCTCTATTATGATTGCACAAACTACTTTTTTGAAATTGAACAAGAAGATGGTTTAAAACAGTATGGATTTGGAAAAGACCATAAACCAAATCCTATTGTACAGATGGGACTTTTTATGGATGGTGATGGTATTCCCTTAGCTTTTAGCATCACCAAAGGCAATACCAATGAACAGGTTACTTTGAAACCTTTAGAAAAACAAATTCTTTCAGATTTTGATCTCTCTAAATTTATTGTGTGTACTGATGCTGGGCTTGCTTCTACCGCTAATAGGAAATTCAACAATATTGAAGGAAGAGCTTTTGTTACAACCCAATCTATCAAGAAATTAAAAAAGCATCTTAAAGAATGGGCTTTGGATACAAATGGCTGGCATTTATCAGATGAGAATAAAATTTATGATATTTCAAATCTTGATGAAGAAAAATACATGGATAAAATTTTCTTCAAAGAACGTTGGATTAAAGAAGACAGACTAGAACAAAAGTTAATAGTTACATATTCTTTAAAATACAAGAATTATCAGCGTCAAATCCGTAATAATCAGATTGAACGTGCTAAAAAAATAATTCGCACAAATCCTAAAAAACTTAAAAAGTGCAATGCTAATGACTACAAAAGATTTGTTGCGAAAATTCATTGCACTTCAGAAGGTGAAATTGCTAAGAAGGAATTATATAGCATTGATACAAATTTAATTGCAAATGAAGAAGCATTTGATGGTTTTTATGCTGTATGCACTAATCTTGACGATGACGCTTCTCAAATTGCTGAAATCAACAGAAGACGATGGGAAATTGAAGAATGCTTTAGAATAATGAAAAGCGAATTTAAAGCAAGACCTGTTCATTTAAGTCGTGATGACAGAATAGCGGCACATTTTTCTACCTGTTTTATTTCAATGATTATATATCGCATACTTGAAAAAAGGTTAGAAGAAAAATATACATGCCATGAAATTCTTTCTAAATTAAGAGAAATGAATTTCTATGAATTAAAAGGTGAAGGTTATATTCCAACATATACTCGTAATGATTTAACGGACGATTTACATGAAAAATTCGGCTTTAGAACAGATTATCAAATAGTATCTAAAAAACAAATTAAAAATATTTTTAAAGAAACCAAAAGATAAAAACATTATTCACTTTTACAAACAAATAGAAACCCTGAAATTCATTGTAAATACAATGGGTTTCAGGGTTTTAATTTCTCTCAACTGTCAAAGACAGGAATATTCAACACTAAATATTAAATAACAATAAAATAATAATATATCTTTTGAAGCGGGATTCTTACTTTTGAAAATAATGAAGAATTAGTTGAATACAGAAAACTTTTGAGGTAGAATTTAAAGGAAAGGTAATTTTACAAAATGATTGACGCAAAAGGCAACTAATATTTTAATAAAAATTTTGGAGGAGAAGGTAGTGATAAAAAGAAAATATTTTTACAATATGTTAATTGTCGCAACCGTTAGTATTTTTTTATTTTCGCTTTGTAATATTGTATATGGAGTGGAATTTAATGATGACATACAAAAAATTACACTTAATTACGATTATTTTGATGGAATTGAAAATGACAAAATACTACGGAGCAAAGGTGACGGTAGCTGGCACTTATTAAAATCTGATGGCAGCAAAATTAAATTAAAGGGTAATTATTTGGATTATGCCGGAATTGAAAAAGGTGAATACTATAAATTAGATGAAGATTATTATAGGTTTGTAGTTCCCATCGACAACCAATTAACAAGATTTGCTTTTGTTGATAAAAACGGTGTGGAGTGTTTTGTAGAGGGGTATTCATTTGCTGACCCAACAATTAATAATAAATACTCGTTGTTAATGAATGTTGACAGTGATACAAATTATAAATTCGGGTTGTATGACAGATACAATGATAAAGTAGTTATACCTGTAGTATATGATAGTTTATTATATTTGAATGATGACAGGATAATTGCAAGAAATGGAGACACGGAAGGGATAATAGACATTAATCAAAAAATTATACTTCCATTCGAATATAATCTTTTAGAATATTTAAATGACGACTTTATAATAGCGTTAGGAAATAATTTTAAATATGGCTTAATTAATATAAAAAATGAGAATTTAATGCCTTTTGAATATCATGTGATAAGCAAGGCATCGGATACAAACAATTATTGCAGGATAATAAAGGATAATAAGATTGGTTTAATAAACGGGGATAATTCTGAATCATTAATACCCATAGAATATGACAGTTTATACTATATTGATGAGATGTACATAGGAAAAGAATTGATTGTAGCCGAAAAAGATGATAAAACCGGAATAGTTGATATGGACAATAAAGAAATTGTTCCATTTATTTATGATGGGATTGAGTTAATAGGTAATTGTTTTGAGGTTTACAAAGATGGAGCAGCAGGCTTATTAGATAGCAAGGGAAATGAAATATTGCCTACAGAAGCTATAGATATAATGGAAGTTAAGAATGACTTTATTACAGCTAAGGTTTATGTTGATTACAATCACAAATATGCTGTTTACGATATGAAAGGCAATGAAATAATACCACCCGTTTATGATTATATAAATTATCATGCATCTGAAAAATATATGATTGTAAATAATGACGGTATTGCAAATTTGGTAGATAAGGCTGCAAAAGATGAGGTATTAAACAAAAGCTATTATTCGGATATTTGGTATATAAATGATAAATACTTTGCCGGCGGAAACAACAGCTATTATAGTATTGTTAATTTTTCCGGTCAGGAGCTTACTCCTTCATATTATTCCACTATATCTGTTGTTAATGTTGAGGGCGAGGAGCTATTAGCAGCATTGTGGCAAACACCTAAAAGTTTTGACAGAAGGATTGATTATTTTAAACAGACAAGGGGTCCATCAGCTTGGGCTGTGGAAGAGGTTAGCAAAGCCATAGAAAGTAATTTAGTTCCATTTGAATACCAGTCAGCATTTACTTTTAATATAAAAAGAAATGAGTTTTGCAGCATTATAGTAGAATTCTTGGAAGAGTATTATGACACTTCAAGGGAAGGAATTATTAAGGATAAGAATATAGATGTGACCAATCAGGCCTTTGTTGATGGAATTAATGAAGATATAGCTATCTGCCTCCACTTAGGTATAGTTAAAGGAAGAGGTAACGGTATTTTTGACGGAGAAAGTGAAATTACAAGAGAAGAAGCAGCTGTAATGCTTACTAATTTGGCAAAACATTTAGGACTTAATACTGTTGCAGATGAAGTCTATTTAAATGACAAAAAAGAGGTATCAGAATGGGCTATTGATGCGGTGAACTTTGTTCTTGAAAACAAATTCATGCAGGGCGTCGGTAATGATATGTTCTCTCCTAAATCAAATATAACAAGGGAGCAAACCTATATTATTATGTATAGAATACTGCATGAAACTGAATTTTATTCTTTATTTAATAAAGCAAGTGAGGCCTGGGGTTGGTTTTATGTTGGAACCATGCCTCTGAAGGTAACACCGGGATTGTCTTTTGTTGAGATTGAGACTGAATCAGGAATATGTTACGAAGTGGATTATGAAGGTATCGAAACTTTAGAAGACTTGGAGAACTATTTAAAAACAATATTTTCTGATGATAAAGTTGAGGGTTTTCTAAAATCAGGCAGATACTTTGATGTGGGCGGCAAATTGTGTGCCTATGATATGGCCAGAGGTACTAATCATAGTTATGGTAAAATAGCGGAAGTAAATAAGAATATTATAAGTGAAAATCAAATCGAGTATACTGTTTCAGTTGAAAAATTAGATTATAATTATGAATTGGAAGGATATGAAGAATTCACCTTTATTACTGAAAGAAGCGGTGACTTCTGGGTATTTTCCCAATTCCCAACCTGGTGGTAAACAAGTAAATTTTACCTTTTAATATGTTTGATAACCAAGAAGATAACAAGAATTAGTTGATATAAGTAATTAATCAAGTCAAAAAAGTAAAAAAATACAACATACGATTTGTTTATTAAAAACCGATAAATAGTAATTTGTGAGGTGTTACAAATGAATAACCCTTGGGAAAATATTGACATAGAAGACTATGAAAAACATATGAGTTTAGATAGTGTGTTTCAGCTTCAGACAATGAACCAAATGATGAAAGAACAGTTTTATACACATTCAATAAAATCCATTATGATTTTTGGGATAGCGGGTGGGAACGGATTAGAACATATAAATAATCAGGTTTTCGATAAAGTTTATGGAATCGACATAAATGAAAACTATTTGAATACGTGCAAAAAACGATACCCAGAACTACAAGGTATACTCGAGACGCTATGTTTAGATTTGACTCAAGATATGAAGTTACCATATGCAGATTTGGTTGTAGCAAATCTCTTAATTGAGTATATTGGCTATGAATGCTTCCAAAAAGTAGTTAAGAAAGTGAACCCAAAGTATGTGTCGTGTATTATTCAAGTCAATACAAACGATTCGTTTGTCTCTGATTCTCCATATCTCCATGTATTTGACCGTTTAGATGAGATTCTCCATCCTGTGGAAGAAAGTGGGTTAGTTGAAGTTATGCGTAAAATAAACTATAAAAAAGATAGGCATCAAGAAAGCAAATTACCAAACGGAAAGAAATTAGTACGAATAGATTTTACTAGTTAGACTCGATGATATGATGAAAAGCAAGGTCAAAAATAGTAAAGAGAGAATCATTATGGGGATGACCAGTGGGGACGGTTCTTACCGGACAAGTTTCAATGACCAGTGGGGACGGTTCTCACCGGACAAGTTTCAATATAACAACTTTGGAATTTATATAGGAGACAATGATAACTATGTCAATAAGAAAACTAATATGTATTTGTATTTTATTGATAGGATTGTTTATAACCGGATGTAAAAATACTGAATTAGGAAATTCTGCTGAATTACCTTTTAATATGTTTGATAATCGAGAAGACAATGTAAATAACCTCATTAATAAGGAAGGATTGACTATCAAGGATAGATATTTGCCAATAGAGGGATACCTTAGAGTTGAATATGAAGAAGGGAGCTTTGCGGAATTCTTGAGAAATCAAAAGCTGAAGCCCTATGGCGAAAAGGTTTTATATTATGACGGTAGAGAAAAATCTCCAAAAGGAGTTTATGACAGTGTTTTCGATGTAGACATTGGAAATAGAGACCTCCATCAGTGTGCAGATGCTATTATGCTTTTAAGGGCAGAGTACCTTTACTCACAAGAATTATATGATGAAATCAGTTTTAATTTCGTATCAGGATTTAAGGCAGAATATAAGAAGTGGATGAATGGTTATAAAATTGATGTTAAGGGAAATAATGTGGAATATTATAAAGCTGCAGAACCCTCAAATTCATATGAAGATTTCAGAAAATATATGGATATGGTTTTTGCATATTCCGGAACACTATCTTTGGAAAACGAGCTGATAAGTGTCAGTATTGATAACATGAATATTGGCGATGTGTTTATTGTTGGCGGAAGTCCCGGTCATGCCGTAATAGTTGTTGACATGGCAGTTAATGCATCCGGTGAGAAGATATTTTTACTGGCACAGTCCTACATGCCCGCCCAGCAAACCCAACTTCTTATAAACCCTATGGATAATGATATAAGTCCATGGTATTCATTAAAGGGAAAAGAAAGATTAATAACACCACAATGGACATTTGATTTAGATACGTTAAAAGGCTGGAATGAATAATGATGGTGGGGATATAGATTTTACAATAGGCCAGTACGCATCAAGCAACGGCAAGAAATATTTATAAAGCTTTGTGAATGTGTCTGTATATTGGCTGCTTGGGCTTATGATTTCAATTAAAAGTTCAGGTGCTTTAACAAATAAAGAAGAATTGCCAAAGAAATGATATTATTATTGAATATTACAGCTTTAGAGAATATAATAATATTTGCGGCAAATTTATGGGAATACGGGGATAGACCGTGAAATACTTTTAGTTAACCTTAGAATGGGTGTAATCCATGTCAAGGGGATGTAATTAATATACCGCTATACATATAGAGGAGAATTATAGATGGCACGAATGGAAATAAAAGAACAAGAATTAGATGCATATTTTTTAGCGAATGGATTTGTATTAGACGAAGTGTCTACACTGACAGAGGCACTAATACCATGGAAGGAAGCTTTTGATAATGATAAATATAAGGCCTTATTTCACCTTGGTTTTTTAACTAAAGAAAAATGGTTTTCTCCATCAATGGAATATTTGCATAAAATTTCTGAAACTCTAATAAAAAAGTTAAGCCAGCAACCGGAAATTGAATTGGTTAGGGATATGGTGCAAGCGGAATTGACTGAGGATGAAATCTATCAATTTAAGGATGAAATTCCGTTTGTTATAGGGATGGAATATGTTGATGATAATTGGCTGTTAAATTTGTGGGAATCAATATTGGCTGTATTTAAATCGGAAATAAAAAGTTATGATGGAACAGTTGCAAGATATTTTGCAGATTATAATTCTAATATTAATGTAGTCGGTAGAGTGTTTTTTCATTTGGTAGAAAATAAGAATGAAGAATATCCTTTTGCATTTATGGCTACTTATACAACAAAGACAGTTAAAAGTAAGCGTGCGATACACACACCTCTTAAAAATGCATTATCAGAATTTAAAGGGGATGAAAAGAAATTAATTTCATTGATTTCAACAGTTATTAAGGCAGCTGATAAAAGTTTATTTATTTCAGGACTGCTTGAAAGCGGTGAATTGTTTTCTCCATTAAGACTGAAAGCAGAAGAAGCATATACGGTTTTAAAAGAAATTGCAATTTATGAAGAAGCAGGAATTATGTGCAGAGTTCCTAACTGGTGGCGTAAAAAAAGCAATTCCATCGGTATTGAAGTAAAGGTTGGAGAGAAGGAGCCATCTAAAGTAGGATTGTCCTCAATCATAGACTTTACACCTACTTTAAAATTAGGAGATGAAGATATAACCGAAAAAGAATTAATAGAATTCTTAAAAATGGCAGAGGGTCTAATCCAGTATAAGGGTAAATGGGTTGAAATCAATAAAGAAAAGTTAGAGGCTGCACTGAAGGCATTTGAGAGGGTCAAGAACTTTGCATTTGATGAAAATTTGACTTTAAGTGAAGCAATGAAGTTAGAATTAAATATGGATAAGGCATTGGATATTCCAAGTGATGACATTGACGTATCAATATCTAATGGACAGTGGTTAAGAGGGCTAAAAGAAACAATGCTTCATCCGGAAATAATGGAAAAGGTTAGTATTGTGCCATCACTTAATGCAAATTTAAGAAAGTATCAGGAAAAAGGGTATTATTGGCTTAATACAATGTGCCGATATGGACTTGGTGTTTGTTTGGCGGATGATATGGGTTTAGGGAAGACTGTTCAAATGATTGCATTTTTGGAAAACAAGAGAGTGAATAATGGCGGGCGGGCTTTGCTTATACTTCCTGCATCGCTAATTGGAAACTGGCAAAAAGAAATTGAAAAATTTGCTCCTCAAATGTCATATCAGATTCTTCATAAAAGCGATTTAAAAAACTCGGAAACAATTCAGATTAGAGAAGGTGTATTCTTATATATTACTACCTATGGCATGGCTTTAAGATTAGAAGAATTAAAAGAAGAAAAGTGGGATTATTTAATATTAGATGAAGCACAAGCCATAAAGAATCCTGGAACAAAACAAACAAAGGCAATTAAGGCATTACCTGCACAGATGAGAATAGCAATGACTGGAACGCCTATTGAAAATAGATTAAGCGATTTGTGGTCATTGTTTGATTTTCTTAATCAGGGGCTACTGGGAACGACCAAAGAATTTACCAACTTTACAAAAGAGCTTAAAGAAAACGCTGTTGGATATACAAAACTTCGCAAGATGATTCAACCTTTTATGCTTAGGAGGTTGAAAACCGACAAAACTATTATTACTGATTTGCCTGACAAGATGGAAATGAATGAATACTCAGACTTAACTAAGAAACAAATTGCCCTTTATAAGCAGCTTATAATTCAGATTGAGCAAAAGTTAAATGAAGCAGAAGGAATTGAACGTAAGGGGCTTGTTCTATCAAGCATTATGAAGTTTAAACAAATTTGCAATCATCCCGACCAATATTTGGGAAGAGAAGAGTATAAAGCTGAGCAAAGTGGTAAATTTGATAAATTAAGAGAAATATGTGAAACAATATATGAGAAAAGAGAAAAGGTTATAGTATTTACGCAATTTAAAGAGATGACTGAGCCATTATCTGACTTTTTAAAGGGCATATTTACAAAAGAAGGCTTTGTTCTTCATGGAGGCACTCCTGTAAAGAAGCGAAATGAAATGGTTAGCGAGTTTAACAGCGATAAGTATATACCTTACATGGTGCTATCTTTAAAGGCGGGGGGAGTAGGTCTTAACCTGACAGCAGCAAATCATGTGATACATTTTGACAGATGGTGGAATCCGGCAGTTGAAAACCAAGCAACGGACAGAGCTTTTCGTATAGGACAGACTAAGAATGTAATGGTGCATAAATTTGTAACAAAAGGGACAATTGAAGAAAAAATTGATGCCATTATTGAAGAAAAACAAAAACTGTCAAAAGATTTATTAACTTCAACAGGTGAACAGTGGATAACAGAATACAATAATAGTGAAATTATGAAGATATTTGCATTAGGCGGTGATTTATAATGGGTTACGGCGGATTTCCAAAATACGTATCAGCAGCAGAAAATAAGGAAAAGGCAAATAAGTCTTTGGCAAAGTTAAAGAAGAAGAACCCGGATATTGAACCAATAATTATTGAAGGAAGAACATTGGCTAAAAGTTGGTGGGGGAAGTCTTGGAATTTAAACCTTGAAAGTTATGCAGACTATACAAATAGAATAGACAGAGGAAAAAGTTATGTTCGAAACAACATGGTTTTGGATTTAAAGATAACAAAAGGGAAAGTTTTGGCTAAGGTACAGGGTAAAAGGGCAAAGCCATACGATGTTGAAGTTTCAATTGATGCTTTAAGCAGTGAAAAATGGGGACATATTATTTCGTTATGCAACAATAGGATTGATTCGTTGGAACAATTGATTGAAGGTAAATTCCCTAAAGAATTAGAAGTTTTATTTAAAGAGAAAAAGTATGGTTTATTTCCATCTCCAAAAGAAATTCACTTTGATTGCAGCTGTCCTGATTGGGCAAGTATGTGTAAGCATGTAGCAGCAACCTTGTATGGAATAGGAACGAGATTAGATTCAAATCCAATGCTTTTTTTCGAGCTTAGGGATATAGACAGCAAAGAACTTGTTAGAAAATCAGTTGAGCAAAAGCTTGAAAGTATGCTTAAAAATGCAGGCAAAAAAAGCAACAGGGAAATTGCAGAAAGTGATATAACTGAAATATTTGGATTGTAGCACTCCTTTTCCCGTTTCTTTTCTTGATTTAAGGGCATAAGAATACCGTATAATTCGGAAATTAAATTTTACGGTTCTGAAATTATTTCATTACCTGTATCCATGGTTAAATATGTGGATAGGCGGAAGCCATTGATTTAAAGGTTTTGATATCTTTTTTCATTGTATTGAGGAACAATGAAAAATTGCCCGTCGCAGTTGATGCCTGCATAAAAAATATCCTTTATTTTGCTCATATTTAATTATATTTTAGTTTGTGTTATTAGTTTTTATTATTCATTATTCAATTAAAACAAGGCAGGGGAACATAACTCAAAAAATTTGAAAGCAGTTATAAAATGTAATGGTATGGGTATTATAATTATAATAAAAATTAGGAGCATTATTTTTACTTTTTTTAATGCAATATTATTTTTAGTTTAATATAAACATTGTAAATTAAAGATAAGATAATATACATTTTTTGAATGATAAAGTTTTATATGATATGAAGAAAGGAGCATTTACATGACTGACATCTTGATATTGACAGCATCCTTTGGGATGGGGCATAAGAGCGTTTCTAATGCCTTAAAGGAACAAATTGAAGAAGAATATAAAAATGCAAAAGTAGATATTGAAGATTTTTTGGAAATAGTAAATCCAAAAGCGAAGGCTGTCAGTTCAAAAGTTTACTCTGAACTGACAGAAAGCTATCCATTAGTTTATAATAAACTATATGATATAAAAGCAAATTATAAAAATAATATAATAGATAATGTTATCAGCAATTTATTTTATAAAAAATTATATGAATATTTGGAAATTGAAAAACCTAAGGTTATTATCAGCACATTTCCATTATGTTCAAGTATTGTTGCAAAAATAAAGGAAGAATATAACTATGATGTTAATTTGATTACAGTAATCACTGATGTTGTTGACAGCTGGGAGTGGATTTATGAAGGCACAAATATGTATTTAGTACCTACTTATGAAATAAAAAACAAGTTAATAGGCAAGGGAGTAGATAAAAAAATAATACTTGTTACAGGTATCCCTGTTAAAAAGAAATTTATGAATAACAGCATATTTTCTGCCTGCAAAAAAGATACTATTTTGATTGTTCTAAGCGGAATTGATGATATTTCAAAAGATTTACTTGATGAACTTAATGAATATAATGACTATAAGATAAAGATTGTTACAGGCAGAAACAAAAAACTGCACAAGAAATTATCTGATTTACGCTATTCCAATATAGAAATCTATGGGTTTGTTAACAATTTAAATGAAATGATGGATGAATCGGTTTATATTGTGACAAAACCGGGAGGAGTAACAATATTTGAAGCCATTAATAAGGAACTTCCTTTGATAGTATTGAATTCGAACATTGGTCAGGAAAAAGGAAATATTGAATTTATAAAACATAATAAAATTGGTATTGTCATCGAAGATCTTGATAATCTTCCATTAATATTAAACTGTAATATTAATAATCCTGATATTAATAAATACTACAAAAAAAATATTATAAGAATAAAGAAGTCTTTGAATTACAACCCATTTGCTTATAGACGCGGTTATTCATAAGGTGATGTAAGATAAAATAAGAGAAGAAAATTGCTATAAGCTGACGGATACTATTGAAAACACCTGCAGCCTGCATATTGATTTTGTATGCTGCAGGTGTTTTTATTGATAAATTGATATATCTATGCTTGACAAACTTATTCTACAAATGTAGAATAAAGTAAGAATAGCTCTACAAACGCAGAACCAAATAACTCATTAGCATTTAAATTAACTGATATTATTGAAAATACAGGAGATATTATAAAGTAATTGGGTTTATTTACATTTATTCATAACATTGGAGGATATTTGAAAAGGCATATATATGAAAAAAATAGTTATAATACCGGCATACAATGAGCAAAATAATATTATTAATGTTGTTAATGATCTTAAGTTAAATGCACCATACTTTGACTATGTGATTATTAATGATGGTTCAACGGATGACACTATTTCTTTATGCCTTAAAAATAATCTAAATGTATTGAACCTGCCTGTTAACTTAGGCATAGGCGCATGTGTTCAGACAGGGTACATATATGCATTGGAAAATGGCTATGATATAGGAGTGCAATTTGACGGAGACGGGCAGCATGAAGCAAAATATCTTGAAGGAATGTATAAGGAAATGATTGAAACAGGAAGCGACATGGTTATAGGTTCAAGGTATTTAGATAAAAACGGTTTCCAATCCACGGCGCTCAGAAGAATTGGCATAAGGATTTTGTCAAAATTGATTAAAATACTGCATAAGCAGGAAATAAGGGATGTTACCTCAGGATTTAGAATGGTAAATAAAAGACTTATGACAGCTTTCAGCGAATATTATCCCTATGACTATCCGGAACCTGAAACTATTGCTTTTTGCATGCGAAAGAAGTTTAAAGTTACTGAAGTACCGGTAACCATGCAGGCAAGAGCAAATGGCAGCTCATCTATTGACCGCATACAGTCAATATACTACATGTTTAAGGTTAGTTTTTCTATAATTGTTGACTATTTCAAAAGTTTATAAGCAAAGAAAAGAGGTGTGTTATGAATTTATTGACAAAAATATGGATTATTGCATTATCTATAGGCATCATCATTTATCTGTTTGAAAAAATACGCAAGCAAAAATACATTGTAAAATTTTCAATACCTTGGTTTTTTACATTTATAACTATTATTTTATTGGCAATTTTTCCTAGTTTGATTGATAAAATTGCTTTTATCTTAGGTATCAAGGAACCGATGAATGCAATATTTTTTATTGCCATAGGAATTCTTGTTAACAATATTATAAAATTATCATTTTCTATGTCTGAATCCAAAAAGCAATCTATCAGAATGGCACAGGAAATTGCCCTGCTTAAAAAAGGCGTAATTGGAGTAAATGATGAAATTTCTGGTGGCTATAAATTGCTGCAGGAAATTATGTTTTTAGAAAATAAGGAAAACGTGGATAATAACAATGACGAAAACAACAAATAGAGCTATTGGATACATACTTTGGACTATATATTCCAATATATTGATTTATTCTTCATTTTATTACAATTGGAAGCAGAAGCTCATTCAAAGGGATTATTTAATTTGGGCATTAATTATTGCCGCTGCATTTTTATCAATATTATGGATGAAAATAAATAAAACAATATTTTTTCAAAGGTTAAGATTTAAACCATCTATTGCTTTTATTCTAACGGTATTAACGGGTTTATTTGTCAGCTTTATGTATTTTGGAAAGTCATTTCTGTATGAAGCATCAGGTTATTGGATGAATGTTGATAATATAGGATATTTTTTATTGATTAGTTTATTTGTTATTATATATGTGGTATTTTCCATGATAATCTTTACCATAATAAAAAAGGATTTGGTAAATGCTGAAAGTAAAGCGGATTATAAATACCATTACATTACATTATTTGTGATTCAGACAGCGATTCTATGGATTTACTTTTATGCATTAAATCCCGGTAACATGTCATATGATACCTATAATCAGGTTAGTCAGCTTAAAGGTATAATCCCCTTTAATACCTGGCATCCTATAGGACATACATTGTTTATAGGGATGCTTTTAGAAATTTGGAACAATTATGTTATTATTACGCTCATTCAAATTCTTTTTTATTCAGGAGTTACATCTGCATTCTATAAATTTCTTATGGATAAGAATATTAGGTGGCAGATAATTTATTTATCCGCAATAATTATTACTGCCCTTCCTTCTGTGGGAATAAATGTTGTAACTCAATGGAAGGATATACCCTTCACGGTGGGACTGATTTGGGGCACGCTGATAATACTCAAATTGTTCTTTGATGGTAATT
>Ga0208040_1000977_pt1 | contig 30483 bp, 20 predicted proteins | sample AD_UKC083_MetaG_FD_184431 | JGI IMG/M metagenome (GOLD analysis project Ga0208040, IMG submission 184431) | Active sludge microbial communities of municipal wastewater-treating anaerobic digesters from USA - AD_UKC083_MetaG (SPAdes) (version 2) | ecosystem: Engineered > Bioreactor > Anaerobic >...
CATCTGGACCTGCAGAAATTACCTGCCTTCACTCACCTGTTACAAAGACGGTGTGAATTATACCAGCATTGATTACGGATACCGTGTATACAAGTGGGAATTCGATAACACTACTTCCTATTATTGGGGCAACGACTTTGCTTTCTTCCGCTATGCAGAAACCCTGCTTACCAAGGCAGAATGTCTGCTCCGCTTAAACCGCAACGGTGATGAAGCAGCAGCACTCGTTTCCCAGGTTCGCACCCGCGTATTTGACAATCCGGCTGAAGCCGCCGTTACCGAGGCCGATCTGAGGGCCGACTCTAAAATAAAATACGGCACACTGGATTGGGATAACAATATCGCCAACCCCGGAGACCAAACCCCGGTAGAACTCGGCGGTCTCTATGATGAACTGGGCTGGGAATTTGCCTGCGAAGCACAACGCCGCACCCAGATGATCCGCTTTGGGACTTTCAGCAGTAAGAACTGGTTTAACCATACGGCCGTAACCGATGGCCATACCAAGATATTCCCCATTCCCCTGGAAGTAATCCAGGCGAACCCCAATCTTAAGCAAAATCCCGGTTATTAGTTCAGTTAGGTACGGATAATAATTAGGTGGAATTGCCCCATGAAAATGGGGCAATTTTTACAATAACACATACAATGCTATGAATAAAAACACATTTTTCCTTTTACTTCTTACCGCGACCTGCGCGTTTTCTTTTGTGAATAATGCCGTGGCCCAAACCATAACGACACCGCCTGCTGAGTTGAACCTGCATCCGTTCTACAAGAAATACGTTAATGTGAACGGCATTCACCTCATTTCCTCTCACCGTGTTCCCGATTCGGCTCTTGTTGCCGCAAGCAAAACGCTCGATGCCCTTACCGGGTTCCTGCCCAAAGAGGTACTCAAAGCAATGACCGATCTCAACACACGCGTAGGTGTTATGGCCCGTTACGAAGGCACAACAGATATCCCCGAACATGCTTTTCTGGTAAACGATACCACCTTAAACTGGGACGTCCGTGCAAGGGGCCTCGGCGGGGATCGCGAACTGCCCATGTCTACCTGTGCCGAAGAAAATATTCTGGCTTACCAGATAGATAAGTACCATGCAGAAGATATAATGATACATGAATTTGCACACTCCATTCATCTGATAGCCCTTATTTATGTATATCCCGATTTTAACGATCGCCTCCAGAAATCTTTAGATGCGGCTATAAAAGAAGGTAAATGGGAAAACACCTATGCGGCTACAAACATTGCTGAATATTGGGCCGAAGGCGTTCAGAACTGGTTCAATGTGAATGCAGAAGTTCCCTTCCCAGACGGCAAGCATAACCAGATAAACACTCGTGAGGAACTGCGCACCTATGACAAGAGATTATATGACATTCTAAGCGAATTTTTTCCGGAAACGGAAGAAAGTATTTCCCGTCATAAATACGTGAACAATTATACAGTAGTTTTGCCGGTTTCTATTTTATAGACACAATGTGAGTCACCCCGCTGTATGGACGAAACCACCGAGGCCCGGACCGGATATGTGAATACCGCCGAAAACATTAACTCGGCAAAACCTTCCGAGCAATAACACAATACCGGAAAAAGCCTTTCAGCATCCTTTAGCAGAGGACATACGCAGGAAGGCTTATTTTCGTCTGCCAGAATTATTTCTTTTTCCCGGTCGAACGAGATTTTCCAGCCCCATTCCTGCTCCAGAAATGAACAAAAACCATCGGGATCTCCTGTATGGGGTGCAAGAACCTTGTCCATGTTCAATCGTTTGTAATCGGCTTTTGCCGCCTCTTTGAGTAAACGGTGAACCATTAATGGGTCTGTCTCTTTTTCCATTCCGTTTAATAGCTGCCATATCCATTCCCGGTACATACTGTTTTCCGGGGCAACTATATCCTGTGCACCGAGTACCTGCCCGAAACCGCAGAGGCATAAACCTCCCAGACAGGCTTTCTTTATAAAACCTCTTCTTTGAAGGGTCATGATTTTCAAATTTATTATAATGCAAATATAAGACTTATTGATGGAAAAGACGTGTAAATAGGTAATTTTATGCCTTTTGTGGGTACGCCTTTCTATTGGGTTGATTTTTGTTACTTTTGCAGGATTATTACTTCATACCTTAATGAGATCTGAAAAATTGATTCTTGCGATTTTCCTCTTGTGTACGGTAATTTCACACAAAGGAATTGCTCAGGATGAAGTATATTACGACGAGATTTCCGTCTATTTCAGCGTCCCGAGGATCGGAGGGGCAGACCTGCCGGCTCTGATCAGCGATGAAAATGTCTATCTTTCTGTAATTGATGTATTGGATTTCTTAAAAATCAAAAACTCCTATACGGCCGGTTTCGATTCCGTGACCGGTTTTTTTATCACTGAAAATGCTAATTACGAGATTGACCGGGTAAATAACCGCATAACCTATCTAGGTAAAGAATACCCCATCAAACCAAGGGACCTGGTCAGAACAGAAACCAGTTTATATCTGAGAATCAATTATTTTGGAGAAATCTTTGGACTGGAGTGCGAATTCAATTTCAGAAGCCTATCCGTAACGCTTAACACAAAGATAGAACTGCCTGTAATCAGGGAGATGCGTCAGGAACAAATGCGCAAGAGCCTTGGAAAAATAACGGGCGAAATTGAGGCAGACACGACCATCGGACGTAAATATCCTCTGTTTCATTTTGGCATGGCAGACTGGTCTGCCGTTCTCTCGCAGGAGATAGGAGGTAAAAAAGACGCCCGGCTGGCACTGACTTTAGGTTCTGTTATTGCAGGCGGAGAGGCCAACGTTACATTGAACTACAACACCTCCGGCACATTTTCCGAGAAGAACCAATACTACCAGTGGCGATATGCCAACAACGACCACAAGGCTATAAGACAGGTCCTGCTTGGAAAAATTTCCACTGAGGCCATTTCAACACTTACTTCGCCAGTAATTGGTTTGAGAGTAACCAACACTCCCACTACTTACCGTCAATCATTCGGGACCTATACCCTCAGCGACGTTACTGAGCCGGGATGGCTGGTGGAGTTGTATGTCAATAACGTGCTGGTCGATTATAAAAAAGCGGACGCGTCGGGATTTTTCACATTTGAAGTACCTATGGTCTATGGGAATACAGATGTCAAACTCCAGTTTTACGGCCCATGGGGCGAAGAACGCTCAAAAGAACAATCGCTGAACATTCCCTATAATTTCCTGCCCTCCGGAACCTTTGAATACAATGTTACAGCGGGTATTGTGGAAGATACGCTGCTCAGCCGATTCACCAGGGCAAATTTCGATTACGGCATTACCCGGTTTATGACCTTAGGCGGAGGCGTAGAATACCTTTCATCTATATCGTCGGGTAAAGTGATGCCCTTTGTAAACACCTCGCTTCGCCTTACCCCCGGGTTAATGATATCGGGTGAATACACCCACGGAGTCAACGTGAAGGGCATCCTGAACTGGAGGCTAAAAAAAGGCATTCAGTTTGAGATCAATTATACCAAATACGATAAAGATCAAAAAGCCATCAATACCAATTACCTGGAAGAAAGAAAAATCACATTTACTGCCCCTATCCGTTTTGCCAAAGGCTCTCTTTTCACCAGAATTGGTGTGAACCAGATAGTAATGCCTTACACCAAATACACAACGGCAGAACTGTTGCTCTCCGGCAGTTTATTTGGCGTCAACACAAACTTGACCACCTATGCCACCCTGTCGGATCTGTCAGGCACAACAGTATACAGCACACTGGCTCTTTCCGTGAGGCTCCCGTGGTCATTCATACTGACGCCACAAACCCAGTTTAATTACTCCCTGGGTAAATTCGTCTTTTTGCGCTGCGGTTTGGAAAAAAGGCTGTTTCAGAACGGATACATGACCCTCTCCTATGAAAAAAACTTTACCAATAATCTGACCAACATGGAAATCGGGTTAAGGTATGACTTTTCGTTTGCGCAGATCGGATTATCTGCCAGAAGAAGCAGCGGGGTCATGACTTTTGTGGAAAACGCCAGCGGGAGCCTTATTGCCGACCCGAGGACAAGGCTCCTTACCGCGACCCGGAGAGCCAGCGTAGGGAAAGGCGGTATGACACTCACGCCTTTCATAGATCTTAACTGGAACGGATTGTACGACAAAGGCGAGCCAAAAGCACAAGGGTTGCAGGCCCAGGTAAGCGGTGGCCGGACCGAATACTCGGAGCGGGATACCATCACCCGGATCTTTGATCTCGAACCGTATGCAGAATACCTGGTTACTCTGGACGGCAGCAAATTTGACAACATATCCTGGCAAATGAAACACAAGACCCTTAGTGTGGTAGTAGATCCCAACCAGTTCAAAAGAATAAACATCCCCATCCTCGTCATGGGTGAAGCATCCGGTATGGTTTATATGGAATCTGCCAGGGGCGCTCAAAAAGGACAGGGACGTATCTTATTGAATTTCTACAGGAATGACTCTACTTTTGTATCAAGCACAATGTCTGAATCGGACGGGTATTTCAGCTTCCTCGGCCTTGGACCCGGCGAATACATAGCAACCGTAGATGCTCTTCAGCTGAATAAACTCAATATGACCGCATCGCCCGCATATATACCCTTTACTATATATCCGAGTCTTGACGGCGACCTGATAAGCGATCTGGAGTTTATCATTCGGGAGCAGCAACCGGCAGACACCATCTCCGGACAAGACAGTCTTACCGTTACAGCCATAACAACCACGACAGGCGTTGCTCCTGGTGATACTGCATCAATTAAACCTGTCATTGCAAAGTCCGGCGATACTACGCCAGTTAAGGTTACACCACCGGTTACCGTTGCTAAGCCCGATACGGTTAGCCCGCAACAGAACGTTGTACCTCAGCAAAAGGTTGTATCCCGGGACACAGTAACACCTCCCGTTACCGTTGCTACTCCCGATACGATTACTCCGCCGCAAACGGGTACACCTCAGCAGAAAATTACTCTCCGCGACACAGTGTCACGGCCGGTCACATTCACTCAGAAAGCTAAAACGGTCTCTCAGGAACAGACTCTTCCGCAGGAAGGTATTGTTTACCGTCTGCAATTTATTGTATTCAACAAGCCCCTGAAGGAGTACTCCATTTTTGATAAATTGATGAAGACCTTGCCCGAGTTGACCATCCAGGAATCATTTGAAGCAGATGGACGTTATCATTATGTTTCGCAACCTTTCAGATCCAGGGCAGAAGCTTTACGAGTGATGAAAAAAGTCAATCAGGCGGGATGTGGCGACTGTATAATTACTGTTTACGAGAACGGGGTCCGCAAGCAATAAAAGAACTTCAGACAAGATATTCAGAACGGGAAACACCTTCCGTTGGCTGCGCCAATGTCTGTGCTTACCTGGCTGGCTGTGCTCTTCCCATTCATCTGACAAAAAATATCACACAGGAAATTCAGAAGGCAGGCAAGGGTCAAAATCTATATAATCGCCAATAGCTCACAGTCTGTCAATTGATTTTTATCCGTATTTGAATCTTGACACTATGCTCGCCGGAAACCCAATGAATACGTGAGTATCAGATCAAGGGTCAAATAGCACTTGTGCGTAGAGTGTTGATATAATGCGTATTAACAATTTGTAGAATTTGACCCTTGACGACCAGGCCAAAGCTCCAAGACTCAGTCTGGAAACATTCTACGCAGTATTTATGGATTCATTGCATTTATTATGTATATTTATCACAAAAAGTTAATAAAAAAATGTTTTTGCGAAACGTGATTCCGTATTACATCATTCTGGTGTCTGGTGTATTTTTATCCGGTTGCGAAACAATTTGCAGCAACTCACAAGTGGAATTATACCTGATAGATTCGTTCAGTACAGTTGGTCATTCAACCCAAATAGATGAAATGACCGTAGTTACCGGAGCCGTTCCTCTACTCTGTTATTCAGATTTTCTTTCATACGATCCCGGTGAATATACTTTTGAAATAACCGGCAGCGCACAGCAGAAGATAGAAGATCTTGAACATTCTACCCATGGAATAGCTTTTGCCGTAAAAGCCGACAATACTCTTATCTACACCGGATATTTCTGGCCTGTGTATTCGTCCGCCAGCTGCGATTGGGTTGTAATAGATCCATGTATGTCAAGTGTAGACAACAAACTGCAGGTAAAGTTGGGATACCCTGGTCTCAACCCGGCCTTTCCTGTTCCCGACAGAAGAAATGATGAAAGGATTTTACAGATATTCCGCCGTGATAATAAGCTGAAATAGGCGATTCACATTTTAGTGCATACAAAAACCCCTCAAAATTAACGTTAAGTTGCTAAAATTGAGGGGTTTTCTTGTTTGTGGGAGCTGAGGGGATCGAACCCCCGACCCTCTGCTTGTAAGGCAGATGCTCTAAACCAGCTGAGCTAAGCTCCCTTTGTGTTAGGGTCTGCAAAGGTAGATTTATTTTTCTTTCCTGCAAAAAAATTTTTCCAGAACTTCCGCTACAGTAAACGTACTTCCGCCAATAAAGATCAAATCGCCGGGACCGGCCTGCGCCCTGGCATTGATAAATGCTTCTTCAATGGAAGGAAAGATTCGTCCGCTGAGTCCTTTCCCGGCCGCCCACGCGGCAAGGCTGGCTGCCGGGAGAGCCCTTTGAATCCGTGCCTGCGTAAAGAAATAAAAAGCATCGGACGGAAGAAACGGAGCAACTGGCTCAAGGTCCTTTCCGGTAACAAAACCCAGAATGATAAATAGTTTTTCGTAAGATTCACGGGCGAGCTGAACAGGCAGGTAACGGAGACCGTGTGCATTATGTCCCGTATCTGCTATAATGGCAGGCCGTTCGCCAAGTTTTTCCCAGCGGCCTCTGAGTCCCGTTATGGCTGAAGTATGACGCAGACCTTCCTGAATTTTCGCTAAAGAAAAAGGGAGAGCATCAAATGCCCCTTTCTTTTGCAGGACATCAAGCGCACAAAGAACGGTCTTAAGATTTTTCTCCTGATAACTGCCTTTCAGATCGAGTTCCGAGGTCAGAACAGCATTGTCTGTTGTATTGAAAGAAGCAAGAAATAATGGAATATCCAGTTCTTTGGCCCGGGCCTCAAAAACGGGGTAAGATTCCGGATCGTATTCTCCAATCACAGCGGGAACGCCGGGTTTCATGATGCCTGCTTTTTCGCCGGCAATCAAGGCCATGGTATGACCGAGGATATCACAATGTTCCAATCCTATATTTGTGATAACTGTCAGATCAAGCGCGTCCGCAGACAACACGTTGGTTGAATCCAGCCGGCCTCCAAGTCCTGCCTCGATAACGGCCACCTGGACATTTTTTGAGGCAAAATAGCGGAAAGCCATTGCCGTCGTTATTTCAAAGAAAGACGGGACGCCGGAAGCATCGGCCAGGTCCCTTTCCCTGATATACGTTTCTACAAAAGACGCCACAGCCTCCTCTTCTATCATCTGTCCGTCAATCTTTATTCTTTCCCTGAAATCAATCAGGTGGGGCGAGGTATATAATCCCGTGCGGTAACCAAGAGACTGGAAAACGGCAGCCAGCATATGCGAAACAGAGCCTTTGCCGTTGGTACCGGCAACGTGAACGGATCTGAATGCATCCTGCGGTTGGCCCAGCCAACGGGACAAAGTGAGCATTCGTTCCAGTCCGGGCTTATAACCAGCCGCTCCAATATTTTGGTATTGAGGAAATTGAGAGTTCAAAAAGGCGATCGCTTTGTTGTAATTCATACGGTGGACGAAGATAGACAATAATTTTTACTATCTTTAATGATTAAAACCATTTACATATGTCTAAATACCCCAAAATTTTTGTATTCGATACCAACGTGCTGCTACACGACCACAAATGCCTGGACCATTTTCAGGAAAACGACATAGTCATTCCCATTATTGTACTGGAAGAACTTGATAAATTCAAGAAAGGCAACGATCAGATCAATTTCAATGCCCGTGAATTTGCCAGGGAACTGGACAAGATCCTTGGAGACAAAATGCTTGACGGATGGATAGGCATGGGTCCCGGCAGAGGCCGTCTGAAAGTGGAAATGGGTCATCCGTTCCCCGAAGTCATGCAGGATTCTTTCTATGAAGATACCCCCGACCACCGCATATTGGTTGTGGCTCAATACATGAAGGAAAACAACCCGGACAGGCAGGTGATCCTCATTACAAAAGACGTCAATCTGAGAATCAAAGCCAAAGCCTTAAGTATACAGGCTCAGGATTATTTAACGGATAAAGTTAAAGAAGAGAGTATTGTAAGCTTATCCAAGGGAATTGTCAAACTCAACCGCGTTGCTCCACAGACTATGGCCCGCCTGTACCAGACACCCGAAGGACTCAGTTCAAAGGATATCAGACTCAAAGGCGCACACGCCAACCAATATTATATTTTGCGCAACAATAACGGCACGGCCATGGCCCGTTATGAAGCATCCACCCGCCGTCTGGTGCCTGTTTCTTCCCACAGGGCCTATGGAATATCGCCCAGGAACACCGAACAGAATTTTGCTCTCGATGCGTTACTGAACCCCAATATCAGCCTTGTCTCTTTAACCGGTATCGCCGGAACGGGAAAAACACTGCTGGCCCTGGCAGCGGCACTGGCGCAGGAAGACGAGTACGACCAGATTCTGCTTGCACGCCCCGTTATTCCCCTGAAAAATCAGGAAATGGGTTTTCTGCCGGGAGATATTAAAGAAAAACTGGCCCCTTATATGCTGCCTCTCATGGATAACCTTAGTGTGATCAAAGGCCAGCTGAAGAGCAACAGCAGGGAATTCATCCGCATTGAAGAAATGCTTAAGAACGAGAAACTGCTCATATCGCCGCTTGCATATATTCGCGGACGAAGTCTTTCAAAAGTTTTCTTTATTGTGGACGAATCACAGAACCTGACGCCTCATGAGGTAAAGACAATTATTACCCGTGCCGGCGAAGGCAGCAAACTGGTGTTCACAGGAGATATTCATCAGATTGACCAGCCTTACCTGGACATGCATTCAAATGGCCTTACATATTTGACGGATAAAATGTTAGGACAAGAGCTCTTCGCGCATATCAACCTGGTTAAAGGAGAGCGCAGCCGGCTCGCAGAAGTTGCCGGTACGATATTGTAGATTTTTGTTAATTTTGCAGCCCCTAACCGACTTTAGTCCAAAACTAACCTTATAATATATTTTATGTCAGAAATTAAACGAGTTTATTGCTTTGGTGGCAAAACCGCCGATGGCGATGGATCTATGCGAAATTTGCTGGGTGGCAAAGGGGCTAACCTGGCTGAGATGTGCCTGCTGGGCATCCCGGTACCTGCCGGTTTTACCATAACAACCGATGTATGTACCGAGTATTATGAATTAGGATGCAACTACCCTAAAGATTTGTCTGCAGAAGTGGCCCAGGCTCTGAAGAAAACCGAAGATATCATGGGCACACGCTTTGGCGATCCTGAAAACCCGTTACTTGTATCGTGCCGTTCCGGAGCACGCAGCTCCATGCCCGGTATGATGGAAACTGTTCTCAATATCGGGTTATGTTCTGCGACCATCCCCGGACTTATCAAAAAAACCGGCAATCCCCGTTTTGTATACGATGCCTACCGTCGTCTGATCATGATGTTTTCAGACGTGGTAATGGAAAAAGCCGAAGGCATTGAACCGGCAGAAGGTCAGGGCATCCGTGTTCAGCTCGATGGCATGCTGCATCGGCTCAAAGAAGAAAAAGGCTATAAAAACGATACCGACCTTACCGAAAAAGATCTGATATGGCTGTGCGACGCATTTAAAAAACGCGTAGTGAACGTACTCGGCAAACCCTTCCCCGACGATGCCATGGAGCAACTTTGGGGCGGCGTTGGCGCCGTATTCAAATCCTGGAACGGCAAGCGCGCCATTTCGTACCGCCGTATTGAAGGTATCCCCGACGAATGGGGAACTGCCGTAACGGTACAATCTATGGTCTTCGGCAATATGGGAGACAAATCCGCCACAGGCGTGGCTTTCTCAAGAAACCCGGCAACGGGAGAGGCAAAATTTTACGGCGAATGGCTTGTGAATGCCCAGGGAGAAGACGTTGTTGCCGGTATCCGCACCCCCAACCCGCTGAACGAAGCCACAAAAAATGAACAAAATCACCATTTGCCTTCGCTGGAAACCTCCATGCCTAAGGTTTATGGTGAATTGAACCAGATACAGAAGAACCTCGAAGCCCATTTCCGCGACATGCAGGACATAGAGTTTACCATCCAGGACGGTCGTCTGTGGATGCTGCAATGCCGTGTGGGCAAGCGTACCGGAGTGGCTGCCCTCAATATGGCCATGGATATGCTGCTGGAAGGTCTCATCGACAGAAAAACAGCTGTAATGAGGGTTGCTCCCAATCAGTTAGACGAACTTCTTCACCCCATTCTGAACCCCGCTTCCGAAAAAGCCGCTACCGTCGTAGGCAAAGGATTGCCTGCCGGCCCTGGCGGAGCTGTGGGGCAGATCGTTTTTACGGCCCAAGACGCGGTTGACTGGCACAAAAGAGGAAAAAAGGTGATCCTTGTCCGGGAAGAAACCAACCCTGAGGATGTGGAAGGAATGCGTGCTGCCGACGGGCTCCTTACCGCCCGCGGAGGTATGACCTCACACGCTGCTTTAGTGGCCCGAGGCTGGGGAAAATGCGCCATTGTAGGTTGTGACGCAGTACATATTAATATGGCTACCAGGGAACTGACCATTAACGGAAAGAAATATTCAGAGGGAGCAACATTCAGTCTGAACGGCACCCGGGGGTTTGTCTACGACCAGGCCATTGAAACCATGGATGCTTCTGAAAATCCCCGTTTCAAAGAATTTATGAAAATGGTGGATTCGTTCCGCACAATGGGCGTCCGTACCAACGCAGACACGCCCGAAGATGCGCAGATGGCGCTGAACTTCGGGGCCGAAGGGATTGGTCTGTTCCGCATTGAACATATGTTCTACGGCCTTAACTCCGAAGCTCCCCTTGCCAAACTCCGCAAAATGATCCTTTCAGATACGGTGGGAGAACGCAAACTCGCCCTGCATGAACTGGCACCCTATGTTAAAGCCGCTGCCAAACAGACTCTTAAAGTCATGGACGGTCTGCCTCTTACTTTCCGGCTGCTTGACCCGCCCCTGCATGAATTCGTGCCTCAGACACCCGACAAGCAAAAGGAACTGGCAGACGAACTGGGCATTACCATAGATGACGTAAAGAAACGGGGCGAACTCCTGCATGAAGTGAACCCGATGATGGGACACCGCGGCGTACGTCTTGGTGTTTCGTATCCCGAGATTTCCGAAATGCAGTTCCGTGCCATTTTTACCGCCACGGCAGAACTGATCAAAGAAGGATACAACCCCAAACCCGAGATCATGATCCCTGTGACCGTTACGGTTAAAGAACTTGATAACCAGAAAATGATTGCAGAACAGGTCCATAAAGAGGTGGAACTGCAGTTTGGCATTATTTTCAATTATCTCTTTGGCACCATGATTGAAATACCCCGCGCTACCCTGGTTGCTGAAGAAATGGCAAAAACAGCCCAATTCTTCTCCTTTGGAACCAACGACCTTACCCAGATGACTTTCGGGTTCTCCCGTGATGATATCGGCTCCTTTATGGGCAATTATATTAATAAAAAGATTCTGCCGTTCGATCCTTTCCAGCATATTGACCGGGAATCGGTGGGTAAGCTCATCCAGATGGGTATCGCCGGCGGACGTGCCACCAATCCGGATATTAAAATTGGTATTTGCGGTGAGCACGGAGGTGATCCCGAATCGGTACAATTCTGCTACGAATGCGGCCTTACTTACGTATCGTGTTCTCCCTTCCGTGTACCTATTGCCAGACTTGCCGCTGCGCAGGCTGCCATAAGGAATATGCAATAAATACTCTGCTATTCCAAGAAAGCTGCCGGAAAATCCGGCAGCTTTCTTTATCTTTGAATCCATGAAACAAAAGATACTGATCACCGGTGGTGCAGGCTTTATAGGAAGCCATACGGCCGTGGACCTGGTTCAGGCCGGTTACGACATTGTAATTATCGATAATTTTTCCAATTCAGATACCACATGCCTCAAAGGCATTGAGCGGATTACCGGGAAAAAAGTCCCGTTTTATAACACAGACTGCTGCAATAAAGAGGCCTTACAACTTCTTTTCCGGGAACATCGCATAGACGCCGCCATCCACTTTGCAGCTTTTAAAGCGGTTGGAGAGAGCGTTCATGAGCCTTTGAAATATTACAGAAACAACCTGCTTTCTTTTATTAACCTGCTTGATGTTATGAAGGAGAACGGAGGAGGCAGCGTGGTATTCTCTTCCTCTGCCACTGTATACGGTCAGGCAGACCAATTACCGGTCACCGAAGAAAGCCCCCGGAATCCGGCCAATTGCCCGTATGGAAGCACCAAACAAATGTGCGAGGATATTCTGAGGGACACGGCTACTGCGTTTCCTTCCATCAAAGGGATTATCTTGAGGTATTTCAATCCCATTGGAGCTCATCCCTCGGCCCTGATAGGAGAACTGCCCCGGGGTGTGCCCAACAACCTGGTCCCCTTTATAACCCAGACGGCCGCCGGGTTGAGACAGGAACTGAGTATTTACGGTGACGATTACAACACACCGGACGGTACGGCTCTCAGAGATTACATAGATATTATGGACCTGGCCCGTGCACATGCTGCCGCCCTAAGGCGCATGCTGGAGGGCAGAAACAAATCTTCCTGTGAAATATTTAATGTTGGGACCGGAAAGGCATTATCCGTGCTGGAACTGGTGGAAAAATTCCAGCAGGTCAACGGTATTAAGCTTAATTACCGGATTACTTCCAGGCGACCCGGTGATATCGAAGCTATTTGGGCAGACACTTCGCTGGCCAACCGGGAACTTGGATGGAAAGCTGTCAGTTCCACGGAAGAGACCCTGGCTAATGCCTGGGCCTGGGAAAAGCACATCAGAGGGATAAAAGATGGAACCTAACCTATTTTCCGGTCTACAGATGCGGGAAGGCCATCCCAAATGGGAACAGGCCCTCCAGCGGGGTAATGTATTCAAGGCTCCCGAAACCAAAACGGAAGAAACCCGTTCTCAATTTTATCGTGATTATTCGCGTATTCTGCACTGTACCTCATACCGGCGCCTGAAACATAAGACGCAGGTATTCTTTGCTACCCAGAACGATCATATCTGTACCCGGATGGAGCACGTTAACCACGTAGCCTCCATCAGTTATACTATTGCCAAATACCTGGGCCTGAACACCGAACTCACACAGGCCATTGCTCTGGGACACGATCTGGGACACAGTCCGTTCGGCCACGAGGGCGAAGGATTGCTATCGGAAATCATGAGCCAGTGGAACGAAGATTTCTGGCATGAGAAAAACGGTCTCTATACGGCCGATAAAATTGCCACATTGCCCAATGCCTCGGGTATTCATAAAAACCTCCACCTGACTTACGCCGTTCGCGACGGTATTATTTCCCACTGCGGGGAAACCGATGAAAACGGGCTTTTTCCCAGAAACGAAGCCATAAATCTGGCCTCGGTGGAAAGGCCCAATCAATACCGGCCCTACACATGGGAAGGCTGCATAGTGAAGATATCAGACAAGATCGCTTACCTGGGAAGGGACATTGAGGACGCGATTGAACTGAACCTGCTGGACCCCTCACAATTGAATGAACTCCGCTCACTTATGAAACTGGTCTCAGCTGCAGAAGGCGTAATAAACAACACGGCCCTTATTGAGCTCTTTATAAACGACCTGTGTAGAAACTCTTCACCCGCAGAGGGACTGCATCTCTCGCACGAATACCACAGTCTTCTTGTTAAAGTAAAAGAATTCAATTACCGGTATATTTACAGTCATCCGCGTCTGCTGTATTATAAAGATTACGCCAAGTGTATCATTGTTACCATCTTCAGATTCCTTGACAGCCTGTACGGAGCCTCTTTATTGGAGACTGTGACGGCCAACCTGACTAAATTCCCCACTCTCATGCGTTATTTCCGGGAGTGGATCATTAAATACAGTAATATAGCCCCAGAAGAAAGACAAAAAGAACTTTTCGACAACGAAATCATTTACAATTTGTCTGATCACACCGACTATAAAAGGGCTATTATAGATTATATAGCCGGGATGACAGACAATTTCGCCATCCGCGTATACCACGAAATCATTTCATTTTAGGGCATTTTGCTCATAAGTCCCGAGAACAGAATGGCTCCGGTGCTCTTTTCCCTGATAAAATACAGGAAGGGTCTGTTCATATGGAATGCGAATGTGTTACCGGGGCCTGCGGAAGTAATATTAAATCCAATAATGGTAACCGCTGCGGCTTCGGTACCCTGCTCATCCACTTCCACATATGCTTTTTGTTTTATAAGAGCAATGTACAAATCCTCCAGTTTACTTATATTGCTAAAATCGGCACGGTCCGGGTCAAAAGCAACTCCCATACCCATTCGGGACAATACCGGGAATAATTTGTCTTCCGTATCGTATTCTACTTTAAATTTGGGGAATTGCACTTCCACTTCACGTTTACTCAATGCGGAAAGCCATCCGTTCCATTCATCGAGCGTCAGACGGGAAGCCACTTCAAAAACAGAAACACCTTCGTCCGGTAAAACCACAACCATACTAAAAGCCTCATTGCCATAAGGGAATTCTGCAATGGCCACATCCTGGGCCTTATAACAGTTCAGCCCTGAAGTCTGTCTCATATAAGTAGCCTCGGCAAGTGTTTTATCATAACAGGTAAACGGACCTTTGTAGTTGTCTTCCTTTTTGAATTTGTTAGTCCACTGGCCTTTATAATAAAGCGCATTGGTATAGAACATCCTGGCGTTCGGATCTATTTCGTTGATGATTTCTTTGATAAGATTGTTGGTATTATCGGCACACCATTGATTAATGGCCTCTACGGCAGCAGGAGAACTGAAGTCAAGTTCCCTGACCGAAGCATCGTAATAATTGGTAAGTGCATTAATAAAAGGAGTTTCAACGGCAAAACCCTGTTTTATCCAGGTCGCGTTGGCAATCTGTAGTTTTACGGTATTATCAACATCTTTTAAGGCGGGGATGAGCGTTTTATAAAAAACATTCATGTCTTCCAGATTGAAAGACCCAAACCCGAGGGCGGCTTTCATGTCTTCCATGGTCTGACCTGCAGCCCCATTGGTTACGGCAGAAAGTGCCAGTGTGGCGCTCAAAGGTGATATGAACAGGTTTTCATATCCGTTCTCGGCACACATTTCCCGGAAAAGATCAATGGCAAAACCATTGCCCTTGTCCAAAACAGCCTGTTGTGTTTTGGTTAGGATTATGTCCTCTCTTTCTTTTGGCATATCGGTTTGATATTTGGAACAGGAAGAAACAGCCAGCCCGCATACAAGGGCCAATCCAACAAAGATTTTACGAGTTTTCATATTCTTTCGGGTTAAGATACATTCAATAAATGCACAGATCCCGGATTTACTGCATGCGGGCCGGAAAAAAGAGCTGTCAAAGACTATAAGGGAGAGAAATTATCTTTTGTGGCTCCGCAGAGGGGACATACCCAATCATCCGGGATATCATGGAAAGCTGTCCCGGGAGCGATGCCGTTTTCAGGGTCTCCTTTGGCGGGGTCGTATACATACCCGCACAGATTGCATTCATACTTTGTCATAACGGTAATGATTAAAAAAGTTAAAAAATAAGGTTCATTTCATCCAGCAGATAATCTGCCTGGGCATATTTCTCAATGATCCACAAAACATAGCGGATATCCACACAAACACACTTATTGAGGTCCTTATGGAAAAAAGTGTCGGCACCGAGCGACTCTTTATTGCCGTCAAAAGCCAGTCCTATCAGACGACCTTTTTCATCCAGAACCGGAGAGCCGGAATTTCCGCCGGTAATATCCAGATCGCAAATAAAATTCACATGCATGGAACCGTCCTTTTTATCGGCCCAGCGGCCCCAGTCGGGATTCTTCAGGAATTGAAGCATCCTGGGATTACTTTGGAATTCATAATCATCGGGATTCCATTTGTCCAGAATGCCCTGAACCGTACTGTACCAGCTATATGTGATACCGTCCTGAGGCATCAAAGGGCCTGTGGTGCCAAAGGTCAATCGCATGGTGGCATTCGCATCGGGATACTGAGCCTGCCCCATATCATTTCTAAAAGCATACAATGCCCGTTTATACTGAGTATCCAGAGAATGAATCTCAACTCCTTTCAGGATTTCCTCCTCGGCTTTGTTAAAAAGCTGGACAGAGGCACTTTCGCATAATTTGAAGGCGGGATCGGCCAGCACAGAATCAATCAGTCGGGAACAAGAAAAGAATTCGCTGAAATTTTCCTTACGGCTGAAAAGAGAATGATTCCATATGAATTGGGCCAGTGCACCCGTATCGCCTCCAAAACGGTCGAATTCTCCTTCCAGGTATTCCCCCCAGAATGATCTGGGTACATTATCGCAAAATTCGTTCAATGCCCTGATGAACCATTCTTTTTCTATATCGGGATTATAGCTGTCATAAAACCTGAGCATACGATCATAATACTCTTTCCCGTATTTACAGGTACAGTCCACCGAATCTTCATGGTATCTGTTCTGCCTGCCCCGCAATCCGGAAGCACGCCGCCCCATGGTCAGGAACTGGCTTGAAATAATTGTCTGTTTATGCCATTCACGCCAGGCTGTCAGGTCGTTAACAGCTTTGTAAGCAACGGACATATCGCTCAGCAGCGTTCCCCATTTAGCCTGTCGCTCCGGATTGGCGTCAATCCATTTTTGCATGGCCTGTTCTTCACGCGCCTTCATGCCCGCCACTCCATGCCGTATAAGGCTGAGAACCTCGCCTTCGCGCAATTCGGATACATTGGATACTCCAAAGTAAATATCGGCATACTGCAAACGTATTTGGGGATCTTTTTCCATCCATTTTTTCATGATCTCAAGACGGCTTTTTGTCATTTTGACCAGAACGGGGTATGTGGTTTTCTGAATCTGGGTGATGCCGAACGAAGAGTTATACCGATCGGTACTGTAGGGATATCCCATAACCATGGTAAATCCGCCTTCTTTAATACCTCCCGCGTTAATGGTTAGCGTTTTAACGGGAACAAGCGGAACGTTACCGGGACTGTATTCGGCAGGCGAACCGTCAGGTGCGGTATAGACCCTGTACAGGGCAAAATCCCCTTTATGCTGAGGCCATATCCAGTTGTCCGCTTCGCCACCGTAGGCTGCAATACTTACCGGAGGGGCTCCCACCAGCCTTACGTCTTTATATTGTTCGTAACAATACATATAGTACTTTGAACCTCCCCACATAGCAGCGCACATGCTCTCATAACCCGTCAACTCTTTGTATTCTCTTTCCAGCGTGGCATACATCCTTCTTGTGGGCATTGTGTCCCTGAGACTTAACACCTTGTCGGTTACATCAAATACTTTTTTGAGAAAATAAACACTCTTTCCGCTCACCCATTTTTCTTCGTCGGGAGTACGGGCCCAGAATCCTTCTTCAAGATAGTTATGATCAGGAGTACTGAAGGCATGAATATCGGAGTAGGCACAATGATGGTTGGTAATCAGCAGGCCGTTTTGCGAGACCATGGAACCGGTACAGCCAAAATCCATAGAGACAATGGCATCTGAAAGCGATACACGGTCCTGGTCAAAAATGAGACCGGGATCCATCTTCAGGCCGTTGCTCTTCATCTGACGGATCAGACTTTGTTCAAAAAAGTGCACAAGCCACATTCCTTCATCGGCACGGGCCAGAGGGGCAAGTAATGTAAGCAGGAAAATAACAAGAATCGATTTTTTCATTTTTTAAAAAGTAATACCTAAAGTCAGCCAGAGAGAATGACGGGAGCTTCCCTGTCCGGAAAGATTCCGCAAGTACCTGTAACCGGCCTCGGCAAATGCATTAATCCCTTTGTCTTTATTGACAAACTGTGTATATTTTAGCTGAAGTCCCAATAAAATACGTGTATCGGTCATATAGCGGTTCTCCTGATCCCTGGGGGCTGCCAGCCAATTATCTTCAATATTATTAAAAACAAGATGTTGTTCTGAATGTGAATCTTCTTCAGTCCCTACGCCGGACTGGTGCAGTATCCCCGTACCGTAAGACGCTTGCGGTACAAAATCCAGCATAGAACTGTGCCATAGCCAGTTTTTAGTAACCCGGACATAAATTTCTGCATATTTCCATTCCCGATCTACAGCCAGCGGATATTTGTGGAAAACCTGTCCGAAAACAGAACCCTTCACTCCTGCATGAAATTGCCAGGAATCGTTCCAGCGATTACGGTTAATCCTGAATGTATAATTCAGCTCTGCCTCAGATATAGATTGAGTGAAACCGAGTGTGGTCCCGTATTGAATCCATTCCCATACACGGGAAGCTTCGTTAAGTTCTTGAACCTGAATAGGTTTGTATGCCAGAAGATTTGACCAGGCAATATAAGTGTTTAATCTATGTTTTGTGCCAAAAATGAAAGATAACGTGTTATGGCAGGAAATATCAGACTCCGTTCCGTAATGCTCGGACAACACAACATCTTCCCGTTGCAGACTCTTCCCAAGGTCACAGGTAAAAGCCTCGTACAGGACAAACCGGCCCAGGGTATAGTGCCACGTAATGCCACCGGTAAAAATATGGTCAGTCAGGCGCCTGGAATCGGGTACGGACGAACCGTAAATGTCCTGAGTATTAAACCACATACCGCTGAATGAAAACAATGTCTTGTTAGTGCTTGTCTCTACCTGAGTATAATCCACCTGTTCGGTTATTTTTCGATAACCGGCATGTACGCCTATCCGCATGGGACCCTGTTCATAAATTACGGAAGGTATAATGGCAAAATCCATATACGTATCCTGGTTCCTCAGATCCCTGTGCTTTGCACCGCTATAAGCACTGTAATCGGCACGAATCCCCCACGTCCAGTTTTTCCCTGCGGGCACGGCAATACCTGCAGACATTCTGTAATGTTCCAGCGCGTAATTCCCCGGCACACTGTCTGCCAGCATAAAAGGATTACGGTACGGGTCCAGCAGACCCAGCCATCTTTGTTCAGAATGTGCCGAATAATCGTAGGCAAAAGTACCGGAAACAACCACCTTCCCGGTTTTCATAACCGAATTGGTGCTCAGGCCGTAAGTCTGTCGTGAAGCCGGATCGTATACATTCCTGAAATCTCCCTGTTCATAGCTTCCCTTTAGAGAAATATCGGACAATCCCCTTTCGGTAAATATCATTCCTGCCGCCGAACGTCCTCCCAGCCACGGATTTTCCCATTCCATGAGAGTACGGTCAGTCAGGTACCTGTATCCTGTAGTGTCCCGGGCAGGGGCAGAAAATACAGACAGAAGCATTACAGCCGAAATCAGAAAGATTTTTTTTCTCATGGCCATAATGTTTTAAGAATGGGTGAGGCGGGCACATCGGAGACGAAATCTTCGGCCGAGTTGTTAGTATCCTGGTATATAATCCGATCGTCCTCCAACACTTCTTTAACTTTCCGGACCACCGCATTTCCCTTGTTCTGCCCTTCCCGCAGGTACACGTAACCGGCATCTACAGAAGACGGCTGACGCTTCAACGCATTAGAGGGGCCCTGCACGCATTCCACCCCGTCCAAAATCCAGGAGCGGTCCAGATGCATATATATTAATCCGCTGGTACTTCCCGGCTGATAGGCCTGCCATGTGGCCACATCCTCCAGCCATTTTCTGACGCCCATAACAGGACGGAAGATCACAGGTGCCGGAGAATGTACGCTCATGGTATAAGCCGTTCCCTGTCCGGCAAAAATACGCTTAAGGGCTACGACATTGGGGTGTTTTTCATGCCCAGACAAGGCTTCGTCATAAAAACCAAAGTGCGCCTTAGACAGGTCGAGGCCGCTGGTACAGCGGGCTGAATGGTCAATAGCATTAAACGCAAGGACCACAGATTCTCCGGGAGCAAGCGGGTAATCATCCCCGTCACCCGGGATCATCCAGGTCATCTGAAACAAGCCCAGGATATCGCGACCCGCCCACGGGTTGTTTGACGTGGTGGAGTTGACCGGAGCCAGGGCTCCTATGCAAAGGGAATCCAGATATTGAATCCCGTCGGAATTATTATACAATTCAAGAAACTGGTCCTTTGTGTAATTCGCCCCTTCGAATGTCTTACTTCCGGCATAGTAGATCTGCCGGAAAATAATACCGCCGGAAAGGGCCAGGTCCAGTTGCAATGAAAATTCGGAAGTTTCCGAAGCAAGAATAATAAATTCATCGGCCGTTGCGCTTACGGAAAATCCTTCGGGGAAGCTGGCCGAAACCAGGATGAAATAACGGCCCGGAGACACCTCGGCCACAGCGTTTCCCTGAGCATCGGGATAACACTCATAGTACACAGGTTCCACCACACTGCGGATCCTTACCGGAACCCGTGTCAGATCCATACCGGGCTGTTGGGACGGAGCGTGTATTTTAATCTTCACCGTGGCAAAGTCAGGAACAGCCTGAAGGCAACCGGTCAGCAGGACAAACGAAAAAAATCCCGTCAATAGATATAATAGTGTTTTTTTTATAGCTGTCATACCTACAATGTCAATTTTACCTCAGCGCCAAAATACAGAGGCAGATTACGGGCAAAGGCTGTCCCCGATATTTTCTCGGTGACCAGCTGATCTATGTTCAGAAAGTTATTGGCATAGAAGGATACTGTAGCCCAACGGCCAATCTCCTTTGTTAACCTGATGTTCAGTATGCCGTAAACCGGGTACCTCGATCCCAGGTAATAGGATGCTTTGTTGGTGGTTCCAATCAGTTCCCGGTATTGCGGATCGTTTTCCATCTCCTGTGTGAACGGAATCACGTTCCCTTTCATATCTATAAGATACAGGGGATTCACCCGTTTGGTGTATTTATCGTCATCATAAGCCCATTTCCCTGAATGTCTTATGCCTTTATCGTCATAATAATAGGTTTGTACCTGATCGTTCAATTCGCATACATACGTGGTCCGGTCCATAAAGATCATCTGGGCAGTCACGGTAACAACCATCCCTACCCTCGGAATATGGGTAATAAAACGAATGTTTGTGTTGAGTCGCTCTTTCCTGTCGCCGGAAGAGGTCTTGTCCCCGGCGGCATAGACTCCTGCATAACGGTAAGGCCTGCCCGCAACCTGTGTACCTACCAGGATAGCCCCCTCCGATTCATCCTGTGTTTTGACATTCATATAGGCTCCGTTGACGGATACCGAAGTATTAATAGCTTTGATCTCGGGAAAATTCAGAGTGTATTCTATACCCCATTTTTTCTGTTTAATGTTATTTACCGGCTTCTGATACGTAAGGAAAATGGTGTCGGTAATATAAGGAAGCGCCTGACCGTCTACATATACAGATCCGTCACGGTACATGGGCAATTTGCCGGACGGTATGGATATACGGGAGGGGCTCCCGTTTTCCCAAACGTATCCGTAACGGTTATATTCAACGGGCATAACCCGGGTGCTGAAACCGTATCCGTTGGTCATGTCCTCGTTATAATACACCAGCGAGCCCCATACGTCTCCTATCCGAAATTCGGCCGCTGCTTCTAAGTTTACACTTTTTTGCATCTCCAGAAGGGAGTTTCTTACCTCGTTATCGAGCCTTTTAGTCGTAAAGAGAACCGTCCCCACTCCGTTGTCATCTATATCATTGTACGAAAAGGAAACCACATCCAGGAAAGTGGGTTCGGGATACAAATAGACCATAGAAGGCATTTTGTAATTGATGCCCCAGCCTGCCCGTACAGCGAGTTCTTTGAAGCCGGTCTGACGGTGTATCACCTGGTAACGGGCATTAAACCTGGGTTCCGCAGAAAAATACCGGGCCATACTGAATTTTTCGTGGGGAACAATCCCGTTCACGCGAATCCCGGCCTGAATTTCAAGCACTTTCCCTTTTATGGGTACAGCCATTTTGTCCTCAACAAAAGCTGTGTACCGGTGGAGAAAAGGAATGTCCTTATAGGAACGTTCCCTGAAGGTGGAAGAAGAAGAGGCATCGGGCGAAAGATACGGGTCGAAGACCTTGCCTTCTCCTTTATTTCCCTTTGACGTCCACTCAACACCAAGGAGCACCTTATTGCTGACCTGACCGTATCTGCCAAACAGGTTAGCAGTCAGCTTGCTCTGAAGATTTACGGGTAACCCGAATATTTCAAGATTGGAATAATATTGGAAAGGAGTAAAAAAGCCGAGGTTTTCACCGGATTCCATGGCAAGGGAATGCGCCACACGACCGTAACTTCTATAGGCTTTTTCCTGTGAATACTGTTTGGTGATATCGCCGGCCACCACAAATTCCAGGTTTGTGATCCATGGTTTGTTAATAATATATTTCCCGTTGAAGTACAGGCCCAGTCCCTTGTCTGTATCCCTCGAGATATTCTCCAGAAAATTGTCAGGGTCGGTGGCATTGCTGGCATCTGAATAGTTAGCACGTACTTTGGCGTTAAATACAAGTTTCTTTCTGAAGGTATTGGAATAGCCCAGCTGCAGGTTAAAGCGCCTATAGACATCGGCCGGTGTACGGATATCTGCATAGGACAGGGCATAGTCGGCATCGAGGTTCACCACGCCTGCAACATGGGTGCGGGCCATATTCCGGTTGCGGGCGCGTCCCCGATGATTACCAAAATGTTTTTTTTCACCGGAAGAGAGTGAAAAACCTTTGCTGAGGCTCACCTGCTTCAGTTTGGGATCTGCTTTCAATCTTACCTGCCACGGGGTCAGTCCCATTCTTGTTTTCACAACAACGGCCCCGGAAGTAAGATCGCCATACTCTACAGAAGGGATCCCCCTGATAACTTCTATCGATTCAATGTTGTCAGTAGATAACTGGCGAGCATCCACACCGGTGCCGGCTGTTGATTCCCCGTTACTACTCAGCGAGGAAGTCTTCCTGACCTGCAAGTTGGCGTCATTGGAAACAGTGGCCCCGTCCAGTATAAGGGCAGTACCGAATGCATTAGCACTATTGGTGGAAATATCCCTGATGGTGAGCTGATTGACACTGTTTAACGTCGGATTCTCGGTAATATTTCCCGGGAGAAGCTGCATCACATCCTTAATACTTGAAGGCTGAACGTGCTCCAGAGCCTGCTTTTCAATACGGGAAGAAGAATTCAGACGGCCTCCTTCTTCTGCTGTCACCACTACTTCCTGCAGACGGAGACTGCTTTCATAAACCGACAGTATAAGACCGGACACCGGTCCCTGCACCTTCAGAGGAAACTGTTTTGTTTCGTAACCCAGAATTTCTACACGAATTCTATAAGAACCAACAGGCACATTCCCAATATGAAACTGCCCGCCTTCTTCAGATATATACCACAGCCCGAGCTCCTCAATCACCACCGTGGCATAAGGTATCGACTCTCCCGAATCGGCATCTTTCACAACGCCGGCCACAGTCACTTTCGGAACTTCCTGCGCCCCGGTTTTCAGTGAAAAAGAAAGAAAAAGAAATAATATAAAAAAACAGACAGGGTAATTTCTCACTTTCTCTTCGTTTCAATTATTCAAATGTAAAAGTAAGACATTTTTTTAATTATGCTTAACGGAAATTATACTTACTTTTGCATGCGATGAAACACGATTCTTACCTGAAATACCTGTTCATCCTGTTCATTTCTCTGAGCATGATCTCCGGATGTCGTGAGAATCAGCCCGGGGCTGAGTTATCTCTTGCCTCGCCGGTCATCAACATTCCTCAATCCGGCGGCTATGTGGATTTCAATATTTTTACCAATACTTCGTGGCATATTGACAACCCCGAAGGGTTCAGTTTATCCCCGCTTTCCGGAAAAGGCAGCACTACCGTTCGGCTGACCACTGAACCCAACAATCAGGTGGCCTCGGTACGTTCGGGTGTTTTTACTGTAGTCGGGGAAGAAAACCTTTCAGTTGTGGTTACCGTAACACAGCCGGGTATTGCTCCGGTTCTTACCGTTAGTCCGCAACAAATAGAAGCATCCTGGTCACAGGAAGTATACACACTGGATATAGTATGCAATTTTGCATGGGAAGCTTCGTCCGATGCCCAATGGTGCCAGGTTTCTCCTGCTTCGGGTGACGGAAACGGTGTGCTCCTGGTATCTGCCTCTGAAAACAGCACCAGTCAGCCCAGAACGGCTGTCATAAGCCTGGGCAATGCCGGTCTGGGTATATCCAGGCTTATTCCGGTAAACCAGGAAGGTTACGTAGTTAATCCAAGAATGCTCGACAGCCTTGTATTGGTTCGTTTTTTCACCGAAACCGGAGGATCTTCGTGGCAAAAAGACAAATGGGACCTGGCCTCTCCCATAGATACATGGACGGGTATACGGCTCAATACCCAAGGACGTGTAGATTCGCTGAACCTGGCCTCAGGTGTAATATCCCAACAGGGAATCATACCGGACTGTATCGGGGAACTTACGGACTTGGTTGCTCTTTCTCTGGGCAGCAATTCATTTACGGGACCATTCCCGGAAAGCGTACGGAATCTGAAACTGCTCCGACGTCTGAATATTGGATCCAATCCACAGGTAAACGGACCTATCCCTGAATGGATTGGAGAGTTAACCCGGCTGGAAAGACTGTCTCTGGGAAGCATGACCGGACTCACCGGATCCATTCCTGCATCTATTGGACAACTGGTTAATCTCACCGATCTTAATCTGGTAGGTTGTTCCGGCCTGAGCGGTTCCATACCGCCGGAAATAGGCAACCTGGTTAATCTTCAAAACATACAGCTCAACAATGTGCCTCTGACAGGCACTATTCCTCCCGAATTCGGGCGTCTGGCAAGTCTCGAAAACCTGGGCCTTTATAACACAAAACTCAGTCTGCCCATCCCGGACGAATTTTTTGACGGATTAACACACCTTTCATCCATATTGTTCCATCAGAATGCAAATTTTAACGGCCCGCTGCCTGAAGGTTTTGGACGTTTGACAACGACTTCGGACCGGCTCAGTATACGCCTTGAAAACTGTAACTTTACAGGCACGATCCCCGAAAGCTGGGTGAATATACCCATTGTCTCCACCCAGTTAAGGCTGCAGGGGAACCGTTTGTCCGGGACTATACCCGAGCTCATGAAACAACATACCTGCTGGAACGAAAACATTTGGAAACCGTCACTTTATATTTGCCCCCAACAGGTAGGCTATGGATTTACAAACTGCGATTAACATACCATGGAAGAGATTGCTGCGTCTGGCGCTTGAAAGAGGGGGTTCATATGCCGATCTGTTCTTTGAGCAAACCATTTATCACGATATTACCCTCAGGGATGGTCAGGTAAATGCGGCCGGAACTCATACCGACAGCGGTCTGGGCATACGTGTGCTGACCGGAGACCAGACCGGTTATGCTTTCACCGAGTCAGTTGCAGCCCGAGATATGGAACGGGCCGCGCAGACAGCGGCTTTTATTGCCGACAGCTCAAACCCCGCACCACAATCTGTTCGTTTACACACCATTAAAACAAAAAATCTCTATCCCGTAACCGATCAGTGGAATGATATATCCCCTGAGCGGAAAATCCCTTTTCTTCAGGAAATGAACGATTTGGTATTCGGTGCAGATAAACGTGTCAAAAAGGTAATTGCCAGGCTTTCCGACACCACCACCTTTATCCGTTTTTATGATTCGGAAGGCACAGGTTTTACCGATTTGCGGCCTATGGCATCACTATCCGTATCGTGTATAATGGAGGCCGGCGGAAAGACCGAGACAGCTTCCTGTTCCAGATCTTTCAGAATTGGAGGTGAGTTTCTGCAACACAGCCTTATAGAAGAACTTGCCGCCGAGGTTGTTGCACGTACGGCCTTCCAATTTTCTGCCGTTCAGCCGAAAGGAGGCGAGATGCCTGTGGTAATGGCAGCCGGAGGTTCCGGGATTTTGTTGCACGAAGCTATAGGACACGCCTTTGAGGCCGACTTTATCCGTAAAAGCATTTCTATCTTCTCCGGCAGACTGGGAACCCGGGTATGTGCGCCCGGCATAAACATAATAGACGACGGCACTATTCCTTTTAACAGGGGTTCAATCAATATAGACGACGAAGGAACGCCCGGACAGAAAACATATATGGTCACCGACGGTATCCTCACTTCCTTTTTACATGACCGCATTTCTGCCGCACAGTTCGGAGTTCCCGCTACAGGGAACGGCAGAAGGGAATCTTTCCGGTTTATGCCGTTGCCCAGAATGAGAGCCACCTATATGGAAAACGGCCCCTCAACGGAAGAATCGCTTATTGCGTCAATAAAAAAAGGTCTCTACGTAGATACTTTCAGTAACGGGCAGGTACAGATAGGGGCAGGTGATTTCACATTTTATGTTAAAAGCGGGTATCTGATAGAAAAAGGGAAACTCACACGCCCAGTAAAAGATGTCAACATCATAGGAAACGGACCCGCCGCACTGGCCGACATCAAAGGCGTGGCAAACAATTTTATAATGGATAACGGCACCTGGACCTGCGGGAAAGAACAATCCTGCCCCGTTTCATGCGGAATGCCTACTGTTCTTGTAGGATCTTTAACGGTTGGAGGCGGAGCATGAGCACACCATTTACACTAAAAGATATGGCACAATACGCCCTTACATCAGCCCTGCGCAAAGGGGTGGAGCAGGTTCGCGTTACTGCCATGCAGGATGTATCCGATTCATTCACAGTAAGAAACGACAAACTCGAAAAACTTTACCAGGCTGGAGAATCCTCCCTGTTTATACATCTTTTTGCAGACGGCCGGTACGGGACCTGTTCCACTAACCGTCCGGAGGAAAAAGAAATTGACCGGTTACTTGACACGGCCATTGCGTCTACCCGCCTGCTGGCAGCCGATCCGTACAGGGTCCTGCCTCCGGCCGAAAAGTGCTATAATGGCTTAATCCGGTCCGGAGGCGGCTTGCCTTCCGACCCGCTTTCCGTAGAAGCAAAGAAAAAGACAGCCTTTAAATGTGCTGCCGGGGTCTGGGGAACAGATCCTTCCCTGGTGCATGTTACGGCAGATTACTCAGACAGCCGCAGTTGTTTGTATATTATAGATTCACAGGATCTTTACTGCTTTTCTTCCGACACCTACTACAGTCTTTCCGCCGAATGTGCCGTAAACGGCCCACACAACACACGTCCTTCGGACTGGTACGTCAAAGGAGGCATTACTCCGGATGCCATTGGCATTGGGGAAAGTGCCCCCGACAACTGTGCCCGTTTAGCGCTGGAAAGAGCCCTGGCAAAACGCGCCCCCGGGAAAATCCCTTCCGGGTACTATAATATGGTTGTAGAGAACCGGGCAGCATCCACATTACTTGCCCCTGTCATACAGGCTATGTCGGGAAGCGCACTGCAGCAGGGAAGTTCATTTCTCCTGAACATGCTCGGAAAACAAATAGCCGCAAGCCACTTTACGCTAAAAGACGAACCCCATCTTCCAAATGAGCCGGGGAGGAGGTATTTCGACAGTGAAGGGTTGGCCACAAAACCCCGGACGATCATTGAGAACGGCATATTAAACCTCTATTTTCTCAGCACCTATTTTGCCGGGAAAATGCAAATGACCCCTACCATAGAAGGACCTTCGGTACTTCAGCTTGAGGGATGCGAAAAAGATCTTCATTCACTTATTCAAAAAGCGGGAAAAGGGGTGCTTGTCACCGGTTTTAACGGGGGTAACTGCAACGGGACTACCGGGGATTTTTCATACGGTATTGAAGGGTTTCTTTTTGAGAACGGAGATATTTTACGACCTTTGAACGAAATGATCATATCGGGGAATATGAAAGACTTGTGGTTAAGATTCCTGTCTGCGGCCGATGATGCATTACATTATTCTGCCTGGCAGATACCATCGCTTTTATTCGAAAACATTGCCTTTGCAGGATTATAGACCGCTTATGAAAAAACCCACCCTGTTTGTAAGTCTTATCCCGGTTATTGTTCTGGTCTGTGTAATCTTCACTTGCGTAAAGATATTCGGCGATGAAGTTACCGCCGGACCTTCCCAGATAGCTTTATTATCCGTTGCCGTGCTGGCATTTATCATTGGACGGATCTTTTACGACCTGACCTGGGATAAATCGGAAAAGGCAATGATGACGCATCTGAAGAACACCGGTCCGGCCATCCTTATTTTATTAGCCATCGGGGCGCTCAGCGGCAGCTGGATGAATAGCGGGATTATACCTTCCATGATCTACTACGGTCTCAAATTCATTCATCCGGCCATTTTTCTGCCCCTGGTATTTATCTTGTGTTCTGCTATCTCCCTTGTGACCGGAAGTTCCTGGAGCACAGTGGGAACTTTTGGAGTCGCTCTCCTGGGCGCAGGTCAGATGATGGGACTTCCCGTCCCCTGGCTGGCAGGAGCAATAATATCGGGATCCTATTTCGGTGACAAAATGTCACCCCTGTCTGACACAACCAATCTCGCTTCTTCTTTTTGCGGCGTCCCATTATTCAAACATATCGGATACATGCTGTATAATACCGTTCCGGTATTCATTATATCACTTATCATTTATATCATTGCCGGGTTTGCTCTCCCTGCAGACAACACACCGGATATTGGAGCACAACTTTCAGCAATAAAGGAAACATACACGATATCGCCGTGGCTTCTTCTGATTCCGCTGATCACAATTCTCATGGTGGTAAGAAAGATTCCTCCGTTCATTACCCTGTTTGTCGCAGCTGCTGTTGGCGCCGTTGTGGCAGTCATTATACAGCCCGGCGTCTGTTCTGCTATTGCACCCAACGGTTTTGCAGCAGCAATCCGAATGATATCCGGCAGCGTGAATATCCAGACCGGTAATGAAATTCTTAACAATCTGACCTCAACAAAGGGTATGGCAGGTATGTTGAATACAGTTTGGCTCATTTTATGTGTAGTAGCCTTTGCCGGAGTAATGACCGCATCCGGAATGATTCGTGTCATTACAGAACAACTGGTGAAGCTGATGCAGAACACATTGAGCACCGTTGCCTCAACACTGGGAACCTGCATTTTTTTCAATATGACACTTGGAGATCAATATATGGCCATAATTCTGCCGGGGAACATGTTCAGTGAAAGCTATAAAAAACAGGGCTACGCTCCCGAATTGCTTTCCCGCACCATAGAAGAATCGGCTACCGTGACTTCAGTCCTTGTACCCTGGAATACCTGCGCAGTGGCACAGTCTACGGTACTTAACGTGGCTACGCTTACCTATCTCCCCTATTGTTTCTTTAATCTCATCACGCCGTTGTTTTCTCTTTTTGCGGCAGCCATCGGATATAAAATCAGAAAATTAACCAACTAATTAATATATTATTTATGATCATTTCAGACGAAAAAGTAGTTTCACTTTCCTATACGCTGATAGTTGACGGAGACGTGATAGAAACCGTGAAAGAAGAGAAACCTATGCAATTCATATACGGATTGGGGTACCTGTTGCCTGCCTTTGAAGAAAAACTCAAAGGGAAGCAAACCGGTGACGACTTTAATTTCACGCTCAGTGCACAAGAAGGATACGGAGAAGTTGATCCCAATGCCGTAGTGGAACTCTCGAAAGACCTTTTTATGATAAACGGTAAAATTGAAGAAGGCCTTCTTGTAAAAGATAAAATCATTCCCATGCAGGATTCTGAAGGTCACCGAATGAACGGAGTGGTTGAAGAAATATCTGAAAATACCGTCACCATGAATTTCAATCATCCGCTGGCCGGCTGTGAACTCAATTTCACGGGCAAAGTGGTAGAAATACGTGAAGCAACAGAAAAGGAACTTAACGACGGGCTGTTTGGCGAACGGGCCGAATCATCGTGCGAACACGATTGCAGCGGCTGCAGCGGTTGCCACTAGAACTCCGTCCAGAGCCGAGGAGACGATCCCGCCGGCATAACCGGCACCTTCTCCGCAAGGATACAAACCTTCCAGCGTAATATGCCGGAAGGTTTCCTTTTCTCTGGGAATCCTCACGGGCGATGAGGTCCGTGATTCCACGCCCAACAGCAGTGCTTCGGAAGTAAAATAACCATGCATTTTATTATTGAATAAGGCAAATGCCTCCTGCAGGGAACGGGTCACGTAATCGGGCAGGATGGCTCCCAGAGGAGCTTCCACACATCCGGGAAAATAGCTGCTCACCGGAAGACTGGCCGAGATTTTGCCCCGGACAAAATCGGTCATTCGTTGCCCCGGGGCGGCAAAACCAGCCACTTTGGCTGCTTTCTCAATACTTTCCTGCAAATACATTAATGACAGGGGGTCGTCAGGACAGGTTGCATCGCCCGGTTCAACGGAAACCACAACACCGGCATTGGCCATCTTTCCCGAACGTTTTGAATTCGACATTCCGTTGAGAACTAAACCTGCTGCATCGGTACAGGCCGGAATGATCTGCCCACCGGGACAC
>Ga0208040_1000982_pt1 | contig 30404 bp, 23 predicted proteins | sample AD_UKC083_MetaG_FD_184431 | JGI IMG/M metagenome (GOLD analysis project Ga0208040, IMG submission 184431) | Active sludge microbial communities of municipal wastewater-treating anaerobic digesters from USA - AD_UKC083_MetaG (SPAdes) (version 2) | ecosystem: Engineered > Bioreactor > Anaerobic >...
GGTTATGAATCGTCCAGCTTTTGGATCGTAATACCTTGCCCGATAATAATAAAGCCCCGTCTCTGAATCATACTCCCTTGCCGTGTAGGTATAGGGCTGAACAACGCTGCCCGATTGCGTCAACCTGCCGAAAGCATCGTAGCGGTAAAGTTGGGCGGATACTCCTTTTGTGTTGGTTAGGGCAACAATGCTGCCTAAACCGTCGGCATGGTAGTAATAATTGGTCGTGCCTTTCTGAAGGGCCAGCGGTTCATCCATACCGGGGCCGTGCGTGTACCGGGCCTTGAGCGTGCCGTTGGTGGCGCATTCGATCACAATATCTTCATTGTCGTAAACATACTGTGTGATGGTCCCCTTGACATTCTTCTGGATTCTTCTGCCGAAGGGATCGTAGGAGTAGGTGACGGTTGTGGTACCCTTGGTGATCTGTCTCAGCCGGTTTTCATCGTCATAAGCGTAGGTGGTGATGACGCCGCTTTCTGTTTTTCTGATCCGGTTGCCGTTTAAGTCATATTCATACGTTGCGGCATTGATGTTGAGCTGCTCATTGCCCGTGCTGTAGGTCATGGATTCCGATGAAAGCGGGCCGGTCAGGCGGTTGCCGACACCGTCATAGGTATAGTTTTCATTCGTCGTGTTGGTCAGGCGGCTGACGTTATCATAGATAAAACTCGCGGAGGCGTAGGTGTCGGTCCTGTTGGAACGGTTATTGATCGGGTCATAGGTATAATTGATCTGGGCAAGGGTCTTGGTTCCTTTATAATGTCTGATCTGGGTCAGGTTGCTGCTTTTATCATAAACATAGACTGCGATCGAGCCATTGGGATAGTAAAGCGCGCTGCGCCGGCCGGCATCATCATAGGCAAAAGCATACGTGCCGGAATAATTGCTGATATTTAACACCCTGTTGGAATTGTCATAAGCGTAGGTCGTGGTCGCACCGTCGGGCGTGGTCAGGGCGGTGCGGTTCCCCGCGGCATCGTATTGATACGTTAAACTGCGCGTGTTGCTGTCGGTGACGCCGGTCAGGCGGTTGTCGGCGTCATAGCCGAAGTTATAGGCGATCGAGGCATTGGAAGCACTCGTCAGGTTGCCGTTTGCATCATACGAGAAGTTGTTCACGGTGTTGTCGGGATAACGCCGCTGGGTGAGCCGGCCTGCCGCATCGTAGGTGTAGTAAATGGTCCTGCCGTCGGGTTTGGTCTTGGACGTCATCCGGCCGTTGGCGTCATAGTCATAATAGGTACGCCTTCCCTGCGGGTCGGTTTCCTGGGTCAGCCGGCCTGCAGCGTCATAATTATATGCGGTGGTGTGATTGAGCGCATCGGTCAAAGTGGAGATCTTTTCGGCCCCGCCGCAGCCGCTGCCGCAACCGGACGGGCCGTAGGTCATCTGGGTGATTTTGTTCAGGGCGTCGGTGATCTGCGTGACGTTGCCCCGGTAGTTGTAGGCGTACGTGGTGGGATTGCCCCTGGCGTCGGTTGTGTTCAGGATATTGCCCTGATAGTCATACGTGTAATAAGTGATGTATCCCCGGGGGTCGGTGACCTGCGTCATCTGGTTCAGGGCGTTATAGGCATAGGTTGTGGTATGGCCCAGCGGATCGGTGGCGGTGAGCCGGTTGCCGACACTGTCATAGGTAAAGGTGGTCACTTTGCCCCGCTGGTCGGTGATGGAGGTCAGGTTGTTGTAGCCATCATAGGCAAAGGATGTGATTTTTCCTCTGGCGTCGGTCATGGAGGTCACGTTGCCTTTGGCATCATAGGCATAGGTGGTCGCCGCGCCTGTCGGGTCGGTGATGGTCACCGGGTTGCCTTTGGCATCATACGTATAGGTGGTGACGCCCCCTTTGGGGTCGGTGATGGTGCTAACCAGGTTGAGGCTGTTGTAGGTGTATCGGGTCATATTCCCCAGCGGGTCCGTCATGGAGGTCTTGTTGCCGTTTGCATCATAGGTATAGCTGATGGTTGAACCATCCGGGGCGATGGTCGCCGTCAGGTTGCGTTTTGCATCGTAGATGTACCGGGTGGTGTTGCCCAGGGGATCGGTGGCCTGGGTCTTGACGGCATAGGTCGGGTCGTACTTATAGGTCCAGAGACTTCCGTCCTTTTCGGTAAAGGCGGTCTCGCCGGAGGCGGTGTAGCTCATGGAACGGGTCAGGCCTTCCGGATCGGTCGAAGACAGGAGCTTCCCACCGGCGTCATAGGTGTAGGTAACGGTCCTGTTGGCCGGGTCCCTCTTGCTGAGCATCTTGCCGTTGGTGTCATAGGTGAATGTCCAGGCATGGCCCAGCGGATCTGCAATGTAGGTTAAAAGGTTATTGGCATAGCCGAGTGTATACGTTCTGCCGCCCGGATCGGTAATGTAGTTCATGTATCCGTTGGAAGACGTAATGGTTGTTGTTCTGCCGTTGGGGTCGGTGATGCCGGCCAGGTAACCCCCGCTGTAGGTCAGGGTCGTGGTGTTGCCGTTCTTATCCACGATGGAGGCAAGCTGCCCTGCGTTGTTGTAATAATAAACCGTGTTGCTTTTGGTGGTGCGGCCAAAGGTGCCATTAGCGTACTTGATGATGGTGGAGGTATCGCCGCTGATGGCATCCGGATAATAAACGCCGCCGGAGAGTCGATAATAAATAACATTGCCGTCTTCGGTTCTCAGGATGATGGTTGCGTTGCCGCTCAGTGCCGTGAGTTGCTGGTTATACTGATGTGTCCATTTGCTGCCCAGCGTGCCGGTATTGGTGTCGATGCTGTTGTAGGAAAGGGTCAGGATCCCCACATCCTGCGAATGATAAAGGTTGCCGCTCTTGAGGTTCGCGGAGGAATTTGCCGGTGCTACATTACAGGAGTTGCCGGTATCGTTGGTAGCCGGACCACCTCCGACGGCACCGCCACCAGGCAGTTGCGCTGGACAACAGCCGGCGGCTTTAAGTGTTTCTGATCTTAAATCTATGAATGAATCAAATTCACCAAGATGTCCATAACTCGAAGCACAACTTGATTGATCATTACTTAAGCATGATGATGCATACCCGTAAGCTCTGTCATCACAATATTGTAGAGCGTTGGAGCACGTTTTAGCTGAATATTCAGGGCCATAGTTTATTCTAGCACCTAATACCCCACAAACTGCACAGCCGTTATTGTAAGGTGTACCGTCACATTTCCAGGACCATCCACGGACGCTTGCGCATTGTGCATTGCCCCCCGTGGGGCAACCACCACAGTCAGTATACGGAAGATCACAAACAGGAGGCCCGCAAAGCGGTTCACTAATACACGTTTTCCACATGAATGCTTGATTATTATATGCTGGCGATGGCCTGGCATTGACAGCAATCTGTATGCATTTCGTTGCCCCGCTGGAATCCGTTACACAGACATTAGGGTTATTGGTACAGTATGAATTTGAACCAGGTGCAGTATAGTTTGCCGAAGCGCCCGAGCCGTTTATACTCCCGCCTCCACTGGCTACAGCCCAGCTATACCCGCCGTTGCCGCCGGATGCAGTGAGCGCCTGCGTTTGGTTTATGGACATCTGGTTGGAGCCGCTGATGGTCAGCTGCGCCTGCGCGGCATTGGTGAATATCAGGTTGATCAAAAGACTGAAGATTGCGACAGAAGATAGGACAACAACGCGTTCCCGGCACGTCATAACAACATCCCCCGAACCTATAAATTTTATTTATTTATATGCTGAATACTTATGTTGGCCGCTTATCCGGCTTTGTATTTTCGAGATATTGTTTTGAGATCCTGTGCGTGTGAGAGTGTAAGCGGATGAATGTGAGTGAAAAGTAATTATTCTTTTTTCTGATAATTTGCAAATATTTTTTTCAGGTTGTATGAATTATTATTGCGCCGGCAAATAAATATATAAATGATTGTTACTGCTTTGTCATACGCTCGCGTGACCTTTAGGTTAGGCGGAGGTGGCATGAAGTGACGGAGGTGGAGATTGTAGGAACTGCTCCCCGAGCAGTCCGAAGCGGCGCGTTTGGCAAACACGCCCTACATTAACCCACCTGGCCCCCTCCAAAGAGGGACACGCTAAACGGTGATATTAATGATTTAAACTTTTAATTGCCGGTGTAATAACAGTTCAATAATTCTGGATTCCCGCTTACGAGGCTATATTGTAAAGGAGGAGTTACAATAAAAGTCGTCTTGCGCAGGCAGGAATCTAGAACTCTTTAATAGTCCTGGATTCCGGATCGCGCTTCGCTTGTCCGGAATGACATTAAATTTCATCTGCTTGAACCGCAGGCGAGCGAAAAGGATATTTGGGCAGCAGGCCGAGCATGATTGCTCTAGCGAGGAGTAATCTTATGTATTCGGTAACTTATGAGATTGCTTCGGTCGCTGCACTCCCCCGCAACGCGTAACCCGAAGGGTTATGACATTGCGACGCAGTCTTTTCGCGTGAATGTCTTGTCCTGAACTATACTTGATTTAACTGGTGCCCCTGGGGCGATTCGAACGCCCGGCACACGGATTAGGAATCCGTTGCTCTATCCTGCTGAGCTACAGGGGCAGCCATGATTTGGCGACAGGATGCGGCGGTTTAACATTCTTTAAACAGACTGTCAACCGGTCAGCGCTTTACCTGATTGCAAATTCTTTCAGATGCGTTTCCAGCAGGCGGCCCTCATCAAAATTGACAAGTTTCAATTTCTGAGGTTTTGTGCCCGTAAAAGCGCATTTTGGCGCCAGCCCGATCAATTCGGATTCCAGAATTTCAACACCGCGTTCAGCAGCCAGCTTCTCCACCTGTTCATAAATCATTTTCAGAGGTGTCTCTCTGCAGTTGGTCAGGTTCATGGATACCTGCGCCAGATTCCTGCTTTTTAAAATAACACCGATGGCCCGCACATGCTTCAGGCCGCCATTTTTTTCCCGGATCAGGGATGCAATTTTTTGAGCCAGTCTCAGATCACTGCAACTCAGATTGATATTATAAGCCACCAGCGGTTCGCGCGCGCCCACAGCTGTTGCACCCGACCGTGGATTGAATTCGGCATTTCCCACGTCAGGCAGGCTTTCCGGATCTTTCATTTTATCTTTCAGCGCTTCATATCCCCCGTGACGGACATGGGCCAGCTCACGGCGTGCGGAAACCAGGGCGGCTTCTCCATAATAATAAACCGGCACATTGAACCGTTCATATAATTTTTGTCCAAAGAGGCGGGCAAGGTCAACAGCGTCAGCCATTTTTGTCTTTCCAAGCGGAATGAAGGGAACCACATCAACCGCTCCCAGCCGTGGATGGACACCGGCCTGACTGCGCATGTCAATCAGTTCCAGGGCCTTCCCCGATACGGACAGCACCGCCTCCAAAACATCCTCCGTTTTCCCCAGAAACGTAAAGACACTCCGGTTATGATCACAGTCTCCGCTGTAGTCAATGAGGTGAACGTCGGGAAAAGACTTCAACACACGGGCAATGGATTCGATTTTATCCGGATCGCATCCTTCGCTGAAGTTCGGCACACATTCAATAATTTTCATGTTTACACCTGATAAAATTTCAAGGCCGGCAGTTCCACACAGGTAAGCCTGCCGCCATAAACCGCTCCCGTATCAATACCGATTTTATTGTCTTCAACAAGCGGCTCACTGAAATGAGTGTGCCCGAAAACAACCTGTTTCCCAAAATCATCATCGGAATCAATAAAGGTCTGCCTGATCCACTGCATGTCATAGAGAGACTGCTCATTAAGCTCTCTTCCGGGAATCAGGCCGGCATGGACAAAAATAAATTGATCCGTTTCATAGTAAGGCAAAAGCGACTTGAAAAACTTCAGATGATCCGGGGGAATTTTCTTCTTTCTCACCTTCGGCGTATCCGACCGCGATATTCCGTATGCCTTGAGCGTTGCAAAACCGCCGTTGGCCAGATAGATATCATCTTCCACGCCATCCAGAAACCGAAGCAGCATGGATTCGTGATTGCCGCGAAGACAGATCACGTTCTGAAAGGTCTTTTTGAGCTTTAAAATATAGTCCACAACATCCCTGCCTCCGTCCACGCGGTCGATATAATCACCGATAAAGACCAGGGTGTCATTTGCGGGATCGGCTTTAATCTCCAAGATTAGACGCTGCAGTTTGTCGAAACAGCCGTGTATGTCCCCGATGGCGAATATTTTGTTCATTTTCCATTGCCGTGACCGACAGCATCTCAGTCTAACAGAGCTGCCGTGAAGTCCCTGCTATCAAAGACCCGCAAATCTTCCAAACCCTCTCCAACGCCGATAAACCGGACCGGAAGTTCCAGTTCCCCGGCAATGCGAACCACAACACCGCCCTTGGACGTCCCGTCCAGCTTTGTGAGAACGATGCCTGTCGCCCCGATGTCTTCCTTGAACATTTTTGCCTGCATTACGGCATTCTGGCCGGTTGTGGCATCCAAAACCAGCAAGATCTCGTGCGGCGCACCCGGCAATTCCTTGCTGATCACCCTTTTGACTTTTTTGAGTTCCTCCATCAGGTTGGTCCGGGTGTGCAGGCGTCCGGCAGTATCCACAATCACTACGCCCTGAAAGCCCGCTTTAATCTTGCCGACCGCGTCAAAAACGACAGCGGCAGGATCAGCATTCATTTTCTGCTTGATCACGGGCGCATTGACGCGCCTGCCCCATACCTCCAGCTGTTCGATGGCGGCCGCCCGGAAGGTATCTGCCGCTACAAGAAGAACCCCATGTCCGTCATTGCGCAGCAGATTCGACAATTTACCGATGGTGGTTGTCTTTCCGCTTCCGTTGACTCCAATGGCCATGATCACAAAGGGCTGATTTTTCGGAATGACAAGCGGTTTTTCCATCTTCTGGAGAATCGCGATCATTCTTTCCTGCAAAACCTTTTTAATCTGTGATGCATCCTGCAGCTCTTTGCGTTTCACCCGCTGCTTGACATCGTCAATCAAATCATAGGTAAACTGCGGACCCATATCCGCCGAGATCATCAACTCTTCCAGTTCTTCAAACAGGGCCTGGTCCAGAACCCTCTTCCCGAAAACAAGATTGTCCAGATTTTTTGTCAGGGCATCGCGTGTTTTGGTGAGCCCAGCTTTTAATTTGTCGAATAAACCCAATTGACTGCAGATTCCCTTCTGTATGAAAAATTATTTATGAATGATTCCGGTTACATCCATGAAAACAAACCCGAATGAAAACGGCCCATAGCTTTTACTACACATTCATAACGATTTTTTTGGCTAAAGTAAAGGAATGGATTAATTTAGACTGACGGAGACCAGAGAGGATATCCCCTGCTTCTGCATGGTCACGCCAAAAAGCGTATCGGCAACTTCCATTGTGCTCTTGTTGTGCGTAATCATGATCACCTGAGAATGATTGGCGACATCCTTGATCAGCCGGTTGAAAAGGTTGGTGTTGGCGTCATCGAGCGCCGCATCCACTTCATCCAGAATCAGGAAGGGGGACGGCCGGTACATCAGGATGGCAAAAATGAGCGCGATGGCCGCAAGCGACTTCTCTCCGCCGGATAAGAGGCTGACGCTTTGCGCTTTTTTGCCGGGAATCTGAATATCAATATCCACACCGGTTTCCAGAAGATCATTTTCATCGGTGAGCAGCAGCTTCCCCCGGCCGCCGGGGAAAATCTTCGCAAATACGTCCTTGAAACATTCATTGACGGCGGCGAAGGTTTCTGCAAACCGTTCACGGGATATTTTATTGATCCGGGTGATCGTCCTCTGCAGAGAAGACAGCGATTCATTCAGATCGGCAAGCTGTGTCGTCAAAAACTGGTTGCGCTGATCCAGTTCAGCATATTCGTTGAGCGCCAGCAGATTCACCTCACCGAAATTATCAATCGTCTGCCTGTCTTTTTCCAGCATGGTGGAAAGTTCGTCAACTTTCTCGTCAGCGACCATGATGAAATCCACCATCATGGCCTTAAGGTCAACACCGTGTTTTTCATTTACTGTCCTTTGGAGGTTCTCAAGGTTTAAAGCCGCTTCACGGCACTGCATCTCCAGTTCGTTTGCCTGCTTCTGCAGATCATCAAGATTCCTCTTGATGTCACGGATCTCATTTTCCTGCCCCCTGAGCCGTTCATCTTCAGCGGCCCTCTTTTCTTTCATTTCCGTCAAAACGGTTTCGCAGAATGTCAGTTTGCCATAGAGGGACTGCAGCATTTCATGTTCCGCCTCAACGGCAGAGGCCAAATCCGTCATTTGTGTTTCGCAGGCGGTGATCTCTTCCCTTTTCCTTGCAACTTCAATTTCATTGTGGCTGATATCATGCTGCAGCCTGGCAATGGTTCTCAGATCCGCTTCCTTTTTTTCCGCCAGAGAAGCCAGCAGAACTTTTTTCTCTGTCAGGGATCGCTCCTGCGCGTCAATGGCCGACCGTGACTGCTGCCTGCGGTTGTTGAATGAAGAAATAATTTCGTTGAGTTCTTTTTCGGCCGTTTCTTTCAGGAGAATATTATCTTTCATCTCCAGCAATTTCTGTGCGGCCTGGGCCTCTTCCGTTTTGATATTCTGGCGATTGTATTCAAGGACAGCGATTCTCTGCTTCAACCTTTCTGATTCATCTTCAAAGCGTTCCAGATCTTTTTTCCGGCCGTTGATGTCTATTTCCAGACGGTGCACCCTGTTTTTCAGATCGGCAAGTTCTTCGTCCCGGCTGGTAATCAGGGAAACCCGTTTTTTCTTTTCTTCCATCCGATTTTCCAGTTCGACGGAAAGCCTTCTGACATCCGCTTCCAGTTCCGCGATTTCTCTTTTGGTCGCCAGCAGACTTTTTTCCACCGCCGCTCCGCTGCCGCCGGTCAACACGCCATTTGGACTGATCGTATCCCCTTCCGGCGTCACGAATGTCCCCCGGAAACCGTTTTTCTTCCACAGATCAATCCCTTTGGTGATTGATGGCGTCAACAAAACATCGCCCAGGAGGCAATCGGCAATCTGATGGAATTCTTCTTTCACCACGACTTTATTTCGAAGAGGTTCCGCTTCCTGAAGATGCTCGGCACTGTATGTTTCCGCCTTATTGCCGCGTAATTCCACCGGCACAAAACTGCCCCGGCCCAACTGAAAATTTTTTAAATAATCGATGGCACGAAGGCCCTCTTCCTGGTTCTTCACCACAACATACTGCAGCTTCTCGCCCAGTACCGCTTCCACAGCGGATTCATATTCGCGGGGCACATTGATGTGATCGGCCACAACTCCGTAAAACCTGTCCTGATCCCCCTGCGCTTCAATCACTTTCTTCACACCGTCACTGGACCATTTAAAAGCGGCCTGAAATTCTCCCAGGGATTGCAGACGCGATGACTTTCCGCCCGATTCTTCTTTGATTTGCATGATCCGCTCTTCAAGGATCTGAAGATCTGACCTGGCCCTTTGCAGTTCGTCCGCGATCTCCCCTTTCTGCCCGGCCAGTTTCCTGATTTCCTCTTCTTCCGCCTCCTGATCCGAAGTGAGCGATTGCAGTTTAAGCGCCAGTTCATCAAACCTGCTCTTGTCCTGCTCAATTTCGTGATTTTCCCTCTCTTCGCGCTTTTTGAAATCCTCCAGGTTTTTGTTGAGGGTCGCAATCATATTGTTGAACTTGGCCAGATCCTGCATTACATCAATGTAGCGGATTTTATGTTCTTCCAGACGGGAGTTGATTTCCCTGTCATTTTCCAGCAGCCCCTCAACTTCCTTCTGCCCGGTGTCCAGCTCATTCTGAAGCTGGGTCATCCGGTTCATGGCTTCCTCCGCCTTTTTCTGCAGATTATCCATTTCGACCGCCAGAGATGACTTTTTTTGCTCCATCAAATCTATTTCAGACTGATTTTTTTGTTTGCGCTCTGTCGCTTCGGTGATCCGGCGGCGCGAAAACTCAATATTTTTTTCCTTGATGGTGATAGAATTTTTGATTTCATAAAGTTCGGTTTGGCGGGCGCTGATCAGTTCATCGCTTTCCATCAGCTTCGCCTTCATTTCTTCCAGCGTGGACTCCCTTGCCTCCAGTTGTGCCCGGATGCTTTCAGACTGACCGGAAAATTGAGACCGGGATTCCTGCAACGCGTCGCTTTTGCCGGCGAGTTTCGCAAAATTCTGCCGGGCAAGAATCAATTCAGCATCCTTGATTCGAAGCTTTATTTCCTTGTATTGTTCGGCTTTTTTGGCCTGCCTGGCAATGGCATTGAGCTGGGATTTTACTTCTTTGTGAATGTCGTTGAGGCGGAGGATATTCTGCCTGGTTGCTTCCATTTTTCGAACAGCGGCATCTTTACGGCTTTTGTATTTGGATACCCCGGCGGCGTCTTCAATAAACAGGCGGCGGTCTTCCGGTTTAGCTTCCACCATGGTCGCCACGGACCCCTGTTCCACCAGGGAATAAGTTCTCGCACCTACGCCCGTGCCCATGAAGAATTCTTTGATGTCCAGCAACCGGCACGGAACACGATTGATGCAGTATTCGCTTTCATCGTCCAGAATGACTCTTCGTGAGATGGATACTTCCGTCAACTCCCCGTATACGCCGGGAAAACTTGTCCCGTCGCTGGACAGCGTCATGATTACCTCAGCCATGCTCACAGGAGCGGCATCCTCACTGCCATTGAAAATGACATCGTCCATTTTCTTGCCGCGCAGTGCTTTGACGCGCTGCTCCCCCATCACCCAGCGGATCGCGTCAACCACATTTGATTTTCCGCAACCATTGGGCCCGACAATCGCATTTACGCCCTGAGAAAAATCAATGACGATCTTGTCGCGGAAAGATTTGAAACCTGATATTTCTAGCCTTTTAAGCTTCATAACGTCTTTTTAATCGAACTGTATAAATTTTGAAAAAGCCTAACAAAAGAAATTTCCTTTGTAAAGTGAAAATACAACAAAATGTATTCAGGAAAAAATAATACCACAACATATAGTGCTTTGATCATGATAACAGGTAAAATTGAAGTCGATAAACCAGGAGGCAAAAAATGAATTTGGCCAAATCGGGACCAAAATTTTATCGAAGTTGTCCATTGAACTGTTATTATCAGAAAGCCTTAAAAAACACCCTCCAGTATCTTCCCGCATCCGGGGCATGAACTTCCCGACAGGTAGTTGGCAATAATTTTGTAACCATAACGATTAATTAGCAAATTTGAGCAATTTGAGCAATAGGTATTTTCACCCTCGTCTCCCGGCACATTACCGCTGTAAACATACCACAGCCCTGCTTCTTTTCCGATATGACAGGCCCTGTGGAGTGAGGAAATCGGTGTCGGTGGCGTATCGAGCATCTTGAATTGCGGATGAAACCTGCTGATATGCCAAGGAGTTTCAGGACCAAGGCTGCGGATGAACCCTGCGATGTCCCTAAGTTCCTCTAGTGAGTCGTTTAAGCCGGGGATCAGCAGCGTGGTAATCTCCAGCCAGATACCCCGCTCCTTCATGGTCTTCAAGGTGTCCAAAACGGGCTTTAGCTTCGCTCCACATCGTTTTTTATAAAATTCATCACGAAAAGATTTCAAATCAACATTGGCGGCTGTTAGATAAGGGGAAATCATTTCAATGGCTTCCCGAGTCATGAACCCGTTTGTCACAAAAACATTCTGCAAACTTTCCCTGCACGCAATTTTCGCAGTTTCCAATGCGGTTTCCAGATAAACGGTCGGTTCCGTATAGGTATAAGCAATTGTTTTACAAGCACTTTTTTTTGCGCGCTCCACAATGACCTCAGGGGCGGTATCTTCACCAGTAATCATCAGCGTGGAACGGGGCATTTGAGATATTTCATGGTTTTGACAAAATTCACAGCTAAAATTACAGCCGACCGTGGCTATGGAATAGGATCTTGTTGCGGGATGCACATGGAAAAAAGGCTTCTTTTCAACGGGATCGACGTGCTCGGCGATCAGAGTTCCAAAAACAAGAGAGTATAAAACACCATCTTTATTTTCCCTCACGCCACAGAGACCCCGCCGACCGGGATTGATTTTACAGCGGTGAGCGCAAAGAGCGCATTGAACGCGTCCTTCATCCAGTTTTTCATAAAGCAGTGCTTCCCGGATCATGGATCACCCTCCTGCAGCATGCCCCGAATTGCTTCCGGAGCCGCGGCCCCTGATTTTGATTTCACATCAAATGAATTCAATATGGGACTCTGGACCGTTCGATATGTATAGTGGACTGCAAACGACATTCCGACAAAAGCACCCAGTGGATTTCTCTTCATGGGGAAAAGTTCCTCGAGCTCTGAAAAAAAGGTATAAACCGGAGCGGGAAGATAAATGGCGGAACCCCAGGTGATTAAAGGTGATGACATGGATTCGCCGATAATGGACTGCATTTCGCCGATTGTGAAAAAGCGTACTCCCGAAGTGACGGGAAAACCAAACAGCTTACGGATAGACTGGCGTGTTCCCACAAAGGAATGCTTATTGAAAAAACCGATAAAAACACGGCTTCGGCTTACACGGACAGCTTCCGCAATGATTTTTTTCGGATTATCCAGCGTACGCAGATTATTGATCAAAGTAACGACATCAAATTCATTATCGGAAAAAGGAAGATCAACAGCGCTTCCCCTCACAAGCTCGCAACGGTGACCAAGTTTATTCCTTGCTGAGGCGAGGGCAGCATCCGATGGATCAATTCCGGTCAGGGAACATTTTTTTTGCACAAACAGATTCAAATAATTTCCCGACCCGCACCCCACATCCAGCACTGATTCACCGGCGGCAGGGCGCACCAGATCCATAATCAACTTTTCCTGCCTGGAAAATATATAACGTCCCAGTTCGGTTTCCAGCCAGTGATCCTGTGAGACGGCCTGTAGCGGATCAAATAACATCTAGACACCCTTTTATCAAAGACTGCAGAGCTTATCGTTTCCCGGAACAGGTGGCCGCCTGCTCCCCTTTCAATGTCAACAACAAAAATTATGTGATATTATACTTCATATTCAGATTATTGCATCAACGGAGTTTCACCCTCCAATATCCGACATATCACGGAGACATTTTTTCAAATGTCTGTCCGTACAATCGATATCGTGCTTCGCGGGCTTCAACAAAATCGCCCTGCGGATCAGACCTGCTAATTCATCATCACTGCAATGTCGCCTCAGCGCCTCTTTCAAATCAAGTTCCTCTTCTTTCAGGAGGCAGACTCTCAGTTTTCCGTCGGCGGTCAGCCGCATACGATTGCAGGTGGCACAAAAATGATTGCTGACAGAATTAATAAAGCCGATCTCTCCCCGTCCTCCCTTGACTTTGAATATTTTTGCCGGACCGTCTGATTTGTGTTTCTTTCCGTTGATTGGTTCAAGCTCAAAATGTTTGCCGATAATGTTCAGCATTTGGTCTGCAGCCAGAAACGACTGTGGCTGAGAAATATTCACCTCACTGATCGGCATGATTTCGATAAAACGGATCTGAAAAGGTTTATTCATGGCCAGCTCCACAAACTTCAGAACTTCATCGTCGTTGAATCCTTTCAGGACCACTGTGTTGATTTTAATGGGATCAAAACCGGCCTTTTCGGCGGCAGCAATTCCCCGGAATACGTCGTGAATATTTCCCCCGCCGGTGACCTGAAAATATTTCTGTTCATCCAGAGAATCCAGACTGATATTGATTCTGGAAATTCCCGCATTGAATATGCCTTGAGCATATTTATCAAGCAGGATGCCGTTTGTTGTAAGGCTGATATCCTGAAGGCCCTGAATTTTTTTCATGGCGGCAGCAAACTCGACAAACCCGCGCCGGACAAGCGGTTCGCCGCCCGTCAGACGAACCTTAATAAATCCCATTTTCACGGCCTGAGAAACAACGCGAAGAATTTCCTCATAGCGGAGAATATCATCATGTCCCTTAAGTGAAAAACCTTCCTTGGGGCGGCAGTATGTGCAGCGCAGGTTGCACCGGTCGGTGATGGAAACCCGAAGATAATTAATGTCCCTGTCATATTTATCGAGCATAGCGATGAATTATGTTTCCTTTCCACGTATATGACTGACGTTCATTAACATAATCTGCCTAACAAAACAACTTATGCCTGATCAGTTTATCGCATCATCATTAAAATATTTACGTCTCACATGTGCACGGAACGAAAAATGAAATGTTGCTTGACAGGACGCTTCTTCTCGTTTAGAGATTATGAAAAAGACGTTCCTGCCTGTTGATCAATCACCTCGCAGCAAGCTGTCGGGGTATGAAATGTAAGTTAAAATTTCGCAGCAAGTTCAGGAGAATCAACCTTCGTCCCGCGTAATCGGGATAGAACAATAGAGTCACGTCAGAGCATCGAGAACCTGTCTGGAGTATTTATGGAAAAGGTACCTATTACGAAAGAAGGCTTTGAGAAATTAAAAAAGGAACTGGATAACATCAAGAATGTTGCCATCCCCGAAAATATCCGGGATATCGAAGTCGCCCGATCTCATGGCGATCTTTCTGAAAATGCGGAATATGCGGCCGCAAAGGAACGCCAGTCCTACCTGCATGGCAAATCACAGGAACTGGAAAACAATCTGGCGTCCTGCAACATCATCAATATCACAGGAATCGGGAGCGACAAAGTGGTGTTTGGAAGTTACGTGACCATCGCAGATATTGACAGCGACGACGGCGAAGAAATCAAGTATCAATTGGTAGGTCCGTTTGAATCGGACATCAGTCTTAATAAAATTTCCGTTACATCACCCATCGGCAGGGCGTTGATCGGCAAGGGCATTGACAGCGAGATCATCGTAAAGACACCGGGCGGAGTGCGAAAATTTCAGATTATCGACATTTCCTGTGAATAGCAGCCGCACATCTTATTAACAAACATAAAATTTAACAAAAAAAGCAGCTCTATATAGAGCTGCTTTTTTTATCATTTATATTGCAAATAACTAGCCTTGCGTCAATTTATCAGCAACGCTGATCCTGTTGATCGCACGGACAAGCGCCAAGCGCATTTTTTCGTAGTCTTCATGCTCCTTGTTGAGCTGCGCTAAACTCGCCGTTGCCGTTTCTTTTGCCTTGATGGCCCTGTCTTTATCGATGGCATCGGCTCTTTCCGCCGTTTCAATCAGGACGGTAACCTTGCTTCCGGTCACTTCCGCATAACCGGTATTCACAGCATAATAGTATTTTTTCCCACCGGTAAGGAAGTAAAGCTCTCCGATATCCACCGATGTCAGGAACGGCTCATGTCCGCGTAATACACCAAACTCACCTTCTGTTCCAGGCAGAGTGACTTCGTCAACCTTCCCGGAAAATACCATTTTTTCAGGCGTTACTACTTCAAGAGTTATTTCTTCCGCCATGGGAATCCTCGCTTATCTTATAACGAAAGCTTCTGAGCTTTTTCTATTGCTTCTTCTATGCCACCAACCATGTAGAAAGCCTGTTCCGGCAAATCATCGTGTTTGCCTTCCAGGATCTCTTTAAATCCTCTTACGGTATCGGGCACGGAAACAAATTTACCTTCGGTTCCTGTAAACTGAGCGGCGACGAAGAACGGCTGAGAAAGGAATCTCTGAATCTTTCGGGCACGGCTGACCGTCAGCTTGTCCTGTTCAGAAAGTTCATCCATACCCAGAATGGCGATGATGTCCTGCAAATCTTTATATTTCTGCAGGGTCACCTGTACCTGCCGGGCAACCTGATAATGTTCGTCACCGATAACGTTCGGATCAAGAATACGTGATGTTGAATCCAGAGGATCCACAGCGGGATAAATACCCAGTTCGGCGATGGGACGGGACAAAACGACGGTTCCGTCCAGGTGAGCAAATGTTGTTGCAGGAGCCGGGTCGGTCAAGTCGTCAGCGGGCACGTAAACGCACTGAACGGCTGTAATCGAACCTTTATTGGTTGAGGTAATACGTTCCTGCAATTCACCAAGGTCGCAGGCCAGTGTCGGCTGATAACCGACGGCCGAAGGCATACGTCCCAGCAGAGCGGAAACTTCAGAACCGGCCTGTGTGAAACGGAATATGTTGTCGACGAACAAAAGCACGTCCTGACCTTCCACATCACGGAAATATTCCGCGTTGGCCAAAGCGGTCAAAGAAATTCTGGCCCGGGCTCCGGGCGGCTCTGTCATCTGTCCGTAAATCAGAGCGGCCTGCTTGATAACGCCTGATTCCAGCATTTCACGATAAAGGTCGTTTCCTTCACGGGTTCTTTCACCCACGCCTGCGAACACGGAAATTCCGCCGTGGTGCATAGCAATGTTATGAATCATTTCCATCATAACGACTGTCTTGCCGACGCCTGCGCCGCCGAACATGCCCATTTTACCGCCACGGGGGAAAGGAACCAGAAGATCAATAACCTTAACGCCGGTTTCCAGGACGTGCACGGATGTATCCTGCTCAAGGAAAGTCGGTGAAAGTCTATGAATCGGCATCTTGGTTTCAGCATTAATGGGTCCCAGACCATCCACGGGACGACCCACAACGTTCTGAATTCTGCCAAGACATGTTTTGCCGACGGGAACGGTAATCGGTGCTCCCGTATCTTTGCAGTTCATGCCGCGAACCAGACCGTCGGTAACATCCATGGCGATACAACGGACAACATTATCGCCCAGATGCTGCGCCACTTCGACAACCAGGTTATCTTCCTGATCGTTGATCGCGGGGTTGGTAATCAAAATTGCGTTCAAAATGCTGGGAAGTTTCCCCTCTTCAAAAGCCACGTCAACAACGGGTCCAATAACCTGAACAATCTTTCCGATATTCATAACTATCTCCTTACAAATAGTCGCATTAATATATTTTACATGCGGCTGTTTGCCGCAGAAAAATTAACCTTTTGCCAGCGCTTCGGTACCGCCGACGATATCCATCAGCTCTGCCGTAATGGCCGCCTGTCTTGCTTTATTCATCTTCAGGGTCAAACTGCTGATCAGTTCTTCGCAATTGCTGGTCGCGTTGTCCATGGCGGCCATCCTCGCACCGTTTTCGCCGGCGGATGTTTCCAGAAGAGCACGGAAAACCAGAACGTGAACGTACATCGGCAGCAATTTGTGCAGCAATATTTCATCCGATGGTTCATAGACATAGTCAAGCCGCTTGTCTGGCTCAACATCCGTATCCGGGCTGCCGATGGACGGCAAGGGGAACAACCGGACAACGGTCGGTTTTTGAACTGATACATTGACAAACTGATTATAGATTAAATAAAGCTCATCATATTCTTCTTTCATGAAAGCCGGAATGACCTCATCGGCAATGGAAACCGCCAGAGTCATATCAAACTTACTCAAGACATCCGTCTTTTGTGCAATGACGTTGACTTTTTTCCGGAAATAATCTCTACCCTTACGGCCGACATTGATGAGAGCGATCTCTTTCCCTTCCTTGTCTTTCTCCCGGATAAATTTTTCCGTCGTCTTAATCAGGTTTGTATTGAATCCACCGCAAAGCCCCCGATCTGATGTCATGCAAATGACCCTGATTTTCTTGGGATCACGAACCGCCAGCAGGGGATGAGACATTTTTTCCACGCGCAAGGCCAGACTATTCAGAACATCCATGAATTTTCCGGCGTACGGCCTGAAATTTTCCATCTTCAATTGCGCCGATTTAAATTTCGACGCGGCAACCATGTTCATGGCGCGCGTAATCTGCTTCGTCTTTTGAACGGCGCCAACTTTTCTTTTTATGTCTTTAAGCGAGGCCACCGGAGATTCTCCTCAACTGTTTAATGTAAAATGTAATCTTCGTCCTTGTACTCAGAGTTTGATCACAAAATTCTAATTTTATATTCTATCTATTCCGCCACAAAAACGGAATCAAACTCCGTCAGTGCGTCCTTCATCTTCTTTTCCAGTTCGGGAGAGATGATTTTTTTATCTTCAATTTCTTTCAGAATGTCAGGATGCTTGCTCTCGACATAGCTCAGTAACTGTTTTTCATAGATCTGTACTTTATCGACATCGATTTTATCAATGAAGCCCCTCGTTCCTGCAAACAGGACGACAACTTCCTGCCCCAGAGACATCGGCTGATATTGCGGTTGTTTCAGCAACTCCACCAGACGGACACCACGATCCAACTGAGCCTGCGTTGATTTGTCCAGATCGGAACCGAACTGGGCAAATGCCGCCAGTTCACGGAACTGGGCCAGATCAAGTTTCAGTGTACCTGCAACCTGTTTCATCGCTTTCACCTGTGCGGCGCCGCCGACGCGGGACACGGACAGACCGACGTTGATGGCCGGACGGATACCGGAAAAGAACAAGCTCGGTTCCAGGTAAACCTGACCGTCGGTGATGGAAATAACGTTTGTGGGAATGTAAGCCGACACGTCGCCTGCCTGGGTTTCGATAATCGGCAATGCGGTCAGTGAACCTCCACCCAACTCCTTGCTAACACGTGCTGAACGCTCCAGCAGACGGGAGTGATTATAGAAAATGTCGCCGGGATAAGCTTCACGTCCGGGGGGACGACGCAGCAGCAGAGAAATCTGACGGTAGGCGACAGCCTGTTTGGAAAGGTCATCATAAATAATCAATGAATCCTGGCTTTTATCTCTAAAATATTCGCCAATACTGCAACCGGCGTAAGCTGCAATATACTGAAGGGTTGCGGGGTCAGAAGCGCATCCGGCAACAACACACGTATACGACATGGCGTCATGCTGTCTTAATTTTTCCACAACCTGCGCCACGGTGGACTTTTTCTGGCCGATGGCAACATAAATACATTTGACGCCTGTGTCTTTCTGACGAATGATCGCGTCAACACAAATGGCCGTTTTACCAATCTGGCGGTCACCAATGACCAGTTCGCGCTGACCGCGTCCAATCGGGGTCATGGCGTCAATGGCCTTCAGACCTGTGTACATCGGCTCATTAACAGGCTGGCGGGCGATAACACCGGGGGCCACCATTTCAATACGGCGGAACTCGGTGGCTTCGATGGGGCCTTTGCCATCCAGCGGTGCGCCGGTCGCGTCAATAACGCGTCCAAGCAATCCATCACCTACCGGAACCTGTGCAATCTTACCGGTCCTTTTTACGATATCACCTTCTTTGATGTGAGTAACTTCTCCCAGAACGGCGACACCGACGTTGTCTGCTTCCAGGTTGAGAACCATGCCCAGGATACCGCCGGGGAACTCAAGAAGCTCCATGACCATTGCGTTTTGCACACCGTAAACTCTCGCAATACCGTCACCGACGGACAGGACTGTTCCCGTTTCGCTTATATCCAGCTTTTTTTCATAGCTTTTAATTTGCTCAGAAATAATTTGACTGATTTCTTCCGCCTTGATCGATTCCATGTCTTATCTTGCCTCCCCTAAGAGATTCCTCATATTATTCAATTGGTTTTTGATGCTGCCGTCGTAAAGCGTATCACCAACACCAATGACTATGCCACCCAAAAGACTCTTGTCGTCTTCCACGGTCACTTCCGCTTCCCGGCCTGTCAATTTTTTCAAATTCGACATGATGTATTGCTGCATGTCAGCCGACAGGGGAAATGCCGTTTTCACCGTCACTCTCGTTTTTTGAAGCGCTTCATCCATCATCAGCCTGTAGCAGGTGTCGATATCGGGCAGAACATCAATCCTGTTCTTATCGACCAGCAACTTTAAGAAATTGACTGTCATCGGAGAAAGCGTCACCTTGCCGATAATCTTTTCCAGTACGTTTTTCTTAACATCCTGCTCAAAAATCGGGTTGGCTAAAAACCCTCCCAGGTCTTTGTTCTCTGCCATCATGGAAGAGAACTGATGGAGTTCATTGTAATACTGCTCCAGCTTTTTTTCTTCCCCGGCAATTTCAAAAAATGCGCGAGCATATCGTTTTGAGATATTGCTGATCAATTTTTGGTCACCACCTTATCCATATATTCCTTGACCATGCCTTCATGATCCTGTGTTGTAACATTCTTCTTTAATATTTCTTCAGCCATTTGCACCGAAAGAGCAACCGCTTCGTTGCGCAACTGCGAGGAGGCTTTTTTCAGTTCCTGCTCGAGACGCGCCTGGGCATCTTCTTTCATTTTCTTGGCAACTTTTTCGGCATCTTCAATAATTTTCTGCTTTTCCACAACGCCCTGGGCCTTGATCATGTCAAAGATGCCATCAATCTCAAGGGAGGCTTTGTCGATTTTTTCTGCATATTCCCGGTACTGCTTTTCCGCTTCAGCCTTCTGCACGGCAGTCGTTTCCAGAGATTCCTTGATTTCCTGTCGCCGCCCGGAGAAAAATTCCTTAATTTTCGGCGCCAGCATCCAGGCCAGAAATCCGATGATGAGGACCGCGTTTAACGTTTTAAAGGCAAAACTTTTCCACTGGCCGGAAGAATCATGCCCCCCCTCGCCTCCACCGGAAGCGAAAGCGACACATACGGAAACAAGAACAAATAAAAGGGAAAGAAGAAGTGAAAAATGAATGGATCTGGTCGATGATTTCATTGGATTCTCCTTCCCAGGACCTTTTCAGCAATTTCCAGCGCGAGCGAACGGGACTGACCATGCAAAACCTTGCGGGCCGCTTCCATTTCGGCATCCATCTTTTTCTGGGTTTCCTGAGCCATTAAAGGTATTTCAGCCCGGACGGCATCCAGAATGCTTTTGGCCTGCTGGTTGCCTTCACCGATAATTTCTTTCTTCATATCGGAAGCACCGGACTTGGCTTTGTTGAGCTTTTCATCATATTCGGCCGCTTTCTTGTTCACGGACTCCTTGAAGAGTGTAATTTCGTTCTGAAGCTCTTCAAGTTGTTTTTTACGGCGATTGATGATGGATAAAATAGGTTTATAAAGAAGATAATTGAGGATAAAAACCAGGGCTAAAAAATTAACCATTTGAACTACAAGCGTTAAATCAGGAATTACGGTAACCACAACTTACCTCGTCGATTCTTTTCAGAGCTGATTGCCTCGAAACTCACGTTCGTGATGAAGCAATTCAGCGTGAATTTATTTTTCCCTACATGTCAAACAGCGCACTCTCTGGCAGTGATTATTTTTCCAAGGACTAAAGCTCAAACCGGGTTGATGCTGAACCTAGCCACACCGCGAGGACGGTGTCTATTAATCATACCCTTGACCGGTTGTCAAGCTTTTTTATGACTGACGGTCTAATTTTATTAAATCAGCTGTTATGCTAGTTGAAATAAGTATTTACGTGACATTAATCCACTGAGCGAACAATATTTTTTTGCTCTTTGAGCTCCTTCATTTTTGACGTTCCTTCAAAAAGCGCCCCCTCTTCCATAACAAAAACGGGCGTCCGCACGTCGCCGGTTAATCTTCCTGTGGCATGGATATTTAATTTATCTTTTACGTCAATTTTGCCTTCCACTTCACCGCCGACATAGACACTGTGAACATTGATATTGGCCTTCACCACAGCGCCTTCTCCAATATCCAGTGAACCCTCCCCGAAAATTTCTCCCTGAAAATCCCCATCGATGCGCACATTGCCTTTAAAAATGAGCTTGCCGCTGAATTCAGCCCCTTTTCCCAGAAAAGCTTTCGTATCTTCAACATGTTTATCTTTCTTCCACATGACCTTTTCCTTTCGATAATATCAGAGAATCTTTTCAACGCTGCAGAATGAATCTGCGCACGCTGACATTCATCAACAAGCCGATCGCTCCCAGCAGCGTAAACATTGCCGAACCGCCGTAACTGATGAAAGGCAGCGGAATGCCTACAACCGGCATCATCCCCAGAACCATCCCCAGGTTAATGACCATCTGCCAGGCAATCAGCGAGGTAATGCCAAACGCCAGTATCGTGCCCAATAAGTCTTTCGAATGCAAGGCAATTCTCAATCCCCAGATAAGTAAAAATAAAAACATGATAACCAGCACCAAACCCCCGACAAATCCCCATTCCTCGGCAAACACGGAAAAAACAAAATCGGTCTGCTGTTCAGGTAAATACTTCAGTTGGGTTTGCGAACCTTTTAAGAAACCCTTCCCCAGAAAACCTCCGGAACCAATGGCAATCATGGATTGAATGATGTGGTAACCGGTGCCTAGGGGGTCAGTCTCCGGCGAAATGAAAGTCAGCAACCTGTCTTTCTGATAATCTTTTAAAAAAAACCAGGCCACGGGCATCATGGCTAAGATACCGGAGGCGGCAATCAAAATAGACTTCCAGTTCATGCCGATAAACAAAACCATCGAGACGGATACAATGAGAACAATGAGTGCCGTTCCCAAATCGGGCTGTTTCAGAATCAAAACACAGGGAATCATGACCAGGATAAGAGGAACAAACAATTCCCGCAGCAGATATGGCTCATGGGACTTATGATCATCAAAATAACGGGCAAGAACGATAATAATGGTCACCTTCATGAGTTCTGATGGTTGAAACAAAATAAATCCGAAGGAAATCCACCTCTGCGCACCGTTGGCGATATGACCGAATAAAGCCACGTAGATCAAAAGTGCGATGGAGACCGCGTAAATGAAATAGGCAAAACGGTTGATCATCCGGTAGTCAATCAGAAATGCAAACAGCATAAACGCCAGCCCCATTGCCATCCACTGAAGCTGTTTCAGATACAGCGGCGACTGATTGTCCCCAAGGCTGAATCCGGTGGAATAAATGTTGATGATCCCGATAGCGCAGATCGACATCACCAGTGCAAGGAGCGTCCAGTCAAAATTCTGGAAGATGCGACGATCATATTTAAAAAAAATCATTTGCCCTCTTCAGAGATGGTGCCTTCACGTGCCAAATTTACTCCGGAGTGACTCCATTTGCGGAAACGCCGGCCGGCAAAGGATATACAGCAACCTGCGGTGCCTTGCTCTTCTGTTTGCCTTCGAAATACGCGTTAAGAATCTGCCGGGCAATCGGGGCCGCCACAGCACCGCCTCCCCCGGCATTTTCAGCGATCACCGCCACGACAATTTCCGGGCTTTTCATGGGAGCATAGCAGGCAAACAAAGCATGGTCTTTGTGAATGGCCGATAATTTTTTCAGTCGACGGATTCTCGCGTCCTTGGAAAGACTGACAACCTGTGATGTCCCTGTTTTACCGCATACGTCGGCATTCGGTATTCGTGCTCTCGCACCCGTGCCACCCGGTTCATTCACAACCGCCCACAGGCCTCGACTGATTACATCTATGGTTCGCCGGCTGAATGCGAGTTCTCCTTTTTTTTCGGGTAAAAATTCCTTTTCAACGGTGCCGTCGGACAACTCAACCCGTTTCACAAGATGCGGTTTCCAAAGGGTACCGCCATTGGCCAGAGCACCGTATGCCTGTGCCAGCTGAAGCGGTGTGGCTAAATTGAATCCCTGGCCAATGGATATCGATATGGTTTCCCCAAGCTGCCAGGGTTCTTTCATGCGCGCCAGCTTCCAGTCCTTCGTGGGGACAATCCCCTTCTTTTCATGGGCAAGCTCAATCCCCGTCACGTCACCCAGGCCGAAGCGTTTGGCATATTTTGCTATGGTGTCCACCCCCAACATTTTCCCGACCGTATAAAAATATACGTCACAGGACTGCACAAGCGCCCTGTGCAGATTCACCGACCCATGGCCATGTTTATTCCAGCAATGATAGACTCTGTTGCCCAGTTGAAAAGATCCATTGCAGTTTATCCTAGTTTCTGGTTTGACAACTCGTTCTTCCAAAGCAGCCGCCGCCACAATCAGTTTGTAGGTGGAACCGGGAGGATACTGCCCGGAAATCGCTTTGTTGGACAAAGGATTCAATGGATTTTTCAGCAATTTCAACCATTCATCGCGTGTAATGCCGCTGTTGAACACATTCGGATCATAAGAAGGCAGGCTGACCATCGCCAGAATGGAACCGTCTCGCGGATCCATCGCCACAGCCGCTCCGGAAAGGCTCCCGAAAGCTTCCCAGGCCGCCTTCTGCAAATCCAGATCAATCGTCAGAACAACATTGGAGCCGGCCACAGGATCAATCCTTCCCAGGCTCTTAATGACCTTGCCGCGGGCATTGACTTCAATCAGCTCGTTTCCCCGGCGTCCGCGGATGTAGGTGTCATAAACTTTTTCGATACCGGACTTGCCCGTAATATCGCCAAATGTATATTCTTCCGACTTCTCCAGTTCCTCTTTGCTGACCTCGCCCGTGTAGCCGATAATCGGCGCAAGGAATTCTCCATCCTGATAAAGCCGGATCGGTGCCACATCCACATATACACCCGGCAGATCCACGGAATTCGTTTCCACCAGGGCCACCTTCTCCATACCGACATTTTTTTCCAGCCGAACGGGCAGATAGGATTTGAAACTCTTCGGAAAAGGCTGATCGGACGAATAATCAACCGACCGGGTTTTATAAATGTCCTTTATTTTTTGCACGAGCGCTTCGGGATCGATACCTTTTGTAGGCATATACAACACATCAAAGGAGGGACGGTTCTCCGCGATGACTCGGCCGTTGCGGTCCATCACCAGGCCCCTCAACGGCTGGATTTTGCGAAATCGAACCGCATTGTTCTCCGACCGCTGCTTGAGCTCATCCCCCTTGATCACCTGCAAATGCCAGAGGCGAACCGTCAAAACCAACAGAGCCAGGCTAGCCAGCACCATGATGATGTTAAGTTTTTGGCGAAACTCCGCCGGTCCAGGTCCGTTGCGGAGTTTGTATTGTTTTTCCATATCGTAAACCTTCTGTCCTGCTCATCACATAGAAAAAGCCGATGGAGAGAACACTGGTCAGTAAAGCCTGTAAAACAAGAACGGGCAGCATATCGCCCGTCAGATCATATTGAAACACGAGGGCATAAAGCAAAACGAGCACCAGCGATTCCAAAAGAGAACAAACCAGACTGACGAACGCGATAATATACAGCTTTCCCGACGTAATACGCAATGAAACAAAAAAAACCAGCAGGAAAATCAGCAAATAAAAAAGGGTGAACGACCCCGGCACAGCTCCGGACAGACAATCAAATGTCAATCCCATCAGGCAGGCCAAAGCGATTCCCTTCACGAAATCCAGCCGGAATCCGGCATAAATCACGGCAACCAGCGAAAGTTCAACGGTCAACCTTCCGGAAAAAAAGATATCGGACAGGGTGATTTGCAAAACCACCAGCAAAATAGCGTTCAAAGGCAACAGGATATAATAAATCATTCTTCCTTCTTCTCCCGCTGCTTAGGTTCCTGCTGCCCGGCCGCTAAAACCATCACTTCTTCTACAGAAGCCAAATCGGCAAAAGGTGCTAAATAGATTTTTGAAAACAATCCTGCATCCACACGGTTTACATAGCTGACCTTGCCCACAAGAAGACCCTTGGGAAAAATGTTGCTCAGCCCCGATGTCACAACCACATCCCCTACTCTGACATCCTGAATTTTGGGAACATACTTGAGCACACAGCCCCGTGATCCCGCGCCGTGGGCAATTCCCTGCACACGCGTCCGCTGTATCAAAACATCCACATTGGAATTTTCATCTACCAGCAGCAGGACTTTTGAACTGTGCCAGGAAATATCCGTTAGTCTTCCAAGCAATCCCGGCGAAACAAGAACCGGCATCCCGGACATCAGGCCGTCCTTTTCTCCCTTGTCAATCCAGAGCGTCTTAGAAATCATGGACAGTTCCTTGCCAATGACCCGCGCGGCAAAGAAACGGTGCGGATAAGTATCCTGCAGGGACAGCAGTTTTTTTAATCTCTGCGCCTCCAGGTTGCCTTCTTTGTAAAGGTTCAATTCCTCCTGGAGCGCGTTTATTGTCTTGTTCAGTTTCCGGTTTTCTTCTTCCAGTCCCACCAGGTGAATATATCGCCTCCAGGCGTTTTCAACGGCTTCGACAGAAGCGCTGAACATTTTCTGAACGGGCTCAGCGGCCTCCATGACGATCTTTTTCAAGACACTGGTGCCTGTATCGTACCTTAAATTATACGAAAGAAGAATAAGCGCTGCGGCAATAATTGCACCAACAAAGATGACGGTCCGATAATTCTTTAAAAACATTTTCTACCTGATATCTTCCGCCAATGAAAAAAATGAAAAACTGTCTGACAAGCGAGATCAAACCGGAATCGTTACATTTCTGAGTACATTCAGCTGATCCAGCGCCATCCCTGCACCACGGGCGACTGCAGAAAGAGGATCATCAGCGATGGTAATGGGAAGGCCGGTTTCTTCCCGAACCAGAACATCGATGTTTTTCAGCAGAGCGCCGCCCCCGGTCAGTACGATGCCGCGGTCGACAATGTCACCGGCCAGTTCCGGCGGAGCATTTTCAAGAGCGTCTTTTACAGCGTCAACAATCAGCGTTACCGGTTCGATAATCGCTTCCCGGATTTCTTCAGAGTTGGTTTCGATGGTCTTGGGAATGCCCGAAATCAAGTCGCGCCCCTTGACGTCAATTGTCTTGATTTCGGTCATCGGATAGGCACAGCCGATCTGCGTCTTGATGATTTCCGCCGTTCGGTCACCAATCAGCAGACTGTATTTGCGCTTCATGTACTGAACGATTTCCTCATCGATCTTGTCTCCCGCGACGCGCACGGATTTGGCGTACACAATTCCTGCCAGAGAGATAACGGCCACTTCGGTCGTGCCTCCACCGATATCAACCACCATGGAACTGGTGGGTTCGGCAATCGGCAATCCCGCGCCGATGGCTGCCGCCATGGGTTCTTCAATCAGATAAATTTCCCGGGCTCCCGCCGACTCCACCGTTTCGCGAACCGCGCGGCGTTCCACCTGCGTAATGCCGGAAGGCACGGAAACAATTATCCGGGGACGAACCAGCGACTTTCGGTTATGAACGCAGAGAATAAAGTGTTTCAGCATCGCTTCCGTGATATCGAAATCCGCAATGACCCCGTCGCGCATGGGACGGATGGCAACAATATTTCCGGGGGTACGGCCAAGCATGCTCTTTGCTTCATTGCCCACCGCCAGAACTTTTTTCATTCCGCGGACGTCCATGTGAACCGCAACGACGGAAGGTTCATCTAAAACAATCCCCTTTCCCTTCACATAAACCAGCGTATTGGCGGTTCCGAGATCAATCGCCAGGTCGTTGGAAAATTTTCCCAAAATATAATCGAACAGCATGTGTCCTCCTGTTTTATCATCAATGTATCTTATTTTTATGCATTTTTGCGTCTATATCGTATTTCAGTTGACTAGGCAACGCATTTTTAAAATGTATTTGCATTTTGGAAATGACTGTAATACTAACTGCATAGTTTTACAAATTACAGGTTATCCCCTATTCATTTTCGAGGTGATTTTATGCTGAAGTTTTTCAGGAAACACGCGCGGGGCTGGTTCATGCTGATCTTCATGGCCATCATCATTTTTGTTTTTGTCCTTTATTTTGGCACAGACAGAGGGGCCCAGATGGCCAATACCCTTGCCGTCGTCGACGGTGTAGTCATCAGCGAAGCCGATTATTACAACGAATACACAAAACTGACGGACATGGTCAGAGAACGATACGGCGGCGCCGTGACGGCGGACATGCTCAAGCAGCTGGATTTGAAAAAGACGGCTTACGACAATGTGATCAACCGCCAGATCGTCGTTGCCAAGGCAAATGATTTGAAGCTCAAAATTACCGATGACGAGCTGAAAGAATTTCTTGCGAACATGCCCGCGCTGCAGACCGACGGGAAATTCGACAACTACAAATACAAGCAGCTTCTGCGCTACAATAAAATGACCCCCGAGGCATTTGAGACGGGACAGAAAATCAGCCTGGCCGCAGCTAAGATTGAATCCATTATCCGCGAAGGCATCAAGCTGTCGGATCAGGAAGTGCTGGACCTGTATGCGCTGCAGAATCAGAATATCAATCTTAATTTTGTCCAGATTTCCGGGGCCGATGTAACCGGACGTGTCAAACCGACAACTTCAGATCTCGAAGACTATCTCAAGAAGAACAGCAGTGTCTTCCGCGTTGCCGAACAGGTGAAGGTAAAATATCTGTATTTTGATGCCGACCGGTTTTTTACAGGTGAAATCACTCCGTCGGATATCCGGGATTATTACAACCGAACGAAAGATAATTACAAGGACAAGGACGACAAACCCCTGGGGCTGGAAGAAGCCACACCGATGATCATCAAAGAGATCAAGAAAAACCGTGGAATGCAGAATGCCTATGCCCAGGCGAAAACAGCACACGATACCATCTATCAGGAAGAAAACTTCGACGCCTATGCAACAAAGAATAACCTGAACATTCAGGGAACGGATTTCTTCCCCCTCAACCAGACCCCGCAGGTCTTCGCTTCTGTAAAAGATCTGGCAAAAGAATTGACGGGACTGGAGAAGAAAGACATCAGCAAAGTTCTGACAGCCGACAACGGCTACTATGTCATTCGCATGGAAGATAAAAAGGCGGCCTACACGCCTGCACTGAAAACCATTGAAAGTGCCGTTATGCAGACCTATCTGAAAGACGAGCAGGACAGAATCGCGTCTGAGGATGCCAAGGCGATGCTTGCCAGGCTCCAAAAAGGCGAACCCCTCGAAAAAGTCGTCGCGGAAAAAGGCTACCAGATTCAGGAAACCGGATTATTCCCACCCGGCAACACCATTCCTGGGCTCGGCTCGCATCCGGAAGCCATGGAAAAACTGCTGTCCCTGTCGCCGGGTCACCCCTATCCGGAGAATCCGATTAAACTCGACAACGCATACGTGATCTTCAAACTCAAAGAGATCAGCCCGCTGGACATGAAAGACTTTGAAGCCAAAAAAGAGACGTACCGGAAAATGGCGATGAATCTGAAGAGAGAGGAGACCATCAAGGCGTGGATGGAAGGAAGCAAAGCAGAATTAATCAGAGGAAAAAGGCTTAAAATCAAAAAGGAAGCAAAAGATTTATAGCCGCTTTGCAAAATAGCCTATTGTGTCATTTCGCAATGACATTACGACACAATCTCCTGGAGAGGCTCAGGGGAGTAATGTAGGGCGTGTTTGCCAAACGCGCCGCTTCGGACTGCTCGGGGAGCAGTCCCTACAATCTCTAGCTCCGCTGGCGGAGCATAGAAAGCAAAGCTATTCCATATTCCTTGCCCCTTTGGTCGCTGAGCCTGTCGAAGCGACCCTTGCACCTTGCTCCTCGAAACGAATGACCTGCAAGGCTGTGACACAAAGGGAATTATGCAAAGCTCTCATTCTGAAATTGGCAATTATATGCGGCTTGGTATCTATGATCAAAAAAGGGAAGACGATATCATCGTCTTCCCTTTTTGATAAATGGTGGAGATGAGCGGGATCGAACCGCTGGCCTCTTGAATGCCATTCAAGCGCTCTCCCAGCTGAGCTACACCCCCATTTTCAGCATCCGGATTAGAGAGGCCCCTTAACACGGGCATTTGCAGATTGTCAACAGATTTTAGCTTGACATTTTACCCTCCCCCTATATAATCGCGCCCGTGCCGGAGTGGTGAAACTGGTAGACGCAGGGGACTCAAAATCCCCCGCTCGCAAGGGCATCTCGGTTCGATTCCGAGCTCCGGCACCAAATTCAACCCTCATCATTTATTCTTTGATATGGTCTTGTGATTCTTCAGGAAATTGACAAAAATTTTATGATGCAGGCGGAAGTCAAACTGTTTCAGATAAATCAGGAAAAGCTCACGCTCAATCCTGCAGGATGCAACCGGAATTTCACATAGGGTTTTCCGGACCAGTTCACGCGCCACCGCGTGCACGGAAATAAAGGAAACCCCAAGACCCGCCATGACCGCTTCCTTGACGGCCTCGGAACTGCCCATTTCGCCGCAGATATTCAGCTGAGAAAGGCTTATCGATTTATTTTCTTTCAGATATTTTTCAAAAACGTCACGCGTCGCGGACCCCTTTTCCCGCAGCACGAAAGGCTCCTGCAGAAACTCAGAAAGGCTGACTGCCCCCTTTTTCACCCAGCGGTGGTTACCGGGAACAATCAGAATCAGGCGATCATTCCAGAGAGGCTCGGCAACCAGTTTTCGGTTGAGGGGTTTTTTGCCGATGCAGCCAATTTCCACTTCATGATCAAGCACCATGTTCATGACTTCCTCACTGTCTTCCATCTTCAGGAAGACCCGGATATCCGGATGAGTTTTTTTTAATTCGCTTATGGCTTTCGGCAGAATATAGGTTGCCGGAATGGTGCTTGCACCGACATAAATATCGCCACCTGCATTTTCGTGCATTTGCTGTATTTTCTCGCAGGCTTCCTTACGTAAACGGACCATTCGCTGCGCATAGTCGTAAAGGATCTTTCCCTCCGGGGTCAGAGAAATTCCGGCATTGCTGCGGTTAACCACTTTGACGCCCATATAGTCTTCCATGTTGCGGATGTTCTTGGTAAGCGCCGGTTGAGTCAAAAGCATGCTTCTGGCCGCCCGGCTGAAGCTCCTCTCTTCAACCAGGGCAATCAGTGCCTCCAGTTGCTGAAGGGTCAGATTTTTTAATCGGTCATTGGTCATGGCTGATTTTATAGCACAAATTTCCTCCGGCAACAAAGGCTATATCCG
>Ga0208040_1000983_pt1 | contig 30401 bp, 20 predicted proteins | sample AD_UKC083_MetaG_FD_184431 | JGI IMG/M metagenome (GOLD analysis project Ga0208040, IMG submission 184431) | Active sludge microbial communities of municipal wastewater-treating anaerobic digesters from USA - AD_UKC083_MetaG (SPAdes) (version 2) | ecosystem: Engineered > Bioreactor > Anaerobic >...
ACGGTGGCAAAGGGATGGTCGCCGTCACAGAGGATGCTGCACTCCCTGATCTCGTTATAGAATATTGTTTCCTCAGGGTCTTCTTCTCTGGACAGCTCGTCGGGAAGGACGATGTGTGCAACGTCTTTGCCTGTTGCTTCCTGGCTGTCCAGCCATTCGGAAATGGTCATCTTATCTCTCTTCTCTTAAGTTACGGCATGATAAGGCGCTCCAGGGGGCATGGATCAATCACTATGTCTGGAGAAGAATTTTCATAAAAATTGGATTGTTGACCGAGTCAAATCGATTGCATCCGATCGTCCGACATGGGCAATGCTAAGATATTGTCTAATGATTTGAACTGTTGAGAGCGGTGATTTGATCATTCAGCGTCCAGTAGTCGTAAATGTATCCGATACCGAAAATCCCTGCGGAGCATAGGTAAAGGATGCCGGTTATCCATTTCCCCATATAGAAACGATGAATTCCGAACAGGCCTAAAAAGGTCAGCAGCAACCAGGCGATGTTGTAATCGATCCGGCCTTCGGTAAATCTCAACTCGGCTTTGCGCGCCATGGAAGGGATGAGAAAGATGTCTATCAACCATCCGATCCCCAATAGTCCCAGGGTGAAAAAGTAAATGGTTCCTGAAACAGGTTTTCCATAATAAAAACGGTGCGAGCCGGTAAATCCAAATATCCACAGAATATAGCCAATCAGAACGCTATGGGTTTGATGACGCTGTTCCATTAGTACACGGTCCTTCCTAACTGATTCTGCCCCGCAAATTTAACGACATCGCCAAAGCTGAAAAGACATGAGTTTTGAGAATCAGCTCTGGACATTGCCCGGTGATAATCACGGGCCGTTCACCATGGGAAATTGCGCTTCGGTATGGCATTGTTGATGCGGATGATACCGGGGATGCGGTTGACCCATAGGCAGGCAGTCCAAAAAGAGTTATCCAAAATGCTTACAAAATACCCTAAAATAACGGGGGGTTAACGGACGTACCAGCTAACCCCCCTGCTACTCTTTATGGTGCCGAAGCCGGGACTTGAAAGCAAAAAAACAAGAAAACGCTAACCGTCGATGTCTCCAGCCTTTCCTCTGTTTTCAAATAGATAGACCCCATGGCATCGCCTTTTTATACTGGGAATGGCTTCAATAGCTGCACCTGCCGTCAACAGAAAACGGCACAAAAACGGCACAAGAATCCTACTTCAAATTTTCTACAGTCGTTCACAGCAAAGGTCCCCCTGACAGGGCAAGGTCAACCTTCGGGACGGTATCGGACAACTGCTGTCCCCAAGCGGTTTCCCTAAAATTTTTTTCTACTGTTGAAAAAAAACCGACCCCATTCTATTCTCGTCTTTATGAGACGAATCCTTCACATCGACATGGACGCCTTCTTTGCCGCTGTCGAAGAGAAGCGTAATCCTGATCTCAAGGGGAAACCTGTCGTCATCGGTGGGACAGGCGACCCAACAAGAAGAGGCGTTGTATCCACCGCCAATTATGAAGCCAGAAAATACGGTGTTCATTCGGCCCTGCCACTAAGAACAGCCTACAAGCTTTGCCCTCAGGCTGTTTTCCTACCCGTCGATTACGAAGCATACGAAGCTGCCTCCCGCATCTTCAAGAGTGTTCTCCTGTCCATCACCACGATCATGGAAGACGTCGGGATCGATGAAGCATTCCTGGATATCTCAGATGAACCAGATTCAAACGAAGCCATCGTGGAAAGGATAAAAGCCGGCATCGATGAAAAAACCGGACTGACCTGCTCCATTGGGATCGCGCCGAACAAGCTCCTGGCTAAAATTGCTTCCGACATGCAGAAACCCAATGGCCTGACCATCCTTACGGAAAACGACATTGAAACCAAGCTCTGGCCGATGCCCATAAGAAAACTATACGGCGTAGGACCCAAGACGGAAGAGCACTTGAAGAAAATGGGTATCGAGACGATAGGGCGGCTTGCGTGTTGCCCGGCACAGACACTGGTCCGTCATTTTGGTTCTTCTTACGGCGAATATCTTTACGAGGCAGCCAGGGGTATCGATGACAGTCCTCTGGTCACGCATTGGGAACCGAAGTCGTTCAGCAGAGAGACGACCTTTCAGGTGGATGTCAAGAATTGGCAGGTGATAGCCAGAACGATCGCCGAACTCACGAAAGAAATCGTGTCCGATATGTCCAGAAGACACTATCGGGTCAGAACCATAACCCTGAAGATTCGTTTCGATGATTTCCGGACCATCACCAGGGCGACTACAATTGAAGGTTACTCAGCATCCGAAGAAGTGATCAGGAAAGCCGCTTTCGCCTGCTTGAAGAGAGTCGAATTGACGAGAAAGGTCAGATTGATCGGTGTCCGGGTTACCAATTTGGAAAAGACTGAAAAAGCACCATTCCCCCCTCACTGATGGCGAACCTTTTTTTAAAACAGGCAAGCAATTTTGTCCGCAGCAGTATTGATTACCTATTCTCCACCAGTGACCGTTGTAAACCGGACATATCATTTGAGACTGACATTTCTCTGGTTTATTTTCTTGACAATATAGATTGGTTTTCCTATAAATCACGAAGTCAGGTTTCAGGCGATCGGGAAGACCAAGCCGCCGATAGGCGGGAAGCGAATCCGGGAGGGGTATGGGATACGGACTCTCAACCGATGCTGAAAAGTTACATACAGAAGCCCTACTCCTTCGGGTAAACCCCTTCGGTATCATCGCCGACGACAGCCGCTTCCTCTTCGTCACCACCCCTTACGACAATCAAAAAAGCTACACCAGCCACTGCATCAGCGGCTACATAGAGAGAACGATACCCAAACACCTGGCGGAGCGCCTGTACCGTCATTTCCATCGGGATTATCAGGTGCAGGAGGAAGCGACCGGGCGGGAATCGGCAGACGGGATTATTGAGGGATCATCAGATGTTGATCACAGCGATGGAGTAGCCAATCATGTCACGGCAGACTCTGCGGTTGTGCTGCCAACAACTGCAACACTGCCTGGCGATGTCCTTTTTCCCCGCTCTCCGACCAATATCATCCAGGATATAATCCTTCTTGCCGCGCTGCGCACCCGCCTTGCCGACGCTAAAGACCTCCGGGAATTGATCGACGATCCACCGGTCACCTTTCTGGACAAACGGCAGCAGCTCTTTTTCTACCGGGGCATTCCGGTCAAGCTGCACCACCCTGCTTCACTTGTTTGTCGCTTTTGGCCGAAAAGCCGAAACAGATCGTGGCGCGTGATGAAATCTACCGCCGCCTCTGGCCCAGCCCCATGAAGTATGACGGGTCCAACAAACCCTATGAACGCCAGATCTCCGACCACAAGCGTCGCTGCATCGCCCAGATCAGGAAAGCCGTCGCAGGAACAATCGTTGTCGAACCGGGCGAACTGGAGACACTCATTTTTACCAGGCCGAAAGTGGGATATATGCTGAATGTGTGGGAAGAGGAGGTCCTGATCCTAAATTAGCAGCGGGGTTTGACATATGAGGGAAGCGCGAATCAATAATGATAATGCAACCTACGTATAGCGGTTGAACATTGTATTATCAAAGGCAAAAAAATAAGGTCTATGAACATGTGGGAAGAACATTAACGCCATGAGGAATTTTTCAAAAAGCATCCTCAACTATTTTGCTGCCTTCAATGAGACGCGGTTTCGCTTCGGCAGCAAGCTTTTCTATGAATGGTCCAACGACCTTTTTACGTTGGATTTCTCTGTCTTTTCCGTCTTTCAAAAGAAACTTCTGGATTCCATTGCCCTAGGCACGCCCTTTCGCTTTGAAATCCGGAAGGGCGAATACATTGTCAAATTGGATTCCGATGAGTTCAAGAAAGTGCTCCTTGCACGTATTGAAACTGAGTTAGATTCCGCGTTTCTGGAGTCATGTGTCGAGCAGTGTCGCGTACAGCTCCGAGATGCAGACCCCGACAGGGAACCATCAGAGATCGAAGGTAGGGCGGTTGCGGAAGGGCTCCGTGAATACAACCTGATCTTTCGCAAGAAGGCGCTGGAATCGCTGACCGGACTCCAGGATCAGAGGATCAAGGCTCTGCAAAGCGAATATGCCATCATGCACGTGCCTGTCTCCTCCTTCAATCCGCAACGGGAGGTTCAGCGGCTCTTTGACGAACTACAAAAAATGGCATCCGCCCCCCCCGCCATTGCCGATTATATTGCAGCCGCAACGGCATTTATCGACAATCAGACCTTCGATCTCGTCATTTTCGATCTTCATGCCCTGCTGCGTCGGTATCTCCAATTCGTGACCTCACAAGCCCTGTACATCTTTTTTCACGAGATCGCCGGCAACGGCCGCAAGTATCCGCTTTTTACCGTGGAAGTGAATATACAGGACGGAAATCAGTGCATCGTGATCGAATCCCTGCGCACCGTGGTCATGCTGAACACCCCGGCCATCAATAACTTTGAATTCGAAACCATTCTGACGACACCGCGGGCAACAAAGCTGGAAGCCGCTGCCGGCGAGCTTAAGCTGATCGAGAGATTCATTCAGGCCAAGTTCAACGTAACAGAAAGTTTCATCTTCGCATCCCCTTTTCACCCAATGATCCGGGAAGGCCTGCCACAGGTATCTTATCGTGTGGGGCTGCAAGCCGTTAAGGATGAAGACAGGCGAATCCTCGATTATTCTGAACTGATCACAGGGTTGGATGACGGCGCCGGTCAAAAGTTCATGAACCTCGTGGGGCGCTATGTGGACGGCAACGTCCAAAGTACGGCCGATGAAGTACAGAAGGCTTATACGGAATCGTTCCCCCGCAAATCGACGGAGAGGCTCGCATCGTCGGTTTTGTCCATTCCAATGAATCTCAACGAGACGCAAAAGAAGATCCTGACAGCGGTTCAAAATCCGAAAAATGAGATCATTGTGGTGGACGGGCCTCCCGGCACCGGTAAATCCTACGCGATTGCGGCGATTGTCTATCTTGCCAATCAGATGAATAAATCCGTCGTCATTACGTCCCACAAAAAACAGGCGTTAGATGTTATCGATCATATGCTCACAGATCGATTCAAAAAGCTTCATCCCCGTTCCAAACCCGCCGTTCTTCGTCTTGAAAAACCGGGAGAGCCGTCAACGCTTAACAGCATGGACAATACGCTCTCAAGTCAGGTAATCAATGGGGCGAGAAACCGTGCCTATGATATGAACAGAGATGCGGTGACAGCGGATAGAACCACCCTCTTCAGTCAAATCGATCGGGACAATAGGTATTTTTGGGAGAACACAGGCCAGTATAAAGATACGGTGCAGAAGGCCTTTGCATTGGCACAGGAAGAGGAAGCCCTATTTGACGGTGGCGTTTCCATTGAACCTACGCGACTGCCTGCCGGAACCGTTATGCCTATTGACCGCATCCGAAAACTTACCGGATGTTTTCAGGATAATCCGTTGTCCATTTCTCTGGATGCTTTTTCGACTTTGTTTGCCAGGCGCAAAGAACTGCCGGAGGTCCTGGAAAAATGCGACAGATTAAACAAGCTGAGCGCCTCAATCCCGGCTGCAATAATTGCCAGTGTATCCTCCATGCCGGAAGGCCTTGATGATCTTGATGATATCGTATGTAAACTGGTCGTATGCATGGAAAAGGATGTACCGATTGGCGGCATCGCCATCGACAATGTACAGCTTACACCACCCTTCGACTTTGGATCGCTTGCCTATCAAGACATTCTGGCCTTGCAGGCAGACGTGACGCTGCTGGCTGGACTATCGGCAAAACTTCTGGGTATGGGCCGTCTGCTGAAGGGGAAGGAAATCAAGGCTATACGGCAGAACATCGAACTTCGCCACCCCAAAGCGCTCAGGCAAATTGATCGCGACGGCAGCCAGGCCCTCCTTGAAAAACTTCAGGCGTCCATTGCCTACGTTGAATTGGTAGTTGCAGCCTGTCCGGGCCTCAGTAAGGACTATATCCTTCACGGCTTTCGCCTTTGCAGCCCGGAATCTCTTTCGCAATATCTTGCACGACTGGAGAGCCTCGAACTCAAACCCGTGACCGACATCATCGGTGGTCTTATTGGCGTGCCTTTTTCAGGGGCGGACCTCGGTCAAATCCAAACGGCCCTTGACCACCTCAAGCGCCTGAATAAATACCATGCGCTCCACAAGGAGATAGAGTTCTTTGCCGATCTCGTCAATTCAGGGGCGCACGATCTTGCCGGACTCTATGCGATCCTGAAAAAAACGCAGGCGATGGTGGACAAGATTGAACAGGAGGATATCGACTCTCTTTCTCTCCTATTCCGGCATTACGCGCCTGTCCTGGAAGCATTGGGTGTTAATCAAAACCATCTTGCCTCGCTTGGGCAATTGTTGATGCCGACCATTCGTTCCGAGTGCTTCTTCAGGTATCTCCATCTCCATGCAGAGCTTTCTTCGAAGCCTCTCGCTGCCCCGCCGACCCACGGGTTGCTCAATGATTATTTCGGCAAGACGCAAAAACTGATTGAAAATACATCCGACCTGCGGTTCAGCGGGCTGGTGAACCACGCCGGTCATGTCCAGCAAATCCTTACCGCCATCGCCGCTGGGCGCCGCATCTCGCTGGAACAGGCCCGTGTGCTGCTCACGCATCTTTCCTGCATTATCTCGGAGCCCGCTCTTATTTCCCAGTACTTTCCCATGGAGGCGGATGTCATCGATTTGCTGATTATTGACGAAGCATCCCAGGTTTCGATTGCCGAGTCGATCTCGCTTATGTTGCGGGCCAAGCAGACCATCGTTTTCGGAGACGAACTGCAATATGGCGCCGTTAGTGCCGTCAATGTTTCAGAGCGTTACTCGGCGCATTACTTCAAGGACATTCTTCGCGACTATGCCATAGACCGTAATCAGGCCATATCCGACGAAGAAAAAGAGCGGATTGCGAGGGAAGCGTCCCGTGAACAGACGGAGGACGAGCAGGAGGCGTCCCGGTTTATCCCGGTCACGCCCGGTACGCGGGAGTGGCTCAAGACCTTCAGTATCCGCACCTCGACGCTGGCCTTTGCCAGGGCGCTCCGCAACTATTCCGAATCCCTCAATGTCCATTTCAGGAGTTTTCCGGAGATCATCAGCTATTCCAATGAATACTTCTATAAGGAAAGCCAGATCGAACTCGTGCCCAACCGCATCCGAACCAAGCCCATCAGAGAAGTCCTGCGTTTCCTGAAGGTGGAAACCCAGGGAAACTCGGGCCGGAGAGTCAATCTTGATGAAATTGAAGCCATCAAGAACGATATAAATAATGTCATCGCGCAGGGCTACAAGGGCACGATCGGCGTGATCTGCTCATTCCAGGATCAGAAAGACCGCATGGAAGAGATCTTCAGGAAGGAAATGAAGATCCATCCCGACCTGGTCCGTCATCATCGCTTTACGGTCTGGTTTGTGGGCGACGTGCAGGGTGAAGAGCGGGACATGATCTACTACTCATTCGTCGAGGACAAGAAGCTCGACAACGGCAGTCTCCGGGATATCTATCCAGTCATCGACGGCACGGCCGACAACATCCGCAAGCTCAAGATGCAGCGGCTCAATGTGGGATTCAGCCGTGCCAAGGACACGATGGTCTTTGTCCACAGCATGCCGCTGACCGATTACAGCGACACCCGCCTGGGCAATGCGCTATTGCATTATGAGAAGGCGTTGAATGCGGCCCATGATCAATACGTTGAAGACGAAAGCGTGTTCGGTTCACCCGCCGAAAAAGAGCTTTACAGTCTGATTTTGCAAACGACGTTCTTTCAGACCCATCGCGACTCCCTGCGCCTGATCGCCCAGTTTGAAATCGGCAAGTATATCCGGGAGGAATACCATCGTTACATCCCGAACTACCGCGTCGATTTTCTCCTGACCAAATCGCAAGGCGGAAAGGAAAAATCGCTGGTATTGGAATATGACGGTGTGGAGTTCCACACCCGGAACCCGGAGATCGTGACGCGCCACAATTTCGACCAGGAATACCTTGAATACGATATCGAACGGCAGTTGGAGCTGGAAAGCTATGGTTACTCATTCTTACGGATAAACAAGTATTCTTTGATTCCTACTCCGGAACTGCCGACGCGCGCCGACATGCTGAACACACTGCTGGAGAGATGTTTTGTGGATATGTGATGAATTCTATATGCGTTAGAGAGGTGCGATGATGAACAGGCTTGACCTGTCCGAAGATGATCTCTTGGTTTTGCAGAAATGCCTCAACGACGGGACGGAACCCCCGCCGGAACTTGCGAAGAAACTCTTCCCGAGCCTTTATGCGACATTCGATTTCAAGACATTAAAGGATGCGAAGATTCCCACCATCGAATATGCAGGAAAGCGGTCCGAAGCGGCCATCCTGAACGAAGCCACGGCCTTTGGCGGCGGATCTCCCCTGCAACTGGAGCGGTATTTCGAAGGCGGCAAGATCAGCATGGGAATGAGCCAAGTCGAACTGTTCGCGGAGAGCAAGGCTGGGGATGACAGCAACTGGCGTAACCTCATCGTTCAAGGCGACAACCTCCAATTTCTCAAGACCTGTTATCTGAACCAAGACCCCATCATCAAGGACAAAATCAAAGGCAAGGTGAAGCTGATCTATATCGATCCGCCGTTTGCGACGAAATCTGATTTTGAAGGTGATAGTGGAGAATCAAGTTACTCGGATAAGATTGACAGAGCTGAGTTTATTGAGGCCTTGAGAGAAAGATTGATTTATCTAAGGGAATTATTGGCGGAGGACGGTAGCATATATGTTCACATGGATCATAAATTGGGCCATTACACAAAAATTGTTCTAGACGAAGTATTTGGCAAGACTTCCTTTGCGAATGCTATTGCATGGCACTATAGTGGGTGGAATAAGAAACTTATTAAAGGATTTGAGAAAAGATATGACATCATTCTATTTTATGCCATAAGTTCTCGGCCTGTGTTCAATTCATATTTTGAACAGTGGGCGTCCAAAGAAGAATATGTAAAGAAACGAAAACAGAAGGTAAGCGTAGACGCCGACGGTCGGGAATACGTCCTATCAGATGCAGGTAGTGGCGAACGAGTTAAGACCTATCTTGAAGATGTGATGAAACAAGGAGTTGTCGTTGATGACGTATGGCAGCTTGACAAGATTAATAACTCAGCTACTGAGTCTGTTGGTTACCCGACCCAAAAACCCGAAGCTCTCCTTGAACGCATCATCCTTGCCAGCAGCAATCCCGGTGACCTCGTCATGGACGTTTTTGGCGGTTCCGGCACCACCGCAGCAGTTGCCGAAAAGCTGGACCGCCGCTGGATTGTTTGTGATTTTGGCAAGCACGCCATCTACACAATGCAAAAACGGATGTGTCTGATCTCAGAATCCCAGAAGTTGGGCACTAAGACGAAAAAGAAGGAAAAATACGGCCAGCCTCCAAAACCTTTTTGTGTCATTTCCGTCGGCGCTTTTGACTTCCAGAAAATCATGAACCTCCGAAAGAACCGTGATGCATACATCAGCTTTGTGATGGGCATCTTTGGCCTGACCGAGCGTGATGACAACTTGGCGGCAAAGTATCGCGTCAACAATGTCTGTGCCCTGAAGGAAGGTAACCCGGTTGAGATCTATCCCGTCTGGGACGACGAATTCCTCCGGAATGTCCGCATCGATGAGGAATACCTGCGCGGCATCCTTGCCCAGAGCGGCGGCAATCTCAAGGGCGACTACTACATCATTGCCCCGGAAACGTGCGTCCGCGTGGGGGAGACACAGATAAAGAATTCACGGGGCGACCGTGTCACCTTCAAGCCTCTGACTTTTCCCTACAAGGTGCTGGAAGAGGTAGCCCGCAACTTCACCATCGAGGAGCAGCCCAGTTCTTCGGACAACATTAACAAACTGATTTCTTCTGTCGGCTTCTATTTTAATGAAACGGTCGATGTTGAAATTAAGAAAACGGCTAAGGGCTTCAAGATCAGTCGTTTTACAACGAGCATTCTTGATCGAAGTGAAAAGCGATATGAAGGTCTGGACGGCCTGGCCATGCTGCTCATTGATTCCGACTACGATGAAGACAAGGGCTTTACCGTGGACACGGTCGTTTACCAGAAAGACATCAAGGATCATGAAGCGGTTGCAGGAGGTCTGAAAGAAAAATCGGCCGTCATCGCCATCGACAAGCACGGCAACGAAAGCGGCGTCATTCAAATACTATAGGACGGTACAAAATAGATGCCCAATAAGCTTTCCCTCTCGGAGCACACCCTCGATATCAATCTGCGCAAATGCGACGTGACGCGCTTCGATTTCTCGGAGGTTGAGGAGTATGTTCGCGCGTTGACCGGCGACCGAGAATACCAGTATGATGCCATCAAGCGGATCCTCATCTACCTCTGGGGTGGTACTTACAAGAACGTGACGGACCTGGCCCGGGAGAATTATCGAAATCCGAAGAAGACTGCCATCCAGCAGCGATTCCACAGCGAGGAGCATTTTCTGCGCCTGTTGCCACTGCCGGATCGTCTTTCCGGGGTCTGTCACCTGGCCACGGGCACGGGCAAGTCTTACGTTATGTTTGCCGTTGCGTATCTTTCGATCCTTTTGGGCAAAGTCCGCCGGGTCATGATTCTCGGTCCCTCCTCGACGGTGATCGAAGCGGGGCTCCGGGAAAAGTTCAACGACTATCTCTACGGCGAAAAAAGTGCCGAACTGAAGCCCTATCTGCCTGAACGGCTCCGCCACAAAGTCATCCGGTTGCTTAAGTGTAATGATGTCATCGAGGATGATTCCATCGTCATTGAGAACATCAACGCCATATACAACAAAGGCGACAATTCTATCGGCGACACTCTTTTCAGTCACGGCGGCGAGGTGCTGGTGCTGAGCGACGAGGTCCACCACGCCTATTCCCATCTAACCTTTTCCGGCGAGGCCGTTGGGTATGATTTCACGGCTGGCCGCGAGGGGCGGGGGGATGACCTTGAGGAGCGCTTGTGGATGAAGTACATCCGGGAAGTGCCGCTCATTAAGCGGCACATCGGCTTTACCGGCACGCCCTACAACGCCAATGAGTATTTCCCGGATGTGATCTGCAATTATTCCATCAAGGATGCCATCGATGACAAGATCATCAAACGCATCAACCCGATCATCAGGATGGAAACGGATGAGGGTGACAATGAGTTGACCCGGACGCAACGATTCGAGCAGATCATCGTTACCCATGCCGACAACAAAAAGAAATACAGCTATCCCGGCAAAGACGGCAAACCCAAGGTGAAGCCGATCACCATCTTCATCAACCCCACCCAGGCCGCCGCGCAACGAAACAACGACGAATTTGTCAAAGTCCTGGCCGATGTTCTGAAAAAGAAAGACCCGGCTTGCGTAGACTTACCCCGATCCGCGCTGGAGCAAGTAGCGCGGGAGAAGGTGATTTGCGTAATCGCCAAACTGGGTGTGTCGGAATATCAGCAGAAACTGGAGCAGGTGGAACAGGTTGATCCGGAAAGGATCGGCGGCAAGGTGGAGTTCATCTTTGCCGTGAACAAGCTTTCCGAAGGCTGGGATGTGGATAATGTCTTCCAGATCGTTCCTGCTGAAGAGAGGGTCTTTGACTCAAAACTGCTCATCTCTCAGGTGCTTGGCCGTGGTTTGCGCCTGCCCCGCAAGGTGAGTCTTGAAGAAGTGAAAAATAACTACCCCGTCGTTACTATCACCAACCATGACCGTTTTGCCCGGCACATCACGGAACTTTTGGACGAAGTGACACAGTGCGAAATGCGTCTGACATCGAACGTCATCACGGATCAAAGCCAGAAACGCCACCGCCATCATTTCAATCTCTTTAACCTGAAGTATCTTCCGGCCACGCGGGTTGTCGACAGAACACCGGAGGAAATAGACGCCGGAGGAACCCGCAGGGAACTCATCTTGACGCCTTCAGGCGAACGGCTCAACGTGAAAGTGACTTACCTCAAGGGCATGCGGCGCTTCAAACTTTCCAAGGATTTTTTCACCATCGATCAGATTGTGCTCGATATCGAGCGGCGTTTTAAAAACACCGCATTTGAAAGCAGCCGGTTCGATTTCGGCGACGGCATTGTCCTGGATCAGGCGCCGGGGCGGGAAGAAATAGAGAAGATCATTACTGTGGCCATGTCAAAATCAGGCATCAAAGGCGACCGCCTCTCCAGCGAGAACCGCCAGCAGATCGACCTCTTCTTCAATCAGTTCCTGCCCAAAGGGAAGAAGAAAGTCATCCGGGGGCAAATCAAAGGTGAAGTGATCGGCATCCCGACGACGTCAATCCAACAGTCCAGCACACGGTCGGGCAGCCTGGACCACGACGCGACCGTCTTCATCTCGGAAGATTATGAAAATGAGCTGGATGAACAGAACCTGTTTATTCTCAAGGAAATTACAAAAAGCGGTAAGAAGCAACTGTCTTTGGATGAGGCCTGGCTGACCACGACCGGGTTTAATCCCGACTACATCAGGCAACTGATGCCCTTCAAACATCTTTATGCAGCCAATCCCTCGCTCTTTCGCACCCCGCAGGACCTGGTCATCCTTAGTCACCAACCCGAACAGCAATTTCTCTTTCGGCTGGTCGAAGACGCGAAATATGTCACATCCTGGATCAAATCACCGGACCGTGAATTCTACAGCCTTGATTATGAGTATTGGAAGGCCGGGAAGGACAGAGTCCGGCGATCATTCAATCCCGATTTCTTCATCCGGATCTTGATTCGCGATTGCCTGCTGCACATTCCCCAGGACGCGCCGGCAATAGACCGCTTGAGACAGCTTGAAGATCAGGGCATCGAGGAATTGATTCTCGTGGTTGAGATCAAAAGCGACGACGACCAGAGCGAAGAAACGCGGGCAAAAGGTCAGTTCGCCCAGGATCATTTTGCGGCCCTCAACGAGAGGTTGCTGGAGGTCAATCCCGCTGATTTTGAGGCTTCATTCAGAAATTCGATTCATCAACAATATATTTTTTATGTTTTGCGCCCCAACGATTACGCGCAATGGTTTGGTCATTTAAGAACAGGGGCAGTTGTGTTTGATTTGACAAAGGAGCAGGTTTCATGACGATGTTCGATTCAACAAAAGGAGCCCTCAGCAAGCTTCTCGATGAAGTTGTCGAAGGTAAAATCCAACTTCCTGATTTTCAACGAGGCTGGATATGGGATGATGAACATATTCGCTCGTTGCTCGTAAGCATCGCTCGGTCGTTTCCGATAGGAAGCATCATGCTTCTGGAAGCAGGCGGCGCCGCAAAATTTCAAATCCGCCCCGTCGAAGGGATAGATCAATCCCAGACGAGACCCGCCGAGAGGCTGATTCTGGACGGCCAGCAGCGTCTCACATCACTGACTCAGGTATTAAAGCTTCTTAATGCCGTCAGTACAAAAAATGACCAGGGCAAAGAAGTTAAACTTTTTTATTACATCGATATAGAAAAAGCGCTGATACAAAACGGATCCATGGAAGACGCTTTTTTTACGGTCGATCATTCAAGAATGCTTAAGACTAATTTTGGAAGAGATATCGTCCTCGATTTAAGCTCGGCGCAAAAGGAATTTGAATCGTTTTGCTTTCCATGTACGCAGATTTTAAACTCCGATGCCTGGGAAGAGGGCTTGATGGCGCATGATCCTACGAAATTCGCAAGGTATATGGAATTTCGAAAATCGGTTTTGAATGCTTTTCGGGAATATCAGATGCCGATCATTGAACTTAAGAAGGAAACCAGTAAAGAAGCCGTTTGTCTGGTCTTTGAAAAGGTCAACACCGGTGGCGTTCCTCTTTCTGTCTTTGAACTTGTGACGGCAACGTACGCCGCTGACGGCTACAATCTCAGGGACGATTGGTTCGGAAGGAAGGATGGAAGCATTACCGGTCGAAAAAGAAAATTTGCAACGAAAGCGCTGCTAGGCGATCTGGAGCCGACAGATTTTCTTCAGGGCATATCATTACTACACAGTTATGAAAAGCGTGCAGAAGATATCGATAACGAAAGAACCGGGAAAGAGGTGACTGCGGTCAGCGCAAAACGAGAACATGTTCTTTCTCTACCGCTCGATGTATACAAAAAATGGGCTGATAAATTGACGAATGGTTTCTTTGAAGCGGATCGTTTCTTACGCATGGAAGGTTTCCACAGTCCCAGATACCTTCCGTACCGCAGTCAGATCATCCCCTTGGCAGCGGTCATGGTACAAATTGGCGAACGATGGCTCGAACCGGTTATCCGAGAGAAACTGAGTAAATGGTTCTGGTGCGGGGTGGTGGGCGAATTGTACGGCGGCGCTGTTGAAACGCGGATTGCCCTGGATTTGCAAGACCTGCTTGCATGGATAGATAAAAATGACGCACCGGAACCTAAGACCGTTATTGATTCAGGATTTCAGCCCACACGACTTGATTCACTGCGTACAAGAACGAGCGCAGCCTATCGGGGAATTTATATTTTACTTCAGAGACAGGGATCAAGAGACTTCTTTTGGAAAGCCAAGATGGTTGACTTGGACCGGGATGAATGCAAAATCGATATTCATCACATCTTCCCGCGGGAATGGTGTGAAACGCAAAAGATTGAACCGCGTGTCTTTAATTCCATCGTAAATAAAACGCCAATTTCATATAAAGCCAACAGAATGATTGGCGGGAAGGCGCCGTCGAAATATTTGGAGCAAATTCAGAAGAATGCTCAGGTGCAAATGAGCAATAATGAGATGAATGACATTCTGGAATCTCATCTCATAAATTCTGATGATTTGCGATCTGACAACTTTCATGACTTCTATGCTAAGAGAAGAACTTTGTTAATTAAGTTAATCGAGAATGCAACAGGCAAGGAAGTATTGCCCGGTGGCGGCGAATCGCCTGCGGATGATGATGTGGAAGAGGATCTAGCTGAGGCAGTTTAGCATTTTTTAACCATCATTGCGTCCACATATAAAGACTATTGTCGTGGAGAGATAATTTTCATTCAGAAGACTTCAATTGATTGAGACAATCATAATATGACTCAAACGAAAAAGGAGGGTAAATGGAAAACATAAATCCGAATGGCCTCGAAAAAGCGCTCGTAAAAACTGAAGCCGATGCTGATGCATCATTGAAAGCTGCCAATGCAGTCGTTAGCTCATTAAAGAAATTAAGAGGTTCGATCAAAGCGGGCAGCCTCCGAGAATTGAAAAAGGCTATCGAATCATCGGAGCAGTCGATCGCTGCGTTGAAACAACAATTTTCAAACACAAAGGATGGTTGGAACTTCGATGCGGAAAACTATATCGGCTCCAGGGCCTATCTCGAAGAAATATTGGAGATATCTAAAACGGTAGGAGTAAGGATATTTGAACAAGATGAAAGATTATATTGTTATCCTTTCCTCATCCGAGTCATTCCCAATGAGCTTGGAATTCAAATTGATAAGACAAAGGAAAAACGCTTAAGGCCTTCCGTTCTTGTCAGTCACCTTAAGGCATTACAGAATAAACCTGTACGTTTCAAACCAGAAGCATTTATGGAAAGCTTGTTTTCAGCATACGAGATTTTAATAAGCAGTCGCGGAAAGGATCAGGTCGGTAAAGGAATAGTTATTCCTCTTACTGAAATTCATAAGTTATTAACATTACTTCCGGGACAGTCCAAGGACTATTCAAGGCAGGAGTTTGGTAGAGATGTTTATCTTCTTGATCAGAGTGGCGTAACAATGACTAAGGACGGGTTCATGATAAGCTTTCCTGCGAGTACGGGTACAAAATCATCCACACGCACAGTCCGGGTAGTCACCCAGGAAGGCAAAGAAAAGATATATTTCGGTATTGCTTTTTCAAAGTCTTAGGAGGGGCATGACATGTACTTAAAATACCATGAATGGACAGAGACGGTTCGTAATGAATATTTACATGATTTTGTCAAACGTGGCGGTGCGGCAGTAAAATTTATAGTCCCTATGGAAGAGATTGAAGATAGTCAAATAGTCGATCCTTTGCGCCAATGCTCGGAAAGCGAAGACTATCTTTTCGTCAATGTCAATGCAATTTCAACAAAAATACATATGATTGATAAGCTATTTCATGAAGTGGCTCGTCAGGTCGACTGGGATGAGTTGGCACATTCATTTGTAAAGAAAATATTCCTGAAAAATGGTTACGAATTGCCGATACACCGCGAAGATTTTGACCTTGAGAATATTGCCGCAATCAATAAGCGTGAGGAAAAATTTTTACGGCGAGAATTACGTTCATGGCTTGAAAAAGAAATATTTCATGATTTTGAAATGAGCCAGGAATTCAGAATTGCAATGATTCGTCTCTGTATTGATCAGCTTGATCCGACTGGCCCCTCCCCCTTTTTAAGCAATGCAGTTAAAGAATGGTTGCGGGGTGAACTCCGATTGATTTCAACTTTAAAGGATGCTCTTATTTTTCAGAAGATTGCCCGACACAATGCACGGCACATGCTTTTTTCTCTTTCCCACTGGCTGAGGATCAACGGGAAAAGCGGCCTTGTTGTTATGCTCGACATCAGGCGCTATCTCTCTTCAGCAAAATCCAGAGATACAGACGATGGACTTTTTTATTCTATACCTGCTTTACTTGATGCCTATGAGGTCCTTCGTCAATTCATCGATGGAACTGATGAAATGGAGGGCATGTTGTTTATAGTGCTTGCATCGAGAGATTTTCTAACTGACGAAAGACGAGGATTGAACCGGTATGACGCTCTCAAATTGAGGATATGGGATGAAGTGAGAGATAAACGAAAGCAAAATCCATTGGCTTCGTTGGTTCGTTTGTCCACTAATTGAAGAATTCGGAACACGGATCATTTTGGGAGGTATTCATATGAATTTCAACGAACAAGTGAGTAATCGCCGGGCAATAGAAGCTTTACGCAATGGCGTGCCTAATCGCGATGCCGTACGTGCATTAGGCTGTAATCAACCAGAGATTGAAGATAAATTTCGACAGAAGCTGGAAAATGTGAAGCAAGCTGTTGTCAACGGAGACAATAACGAAGGGCTGATGATAGCAGGCGATTTTGGTTCTGGTAAATCACATCTTCTTGAATACCTGATGCACCTTGCTCTGGAAAAAAATTTTGTATGCAGCAAGATTGTCATTAGTAAAGAAACGCCTCTTTTTGATCCTGCAAAGCTATATCGTGCAGCGGTAGGCGCAGCTTTTGTTCCTGGGAAAAGGGGTAACGCTATGACAGAAATTGCTACAGCCCTGCATTTCAATAGCCAACCTTACGCTGATTTATACAGATGGGTACACACCAAGAGTGGACTTAATGCAAGATTTGCCGCCACACTATTCTTATTTGAACGAATGCCAAACGATCCTGAAGTCAGCAATCGCATTATCCGATTTTGGTCAGGGGATAAGATCGGGACTGGTGAAATAAAGAGATACCTGAAGGCATGTCGTGAACCCGTCACATATAAACTTGATAATATACCGATAAGGGAGATTGCTTGGCAGTCGTTCAAATTTGCTTCCCGTTTAATTATCGCTGCTGGTTATGCCGGATGGGTTTTATTGATTGATGAAGCAGAACTGATTGGAAGATATTCGCTGCTGCAGCGAGCAAAATCCTATGGGGAACTGGCGAGATGGACGGGCAAGCTCGAAGATTCTACTTATCCGGGATTGACGACCGTTTTTGCTATTACAGAAGACTTCCAGAGCATAATTTTGGAAGGGAACGATGACTTTGAAAAAGTGCCAGGAAAATTGAGAGCCAGAGGAACAGAAAGCGACCTTCTTTTGGCCAGTCAGGCAGAACGAGGTATGCGGGTTATTCAAAATGAATCGATCCGATTAAAGTCCCCAGACAGCGAAACTTTAAATCAAACTTATGAAAAAATACGGGCTATACATGCTAAGGCCTATGAATGGACCCCATCGCAAGTGCCCACTATAGAGCGGATGACAACAACGCGAATGCGTCAATATGTTAAAGGGTGGATTACAGAATGGGATCTAAAACGTCTCGATAAAACGTATAAACCCGACATTGAAGTCGAACAAATCAAACATGTCTATACGGAGGATAAGGAATTAGAAGTAGAAACTGAGGAGACATCAGATAACAGCAATGAAAAGCCATTGTAAAAGACGGGAGGTTACATGAAATGCCCATCCCTTATCATGACGCTGATGAACTGAAGGATTTGGGGCTTGCTGGATATCTTAAGATTCAACCCGCACAAGATTCATCCGGATATCTGGCCGCATTATTTTTAATTAATGCACGCGGAGAGCCGATAGAATTTACCTATAACCGAATAGAAACTCCTCACACATTTCTATGGCGACAGGCAGATATTCGTCGTCATGCAATAAAAAAAATAACTATCACGTTGCTCTCTTTGTGTCCGAAAGTGCCACGTTTGCTTCTTTGTCTCGCAGAGGATGTAAGCAGCGAGATATTTTGTCAGGATATTCAATTATCGATTCCAGTCTGCAGAATAGCTCCAGCCATTAAAGCCCAGCCGTATTCGGCAACCGAAATCCAAGATAGAATAGAAGCGGAAGAACCCATGAATCTCTTCTGGTATCCGGAGAGGCCATCCGAAGGATCGACGGAATTGAGCCTGTTGCAGACGTTGTCGTCGAAGGGCTTACTCATGGAACCATTCGAAAGGGCGCTTATCGGACTTAAGGAAGTCTATCCAGACAAAGGAAAATAATGAGCAATAATGCGGTTTGGTGGACAGAACGAAACACCGACAATGTACCGAAAGCACGGTGGTTTGGTTTTTTCCGACGTCCGGTAAAACTTGATGAATTTGTACCACAAAAGGTGTCTGTGCCAGGTGTAATCTTATCTGCACCAAAATTCTTATCGACAACGGATACCAATACGCAATCATTGCCTATATCTCTAAACACATCATGTACGATAAATATACCTATCAATTATATTTCTGGAAGCTCACAGCTTGAAGATAATTTTGCGAGCGGCAGTGTTGGCCTAGTGGGCCTCCTATTGAAGGACGAACCTCATGGTGAACAAATTTCAGGACAAAAGCGATCGAATGTTAGCCTGCAACCTTCTAAGGCAGCAGATCAAGCGCCTCCAGCAGAAATACCCCTTTCCAAACGCTTAGCTTATCTACTCCAACCACCAACCGATGTTTTGTTATCGCAGATTGGTCCATTAGAATGGCCTGCTTCTTTATTCGACTACCAAATTGAAGGAATCAAGGCTCTACTCTCGAGAGATACTTTGTTACTGGCGGATGACATGGGCCTCGGGAAAACAATACAAGCGATCGGCGCATTACGTATTCTTTTTCTTCAAAGCCGAATCGAGTCATGTTTAATAATTGTTCCGGCGAGTCTGGTCGGACAGTGGCGTAAGGAAATTCACCTCTGGGCTCCAGAACTGCGCATTTCCACCATTAGAGGTACAGTGTCAGAGCGCACATGGCAGTGGGCAACACCGGCGCATATTTATCTAACGAGTTATGAAACCTTCAGGTCCGATTGCACTGACAATTTACAATCACCCCCCCGTCGTCGTATGTGGGATGTTGTCATTCTTGATGAAGCCCAGAAAATCAAAAATCGGGATGTGGAAATCAGTCGGAAATGTAAACTATTGCAACGACAGAGGGCTTGGGCCCTTACAGGAACTCCCCTTGAAAATCGAGAGGATGATCTTGCCTCAATTATTGAATTTGTTTCAACTCTCAAAGAGGGTGAGACACCTCCACGGCACAAACCGGGCCTGGAACTTCAAGAAGTACACAGAAGCTTACAGCTTCGCCGTAAGAAGCACGACGTGCTCCCGCAACTCCCGCCTAAAATTGTTAGTCAAATATCTCTGGCATTAGATGGGGTTCAACGAGAATGTTATGAGCGGGCTGAAAAAGAAGGCATCATCCAATTGAAGGAAAGTGGGGAATCTGTCAGAATCGAGCATGTTTTGGCGCTCATAATGAAATTGAAACAGATATGCAATTTCTGCCCCATTGATGGCGGCTCTGTCAAGTTTGATGATGTTTTAGAGAGATTAAATATTATTGTATCTGAAGGATATCGTGCTCTAATATTCACTCAATTCACGGACTCAACCTACGGGGCAAATGCTTTAGCGTCGAAGCTTGAAGAGTATAACCCGCTTCTTTTTATTGGTGATCTGTCTCCAGTACAACGTGATTCCATCATAAATAAATTCAAGAAAAACCAAGATCATAAAGTTCTCATTCTTTCGTTACGTGCAGGTGGACAAGGGTTGAATTTACAGGACGCTTCTTATGTTTTTCACTTTGATCGATGGTGGAATCCTGCCGTTGAGCACCAAGCTGAAGGCAGAGCGCATCGCCTTGGTCAAACCTTTCCCGTTAATGTTTATAAATATATCATTGAAGCAACGATTGAGGAGCGGATCGAAAAAATATTGTCGGAAAAACAGCTCCTTTTTGATGAGATCGTGGACAGTGTTTCTATTGATCTGAAATCAAAATTGACGAGCGAAGAACTTTTCGGTTTGTTTGGTCTTGTCCCTCCTGATCATCTCAAACATCATAAGAGTAAAACATCTTTTATAGGAAACTATGGAGAAATGACCGGCGTGGAGTTCGAGGAGCATGTCAAACATCTACTACAGCAAAGGAAGTGGAATGTAGAGAGCACACCTTTGACACGTGATGGCGGTGTTGACCTGATAGCAAGGCGTAACGATGATATTGGCGTAGAAATAATCCTTTATATTCAGTGCAAGAACCACATATCGCCGGTGGGTGTTGATGTCATAAGAGAACTAAACGGGGTGCTGCCTAAGGGTGCGACTAGTACAAGAGGGGTTGTGGTTTGCCCCAGCGGCTTCACTGCGGATGCGATTAGTTTCGCCAAAGATCGCAGCATTAGCCTTTGGGATCGTCACCACCTGTTCGAGCTTATTCAACAATGAAGATTTTTTGATTGCTCAATTAACAGGCTATGTTCGATTATCAGGGCTTCGTTGGCAACCCAATGATCTCGAGGCAATAACCGATGGCCACGATGATCCCCGACGACATTCAGAACTTCACCACACCCGGCGAGGGAATCTTTTATCGCTTTCTTCAACGTTGCGCCAAGCCGGATGAAAAGTACCTTGCCTGGTATCAACCGGACATTGCCGGGCGTGAGCCGGATTTCATTCTATATTCCCAGGACGCTGGCCTCGTCATATTCGAAGTCAAAGACTGGGGCTTGGATCAAATCATTTCTGCTGATCCCCAATTCTTCACCCTTTATATCGAGGGGAAAGAGGTCCCACTGAAGAATCCCTTCCGCCAGCTCCGTGAATATTTTGGTGAAGTTCTTGATAAGATCAAAAGAGATGGTCACTTGGTCGCGAAGGATGCTCATTCTTATGATCGCGTCAAGGTCACGGTCAACAGCGGCATTGTCTTTCCAAACATCAACAAGCATGAGTATGAACAAAAGGGGCTTCACCGGATTATTCCTTCGGAGCGGATCTTCTTTTGGGATGATCTCCACCCCCAGTCGCCTATTTGTGAAGATCCGACAGGCCGTTGTTTCCAGGAGGCTTTTGAGCGGTTGATCGTGGTCAAGCCTAGGTACTCGTTGACGGGAAGGGAACTCAACCACCTGCGGCAATTGATTTTTCCTGCCGTCCGGATTGATTTGCCGGATCGAGATGCTCTAAAGAGGAGAGCTGACACGACCCGTCGCCTGAAGCTCCTCGATCATAACCAGGAAAGCATTGCACGGCAGTACGATGGCGGGCACCGCATCATCATTGGCCCCTCAGGCAGCGGTAAGTCGCTCATCTTGGTTCATCGCGCCGCCCTTCTGAAGCAGTACAACCCCGCCATCCGTAACATCCTCTTTGTCTGCTATAACATTACCCTTGTCAATTACATCCGCCGTCTCCTGGCCGACAAGCACGTCCCCCTCGGGAAGGGCGGCGTCGAGGTTTGCCATTTCTTTCAGCTTTGCGCAAAGATCACAAGGGAAGACATTCCGTATGAAAAAGCGGACTCAGAGTACTACGAGATGATTATCCAGGACGCCCTGGAGAAATTGCCCTCCTGCAATCTTCGCTACGATGCGATCCTGATCGACGAGGGACAGGATTTTTCCGACGACATGCTCAAGATCGTCACGGCTCTTCTCAATCCCAAGACGGATCATCTGGCTATCTCCCTGGATGACAATCAGAATATCTACGAGCGGCGGTCATCTTGGAAGGCGGTCGGCATACATGCCCGTGGCCGGGTGCATCGGTTATCGTGGATCTACCGCAATACAAAGGAGATCGCCGATTTTGCAGAAAGGATCATCGCGGACGATCAGGCATCACCCAAGGCGGTTTTTCAGGGGGTGCTGTTTCCGGAGATTTTTGAGACATTGCACGGCCCGCAACCGGATGTCCGACAATTCAGAGATTACGAAACAATTGCGTCCTGGGTTGCCGACCGGATAGGGTCTCTGAATGAGAAGGAAAGTTATTCGCTCGCAGATATCGCCGTGATCTATGCAATGCGCTCTCCAGATGGCGATAGCGGCATGAACCTTCCTCAATTGCTGGGGGAAGCCCTGGATAAGAAAGGGCTCATGCATAACTGGGTCTCAGAGGATTACCGGTCAAAACGCTCATACGATGTGACCGCGGACAGTATCCCGATTTCAACGATTCACAGCCTCAAGGGATTTGATTATGCCTGCGTCTTCGTGCTGGGCATAGACTGGCTGGTCCCGGGGAACCGATGGACGGAAGAGCAAGTCAAGAAGTTGACCTATGTGGCAGTCACAAGGGCGAGAGAACGATTGTTTATTCCGTACTGTAGTGACAAGGGTGTCCCGATTAAGAAGCTTATTCGTGGATCAGATCTGAACCATCACCAGCCCAACCTGTCAGCTGCCAAACCAGAAAAGCACATGCAAGACTCCGAGGAAAGACGTTAATTCAACTCAAGCGGTTAATCACTGTGACATAGATAACCTAAGAGACCATAAGCCACCGGACTTTTATTTTTTAGCGTCGTATAGTTATGAAACTAATGGAAGAAACTAATGGAAGTCCAATTCCTGGAAAATCAAATTCTTCTTATCCAGTTCTCCAGATCAATCCCGTTTATGGTTGGCTGGCAGCGCTGTAACTCGTTTTGAAGCCAAGAAGCGCTTTTCCCAACAATCGCCCGCCACGATGATTCGAATTGGCTGGATTTTTTTGTCAAAAGTTCAATTGTCAGCATCGTAAAGAAAAGCAAATGCTTGTCACAATCAGCCTTCACAATCATTTGATCGGCCATGGCACGTAACTCTTCGAGTGATAAACCAAATATATCTGCCACATCCCTAGACCAGATGAAGCCGCCCTGAGGCTGTTGACATGACAAGATATGCATCAGTTCTTCTTGTTTTTTGTCTGATGAGCTTATGGACCTTTCTAAAGCTGAAGTCGAGCGTCTGAGAAATACAGGCATTTCCAATATATCTTCGTCTGAAACGTCCTGTTGATCTGAGGTGAAATAAGACATCGGTTGTGCTTTACGCATGAAGGCGGGCTTAGCTATAGAGCAGCACACAATGGAAAGTGATTTGTCAGAATATAGTGGGATTGTTTCTGCAGTGATGCCGCCCCATCCTTTCGCCAACATCACCGGCACTTTCCTCAAAACAATTTCATGATCATCTCCCTCAATAGCAGCGCGTTTTTCTATAGCTACATAACTTGTATTTTTGCTGATCACACCATATTGTTTGGAGATGGAGACAAGATCTTTCGACAAATGATCTTTCTTCCTGTTCATCTGCCGAGAGCCATTTTCTGCGAATGTAGACTCTTCTATATCCCGGATCTTTTCCTTGGCCCACAATACCGGGATGGGGATATTTGCTCCCGACAGAGGCTGAAGTGGGAGATTCCAAAGAATTTCATGTTCTCCAGTTGAACCGATTATTGTTAGGTTTTTTGCCAGCAATGAGCCGTCCTGTGTCTTAAGAAAGAGTGTTACGGCCTCTCCCTTCAACAGAAAGGGATATGCTGGCGCATGATCGATATGATGGCCATTGCTTACATGTAGATCACTTATTGAAGAAGATGCCATTTTTTGAAATAGTCTCAGCACCTTGGGTTCAATACGCTCTCCGGGGGCTACAAATTCACACGCTCCACCAGCAACCCTTGCAGCCTGGCGGATTAAATATTCATTTGAGCTGTAACCAATTCCCACGCTATGCAAAACGCTATGGTCGGCTCCCTTCTTAATAATTCTCACAACCTCGTTTTCGTTACTTATGTCCCCATCCGTTATCAGCACAACATGCCGCTTTCGCCCTTTAGTTGGGAGTGATTTATAAATGTCTTTCAGCGGGCTGAGTATTTCCGTACCACCTAAATCAGCATCGATGGAACACACATAGGACAGCGCTTCCTTGAAATTCGTTTCATTGTACGGCACGCATTTGGGAAATTTCTTCTCAAAGCGACTGCCAAAGCGATAAATGTTGAAGTGACTATCCTGAGGAAGAGCCTTGAGGAGTATGTCGATGGCTTTCTTCGCCTGCTCGATGGAACTGCCGGCCATAGATCCAGAACAGTCAAGAACGAAAACCATCTCTTTTGATTCCGTCTCAGCAGTTTTCTTGATATTTTCAAGCTGGTCATCGGCAATTTCACAAAGATCTACCTGGATAAAGATATCATCTTGATGACGGCACCAAAAGGCACGATTAGAAAATACCTGGTGGTAGGTTACTGTCAAAATGAAATCCCTGTCCATCGCAGCTTTTTCTTCGGCAAAGGTTACGATAATATAGCGATCAACGATTGGTGCTTCTTTTTTTGGGAAAGCAATATTTACAGGATGGGAAGGGGAGCGGATGGAATCAATCTCATCAGCGCCGTGTACAGAGATGCTTACACTCAATTCATATGGAATCTGAAGCTGAAAGGGCGGATTTACTATCTCATCCACCGGAATGCCGTCCATTTCAGGCATATCAGCGGGTGTATAGCGAGGCGCAATCGTTGTGGGTAAAAAGAATCTCGTTTCCCTTCCGTTGGTTTCCATAAGCGTGACATACTCCAACTCTATGCAGGCCTTTTTCCCTGGCGGCAGATTTCCCACCGACATGGTAAATATGTTGGGACGCTCCTCATCCAGAAGATATGCCCCGTCACCTTTGCTCAGCGCCTTGTCATACAAAGCAAATGCAGTATCTCTGTCTTCTATCTCACCAATGATTATACGATCATCAACGAGTGCGCGAAACCCGCAAATGGCAGCTCCTTCTGGCAAAGGGAATTTGTATACAGCCTCGATTGCCTTATCTTCAGCATTCAAAAAATTCTGGATTACTTTCACTCTGGCACCCCTGCCGGCAATATCAGCTCTCAACTCAACGCCCGTCAAAGGAATCGGATTATTTCCCGTAAACATTCCACAAAGCTCATTAATCATGATGATTTCTCCTCCTTCATGATCGCTCGGGCAGCCCGGATCAACTCTATGACCCGTCGCCTATCGGTTATTTCTTGGTCTCTACGGATATGGATTTCAACCCCCGGTCCAATTTCATAACGGACCCAGATATCCTGACGGGAAATCGTCTCAGGAGGTTTATCTTCTGAAAGACGTGCTTGTATTGCTTGGAGCGTAAGACCCTGTTCCTGAAAGGCTCTAATTTGACGCAACTTATCGAGATGAGTGTCGTTATAGAATCCGCCCCGTCCACGTCCTGCAGGGGAATCGATAATCCCGGACTGAACATAGTATCTTATTGTTCTTCTTGAAAATCCTGTAAGATCACAAAGGTCTTCGATTGTGTATTTTTTGGCTTCCATAAATTTATTTTGACACTTATATGTCGTTTTGTCAAGAGGTATTTTTCAACATGGCGGGAGAATTATAGACTTGATTATTATTTATCACGACCGCATTACAATCCAAGCATTCAGCGATTACGGGATTAATTATGGTATACATAGCCATATTAATACCTTTATATTGTAACATTCCCTAAATTCTTTACATATTCCAGGATTTAAAAGCTGCTCTGCCTGCATTCCTGGCTGAATTTGGCCAGCCATTCTCCAGCGAGTCGCTGCATGCTGTGGCGATCTCGATGAAGGCATCTGTTTTCCGGCGGATGAGACGCAAAATCTGTTAGGGCGTTGAAAGCCGCATAGGCATTGTCGCCAAGATCCATGAAATAGCGATCGCATAACAGCCCTAAATGATTGTTAAGCAACTTCCAGTCTGCGGAGATTTTATTGTCAATATTTTCAATATCTTTGGGCTTATGAATGGCAAGAACTTTACGAAGCAAAATTTCGAAATACGCGCGGGGCAACCTGCATTCCTTCAATCCCCCTACCAGATCTTGAAAGCTGTCTTTGAGTTTTGACAGTTTCTGATTGTCGATTTCAAATCTGAGCGAGTTACCAATGTCTCTTCGCATGTGATTGAACTTGAACCGTATCACGGATTCGGGAATGATCATCCCGTTCTGACAGACCTTCCGATAAAAGCCAACATCAAAGGCCAAAGCACGCAATCCATTGTAGCTGTTTGTGACACGGATAAACGGACCAAAAGCATCAGGGCGGCTTTTGGCGTCAACCAGATGGAAATCCAGGTTACTTGAATTATGCACCAGATCGATAAAGCAGTGTCCTCCTGTCTGGGGAGCATCGCTGGCCTTGACTTCCCATTCGACAGGCTTGGTATTCGGAAAGACCATAGTGCAGCATTGATATGCCCACTCCAGCGCTTCGGTGTTCTTAACCAATCGGTATCCTCGACTTACCACACCCAGAACACGGTTAGTTTTAGAGTTGAGTATCGCCTTTTTATCGGATACCGGCAGGCGCCGCTCACCCGATTTCATCTTAACATGAACAAAAACCGGGTGCTCTTCCACTGGAAACAGAATATCCTCTATCTTAGCAAGCCGTGACATGGGTTCCCCTCCTTTTCGTTCTTTTGGCTTGACCGTAATCTTTTGTCTTTGTTAATTCAATGCCTCGACGACATACGCAGGTCGCATTATTTTTCATCGAGTGATTTTTTTCGAAAGAGGAGGGAAAGGGAATGGGTCGTGACCACAACACACAAACAAAACTGATCCGACTGGGCCAGATCCTCAGGATTTTTATGGAGAAAGGACAGGTCTCCAGCACTTGGTTGAGTAACCACTTCCGGACGACTCCAAGGACTATCCAACGGGATCTCCTTCTCATAAAGGAATCCGGCTTCCCGATCCATGAGATACAAAAGGGGATCTATTCGATGAGCAAGGATTTGGTGAAAAACTTGGAGGTCTTTGACGATACGGAGTTGGCTTTGGTTGTGGCCCTGAAGAATATCGTCGGCCAATTGGGAGAGCCCTTTCAACAGGCTGCGGACGGGGTTCTGGATCGTTTGTATGATTGCGTCGCCTCCATGCCGGTTTTCGTTAAGATCGACGATGCCATTACACTGAACAGCGCCCTACTAAACAAGATTGTCCGGGCCATCAGAGAGAAAAAGCAGGTTACATTCCAATATGACGCAGGCAAGGGGACTCACCCGGTTCAGATGGAACCCTACCGAATCGCCTATTTCAGTGGATTCTGGTATCTTGTCGGCAATGAACCGGCAACTGGGATTTTGAAACGTTACGCCCTCGACAGGATAGGTGATTTCCGTCTGCTGAAAATTTGCTGTAAAGATGTGCCCCGGGAACTTGATGTGATTATGCAGCAGAGCGCAAACATCTGGTTCACCGGGGATATGAATTTAGAAATCAAAGTGCTTATCAATGCCCAGGTCAGCCACTATTTCAAACGCCGAAAGATGTTCCCTACCCAAGAGATCCAAGAGGAGCGACCGGATGGATCACTTGTTGTCACCTTCCGGATCGGCAACTACGAGGCAATACGGCCTATGCTCAAGTCCTGGATACCCAATATTGTCATTCTGGAGCCGGAAGATTTTAGAAAGGCTCTCTTGAAGGATGTGAAAGCGTGGGTTATGCAACAGGAAATGTCGGCGTAACCCGGTTTCGGGGGACACCTGAGCAGTGGAAATTAGAGTTGCCCCTAATTGACCGGGCACTGTTCAAACGTGAGTTGGTACCGTCTAAACTTCATCAGCCAGGAAGAATTTCTCGAAGTCCCTAAGATGGTTACTCCTACATTCATGGGCAAGAATGTTTACATAGACGATCCGGCAATAATTTATCTTGCCCCTCTCGGCAAAAAGCTTTAATGGAACAGACATAATACACTCGAAAAACAGGAGGATTCAAATTATGGCTTCAGACTTACTCGAATTGACAGTAGACATCGTGGTTGCCCACGCTTCGACAAGCGAAATGTCACCGGATGAATTGTTGAATGAGATCAAGATGGTCTATGTGACCCTGAAAAACATTGAACATGATGATGCTACAAAAGAGATTGCGGTGACAGAAATGCCGGAAAAAACGCAGAACACTGCCGCCGGAGATGCAAAACCACCAGCGCCGGTTCTGTCCGTTGAGGAAGCGTTCAAGCCGGATCAGGTAGCCTGCATGATCTGCGGCAAGAGCGGTATGACGACCCTGAAACGCCATCTCATGTCTGCACACAATATGAAGCCTGGCGAATACAGGAAGGCATATCAAATTCCCAAAGACCAGCCCTTGGCCGCCACGGAATACGTCGCCAAGAGACGTCAGATGGCACTGGACAGAGGATTGGGCGAAAACCTGGCCAAAGCTCGGGCAGCCAGAAAGGCGAAGACCTCTGAAGCCTGAACGGATCCAGAATTGACCTTTTACCACAGGAGAGACTCTACGTCGCTAAGAGACGTCAAATGGCAATAAGAATTCAACATACGATATCATTCCTGCCGGGCGAGGGAAATTTGCAAGATATCCCGTCAAAGTAATCTATCTACTCCCATGCCATCGATTCTTGCTCGTTCAAAAGAGGTAAATTTTCATGAAGCTGCATAAAGGCTCTATTGCGCCGGAATTCACAGCAACGGATATTGAAGGAAAAGAAATATCTCTCTCGGGACTGAGACAGGATGATTCTGTCGTACTTGTTTTCCTGAGAGGTTTCAGTTGACCGTTTGCCAGGAAGCATCTGGGGCAGATGAAAAAAGATTATCAGGAATTCAGGAACAGAAAAGCCATCATCGCAGTGATCGCCCCTCATGAAATGGAAAAGGTCAGAGACTACTGGCAAAAAGAAAATCTGCCCTTTCTCGGCATCCCTGATCCTGATGGCATATTGGGGAAACTGTATGGCCAGGAATGGAATTTAATCAAACTAGGGAGAATGCCGGCATTATTCGTAGTCGATAGGAAGGGAACTATTGTATTTTCGCAATACGCAAAGAACATGACGGATATTCCAGAAAATCAGGACTTATTCAAAATTCCGGAAGGAACCTCTAATTGAGAAAGACCAATAGACCTTGTTGATCAAGGGAAGACTGAATGTAGAAATGATTGATTTCCGAAGATGAAAAAGATTGGATGTGCACTATTTTGGGGATGAAGGGATCGTTGGCGGATGGAAGGATCTCTTTGGGGATATCGCCATTGGAGATATGAAGGAGGGAAGATGCTATATATCGACAGAAGGCCAGTCCCTGCATGATTTGGCTATCCCAACTCACTGATTGAGGATGCTTTCACGCAAGGAACTGGACCTTCTGGTTATTTGAAGGATAATCTCTGTTGACGCTGGTCTTCAGGGATTTTTGCTTTTCTGGAAGCAGTGTTCCTGTATCTCGCCGTTACAAAATCACCATGACCAGTGAATGCTCAATCGACCATTTTTATATGGGTAAAATGAAAGGGTGAAATGTTTTTCTGCTCCGGACAGAGCTGGCGACCGGGACGGATACAGATATTTCACTTGCCCTGAATCTATCCTCATCCCGCCCCGGGCGTTTTTCATTTTCTGAACATCGGCTTTTTCATCAATCCCACAAGCTCACGCCGATGATGAAGAAGGTGGCTCAATCCATGACAAAGAAGATTCTCCATTTCCCCTTTCCCCTTAGGGTCCAAAGGGGAAAGGGGAAACGTCAAGAGCTCCTTCACATAGGCAGAATCAGGTCTTTCCCTTGAGACATGAAGCATTCAGAAGAAAATTCATGATCAATCAAGGGCAGGATCTGACGAGTCTTGCGTTCCATCAAGATTACCACGCCAGCTCCTGTTTCAGCTCACCCAATGGCAGCATTCGCCCCTTGATCAATCATTCCGACCCATCCATCAATCAATAATGGGCTCCGGGTAAGTAGCCCGCGAGCAAGAACCAAACAGCGACAGCAATCATCTCATTATACTGACTCTTGCCGCTGTAGAAGATGAAAAAGACCGGATACAGCGAATGGGAGTTGACTCGCATCGGCGTGATTAAAGTCGCTAGCCCATGACGACTGTGGAAATTTGAACGG
>Ga0208040_1000986_pt1 | contig 30371 bp, 25 predicted proteins | sample AD_UKC083_MetaG_FD_184431 | JGI IMG/M metagenome (GOLD analysis project Ga0208040, IMG submission 184431) | Active sludge microbial communities of municipal wastewater-treating anaerobic digesters from USA - AD_UKC083_MetaG (SPAdes) (version 2) | ecosystem: Engineered > Bioreactor > Anaerobic >...
GATAATTATTACTCACTAAAACCTGAAACAATTCTTAAAGCGGCTGAAAAGCTCAATTTGAATCCGACCGGACATATTCTTCAGCTCAATTCACTGGAAAACAGAGTTTATTCTCTTTATCTTGAAGATTCTTCCCAGGTTGTAATAAAAATTTACCGTCCGGGCAGATGGAACGAAAACCAGATTCTTGAAGAACATTCATTCCTGGAAGAACTTAAGGACGATGATATTCCCGTCTGTGCGCCGCTATCCTTTGACGGAAAAACTCTTCATCTCATCGATGATTTTATTTACACGGTTTTTCCGAAAAACGGCGGACGGATTCCGGATGAATTTTCTGATGACGATTTGATGATGATAGGCCGGCTGATTGCGCGTATTCACAATACCGGCAGACGTAAAAAAGCAGTTCATAGAATAAAAATATGTCCTGAGACTTTCGTGCATGCTAATCTTGATTATATGGAACAAAAAGAGCTTCTGCCTCAGAGATATCTTTCGGTTTATCATAAGCTCGCAGACAAAATTACAACAGCATTCGTTGAAGCTTCAAGAGACATGCCTATTCATAGAATCCACGGAGATTTTCACTGGGGCAATTTGCTGAAAAGAGACAGCAATTTTATCGTTCTTGATTTTGATGATTTTGTTACAGGTCCGGCAGTACAGGATATATGGATGCTTGCTCCGGCAAGTGATGCGGAAGGACAGCGCAAAAGAGAAGCTCTTCTTGAAGGTTACCGCGAATTCGCCGAATTTGACCGCTCATGGCTGAATCTTGCTCCGGTTCTTAAGGCTATGAGATTCGTTAACTATGCCTGCTGGATAGGGAAAAGATACGATGATCCGGCTTTCAAAAATGCATTTCCTCACTACGGAACCGATAATTACTGGGAAAGTGAAATTAAGGATATTGAAGCAATACTTCTTGAAAGCGGAATTGAACCTGAATCAAAAAGCGAACTTCTTGAAGATAAGGATTACTTTTTTGATATGTAATATCTTTTTTCAACTTTAGCACTAAAGCTTACATAATTTATTCCTTGCTATTTTTTAGACATCAACTATCAGTGGAAACATAGTTTAAAGATGAACTATTTTTATAAGCGGAGGAATCATGGCAAATATAAGCAATCCCCAGCTTTGCACTCTTGTCGATCACACTTCTCCTGAAGCAGTTTTTGAAGAAGTAAAAGAAATATTCTCTTACCATTACGACCTGAAAACGTTTCAAATCGTTGAACGTTCTTTTGAAATACTAAAATCTCTTTTTAAAGGTGAGTTCGAAGGTTATCAGAAATGCAATACTGAGTATCACGATTTAAACCATACACTTGACGCTCTGCTCGCCTCCTCTCGCCTTATGGACGGATTTAATATATCTTCAGAATCCATTCTTTCCGAAGAAAGCACTGTAGCTCTTCTTTTAGCCGTAATGTATCACGATTCAGGCTATATTCAGAAATCGGATGATACTGACGGTACAGGTGCAAAATATACCAAAAATCACGTCGAAAGAAGCACTATTTTTGTGAATGAGAATAAAGAAAAAATCGGAATAACTGCTCTAATGTCAGATGTAATATCCTCTTTAATAAGATGGACCGGACTTAGAAGCGATACCCCCGGAGAATCCGTTATGGGGAAAGATTATACTGTCGCAGGTTCAATCATCGGCACAGCAGATCTTCTCGGACAGATGTCCGACCGTGCATATTTAGAAAAACTTCTTTTTCTTTATTATGAGTTCAAGGAAGCCGGTATCGAAGGTTTTAATACTGAATTTGATATATTAAGAAAAACTCTTTCTTTTTATTCAACTACTCAGGACAGACTGGATAGACAGCTCGGAAAAGTTTATGATTATGCTAAAGTTCACTTTAACAAACGCTTCGGAATACCTTTTAATCTTTATATTGAAGCAATTGATAAACAGATGCAGTATCTGAAAAAAATCATTGATGATGAAAGCGTAAATTTCAGACATAAGCTTAAAAGAATGGATATTGAAACCATTGAACAGCATTATCTTTACTGATTCCGCCTTTTTATAAAAATCCGCATTCAATTTTAATCTTAATATGAACAACTAAATTTGCAAACAAGCAAGTTCAGTTGTTCATCAATTTTTCACTTTAAATACTTCTTTACTTTTTGGTGCAATATGATATCCGAAGGAAAACACTAATTCCGGAGGTCGTGATGGTAAAGGAATATTCTTCAGGCGATATCAGAAATATCGCAATCGTTGGTCATGCAGGTACTGGAAAATCCACTTTGTTCGATTCTCTTCTATTCAATGGCGGAAAAATACAAAAAATAGGAAGTCATAACGATGATTCTCTTGTTTCCGATTTTGATATTGAAGAAAAGAAAAAAAAGATGTCAATCCATACGTCTCTCGGGTTCATTGAAGTTGACGGTATTAAATTCAACATTGTAGACTGCCCCGGTCACGCGGATTTAGTAGGAGAAAGACGCGCAGCCATTCTTGCATGTCAGGCAGCAATAATCGTCGTAGATTCTGTTGACGGTGTTCAGGTCGGAACTGAAAAGGTCTGGCGTTTTCTTGATGAGGAGAAAATCCCGCGTATAATCTTTGTTAATAAAATGGATCAGGACAGAGCCTCATATTCAAAGATTATTGAAGAATTGAAAACCGAACTTCACGCAAATCTTGTTTCATTATGCATTCCCATAGGAGAGGGAAATTCTCTGAAAGGGGTTGTTGATATCATCAAAATGAAATCACTGATGCCGAAGGAAAACGGAAGCAGAGAAACAATTACAGGAGATATACCTTCAGAATATTCAGATGCAGTTAACGAGGAACGAAAACACGGAGTTGAGATTGCTGCTGAAGGCGATGATGAATTGATAGAATTATTTCTCGAAGGAAAAGAATTTGACGAAGAACTTCTAAAGCGCGGAATCAGAGAACAGATAATTGATAACAAACTTTTCCCTGCTATTTGCGGAAGCGCTATGAAATCGATCGGTATTACAAGCCTTATAAGTTTAATCAAAAATTTCATGCCGTCTCCGGCAGAACAAACAGAAACCAATGCTCTGGATCTTTCTAAAAATGCCGAAGAAATAAGCATTAAAACCAATCCGAAAGAGAAAACATCGGCAGTTGTATGGAAAACATACATAGACCAGTATGCCGGAAAATTCAGCTTTGTCAGGGTAATATCCGGAGAGCTGCTTCCGGACAGTGAAGTTCTCAACACAGATTTTAATGAAATAGAACGAATCGGAAAAATATATACAATGATCGGAAAAGACATTCATGAAGTACCGAAACTTTCAAGCGGCGATATCGGAGTGCTTCAGAAACTCGATAAAACAATTACAGCAAACACACTTTGCGATCCTTCAAGACCGCTAAAAATACCAATGATAAAACTTCCGCGTCCGGTTTTCTCATATGCGATTAAGGCAAAAGACAAGAAAGACGAAGACAAACTGTCACAGATTCTTATTAAATATGACGAGCAGTATCCGACTATAGAATATCTCTACAATCCAGAAACTAAGGAAAGTGTAATTTCAGGAATGGGACAGCTTCATGTCGATCTGACTCTCGAAGAAGTGAAAGATAAATACAAAATTGATTTTATCATCTCACCGCCGCGCATTGCTTACAGAGAAACAATTACAAAACAGTCCGAAGCGCAATATAAGCACAAAAAACAAAGCGGCGGTCATGGACAATACGCTGAAGTATTCTTAAGAATTTCACCCATTGAACGCAGTAAGGGATTTGAATTTAAGGAATCAATTGTCGGCGGCGCTATACCTAAGCAATATATTCCAGGTGTTGAAAAAGGAATCCGTGAAGCTATGGAATGCGGGGTTATTGCTAAATATCCCGTTGTAGACATAAAAGCTGAACTTTATGACGGTTCATTTCACGCAGTCGATTCGAGCGAACTTGCGTTTAAACTCGCCTCTGCAAGCGCTTTAAAAATGGCAATGCAGATAGCAAATCCTGTTCTTCTTGAACCGGTTATGAATGTCAGGATTTATGTTGACAAACAATACATGGGTGATGTTATGAACGACATTACCGCCCGTCGCGGGAAAGTTCTTAAAATGGAAGGAAAGGACGAAAACAGGGATTCGGGAATAAATGTGATTTCAGCCCAGATTCCTTCAGCGGAACTTGTCAGATACAGCATAGACCTTACGACTTTGACACAGAATAAGGCAATGTTTGAAATGAGTTTTTCGCATTATGAACCCGTAACAGGAAAAATCGCCGAAAAGGTAATTGAAGAACGAAAGAAATTTTTGGAAGAATGATGCCTTTAAATATTCTCATAGCAGACTTCAACAAAGAAAATTATTATCCGCTTTCTCTCACGCGTCCCTTGTGGACGCTGAGAAGCGGATGCTTTGAACAAAACGAAAGATTCTTAAAACTTGCTGCAGACGAAAAACGAATTTCTTTTCTAGCTGCTGAGGAAATGTGTTCTCTCTACAGCAATATCCGGACAACTCCGGCTATTCCCCTTGACGGTGATATTCTTATAATAAATTCACTTATGAATATTATCCCGGACATTTCAAGTTTAAATAAATCAGAAGTTTTTTACAGCAGAGATGTTCTCTCATATGCATATCTAAAAAAAGAAGATTTAAACAAAATCTCAGCATCAAATGGATGCATTGAAGGATTAAACTGTTTTTCCGGAAATAATACTGATATCATTTTCCCGATATATATCTGGGAAATACCTCTGATGAACGGAGAAATCATTAAAAATGATTTTATATTTTTCGGAAATAAATCCAATAGTAAAATCGCAGTATCAGGTTCAGAAAATTTATTTTATTGCGCAGATTCTGCAGAAATAGAACCGTTCGTTTCGGTTTCAACAAATAAAGGTCCTGTAATTATTGACGAGAACGCACAGATTTCATCATTTTCAAGAATAGAAGGTCCGGCTTACATAGGTAAAAATACATGCATTTTCAGAGCTAATATAAGAGAAGGCTCATCATTCGGACTTTCATGCAGAGTCGGCGGAGAAGTTGAAGATTCTGTATTCAATTCATATTCCAACAAATACCATGACGGTTTTATCGGTCATGCATATGTAGGTTCATGGGTCAATCTGGGAGCCATGACAACCAACAGCGATTTAAAAAATGATTACACAAATGTAAAAGTCAATTTAGACGGAAAATTACATGAAAGCGGAAGTCCGAAAGTCGGCGCAATTATAGGGGATTTCGTTAAAACTAGCATAGGAACTTTAATCAACACAGGGTCAGTAATAGGATCATGTTCAATGACTGTTTTCTCAGGCAGAATGACCCCTGATTTCATTCCTCCGTTTTCGCTGTTTATTAAAAATAAGCTCCGCTCTGTAAAATCATTTGATTCCGTCATTGCGACAATAAAAACACAGATGAGCCGCAGGGGATGTAACTTAAGTCCGGCAAATGAGTCTATACTTAAAAATCTCTACGAAAAAACATTGGAGAATAATCTTCGGACATTTGAAGAATGGAACAAAAAACTGAACTAAACTTAATCATACCAATAGCAATCTCTGCCGCGATTCACGCTCTTTTAATTATTCTTTTTCTATATAATGGAATAGACAGTGAACAGCGTTTTTTTGAAAAGATGCTTGCTGGTCAGAAATCCGGTGAAATGCGTGATGTTATAGTAAATATGAATCAGGATAATATCCTGAAACAGAATTATACTTTTCTGTCAGATAAGGATTCAACTGCAAAGGGTCATGTTACTAAAACAAAAGGCGACACATGGCTCAATAATTCTACTGAATTTAAAGTCAGAGGAAAAGCCTATGCCGGACAGAGCCTTTCAGAACAGTCAGAAGAAATTTTATCCGGAAATGATATATCAATAGGAATAATTCACAAAACTGCAGCACTTAAAGAAAATAATGCAAATCAGACGGCCGCTGAATTCGGAAACAGCGAATGGACAAGAATACCTGACGCAAAGGGAATAAACAAATATAATTCTCTTTTCTTCAGCAATACCGGTCAATTTTCCTACAGCACAAAAAAATTCAAGAACTTTGAATTTTTCAACAGAATGAAAAACAAAATAGCATCCAACTGGTACCCGCCTACTTTTGCAAATGCGGTATTAGGAAGAAATTCTGCAACTGGAAGAATCCGTCTCGGTCTCATTCCATCCCAGGAAGTTAAACTTTATTTTACATTAAACCGTAACGGCGATGTTCTTGATGTCAAGGTTGTCGAATCTATGGGCAATTACTCTCTCGATGAATCCTGTGCCGATTCGATAAGACTATCCAGAAATTTCGGGAATATTCCGGCAGATATTGAAGGGGAAATTGTTGTAATCCCCTTCATTTTCGGTTATTATGTAAGATGATTATCTGTTCGAAAGAATTGTCTCAAGAGTTTCCTTCCCGATAATACTGTCTCTTGAATCCTTTAGAGCAGAGAACTTACCTGATAAATATTTACCAAGATCTGTATTTACTGCATTCTGCGGCACATTAAGATTAGCGTCAAAAAGAACATCAATTATAGACGATATCGTAACATTTTTTGAAGATGTTGCCGGAATAAAACATCCCTTATCGGAGAGCATTATTAATTTGGCTTTCAAAAAAATATCAGTTAGATCATTTACTTCATCAAGACTATTACCTGTATTCTTCGCCAGATATTTCAACGAAGAATCACCCTCTCCTCTCTCAAATCTTCCGAATATCAGAACAAGAAGTTTTATGCCGTTGAATATTTTTACATGCGAATCTCTTTTACGGAGCAGTCTGACGTTCTGATAAGATTCAGGATTCATTAAAGTGTAAGAGACCTGTGCTCCGAATAAAAGAATAAGAGTTGATGAATATATTATAAGCAGAAACAACGGAATAGCTGCTAAAGCTCCATAAATTGCAAATGTGCTGTTTGCAAAAGCTTTGACATACACAATAAAAAGATATATAAAAGCAACCCATACCGCACCGGTAAAAGAAGCTCCAATTGCAGCAGCTTTAAACGGAACATAGAGATTAGGAATTACCTTATAAGCAAATAGGAAAAATATCCAGATGAAAAGAAAAGGACCAAAAAACTTAAGCAGATAAACAATAAAACTTGTGCCTTTCGCGCCTTTCCAAGTATTTCCGGAATCATCAGACCAAACGAGTGAACCCAGATCTCCAACAGCCCATAATCTTCCGCTTATATCAAGAAGTGAATTTATCTTATTAGTGCCTATTGAATTTTTCTTCCATGTTGAACCATTATTATTGGAATAAAGAAGAATCCCTTTTTCTCCCGAAATATAAACGTCAGAAGAGTCTTTTACAATAATTGAATTGTAATCATATTTTTTGAATGATTTATCCGTCCATTTTTTCCCCAGATCGTCAGAGTACATAACTGTTCCATGATTCCCCGCGATATATGATGCTGGAGAAGATAGTAAAATCTTATTCAAATTCGCCGGTTTTTTTGATTTAGCTTTAATAACCTGTTCTGTTATCCACGTCTTTCCTCCGTCATCAGTAGACAATACATATCCGCTATCACATACTGCAGCTCCGCGTTCACCGTAAAATGAAATTGAATTTACATTATAATGAAAATCGGCATTTGATACCGTGATAAAAGTTTTCCATCCATCTTCAGTTCGAAAAATGTAACCCGAATCTGCGGCAATGAATCCTTTTTGCGAATCGATCATGACTATTTCATTCAAATTGATTTTACCAAGACTTATTATATGCCACGATAATCCGGAATCATTTGTTTCAAGAATAATACCGTCACGCCCGACAATCCATCCTGAAGAACCCATAAACTCAATATCATTATAATAATTTGAATCAAAATCAATAATCAGAACCGGTTCTTCCGATTCTTCCAATACGCCTGAAACCGGATTAACTTTATATAATCTCTGATTATCAAAATCAATTGATTCAACAGATAAATCAAAAAAAGAGGTTCCTCCCATGTTTGTAGCTATCTTTGATTTATCGCCGACAAGCCATATATCCGTTAAATTTTTTGCGTATATCGTTTTGTAGCTGGGGTAAGTAAAAGCGGAAGAAATCTGTGTCGCAAGAGTAGTTCCGGATATAAGTAATATAGGTCCCAAAGTTAGTACAGCCCAATAATAAATAACCTGTGTAATCAATGAACGCTTTTTATGAACATTCCATATGGCGTTTAACGCTTTATCAAGAGTTCGAAGAACTGCTGTTGCGGAAAAAATCATAAAGACAGCACCGACTCCCCCGATGCTCGCGGCATTATCCACAATCTGACTGATTGCATTCAGAAGCGGATCAATATTCAGCTTCTGAAGGTTATGGTCAGAAAGAAAAACATTAATATCTTTGAACAGTTCATCCTTTTTGCCACTTCCGATGTATGCAACAAAAGTTAAAGCTACCGTCAATGTAGGTATAAGAGAAACAAGAGTAGTATATGCTATTGCTGAAGCATGGGTGAAACAATCATCAGTAAAAAATTTATTAGTGGAAGAAACAAATATTCTAACCGCATTTATCAGCTTCTTTTTAATTTTTCCATTGAAAGAATCTATATCCATCATATTCTGTTCGCCGATAAAAAGCGCAATAAATGACTGTATTCGTTCTTTTGCTGATTTTTTTTCTGTTTCCTGTTTTGACTTCATAAACTCTCCATAGTAATGAATAAATATGCTACATAATTGATTCAGAATTAAAACATATCATTGATACCGTTATATATTAAATGAATTTATCATTGATTCAACTTTTATTCTTATTTCTGACGCGTCAAAAGAATATATTACCGGCAGATAATTAATCATAAAATCCTCAAGTTGAGTAAAATCATAATTCTTCACTGATGTCATAGCTTTGATTTTCGGATTTTTTGTTTCATGGATTTTTTCAAAATCATAACTTAGTTTCTCTTCTAACTTTTCACCTTTTCTAAGGCCGGTATATTTTATTTCAATTTCTTTATCAGTTAATAAAGAAATCATTTTTCTTGCAATATCATCTATACAATACTGTTCTCCCATTTCGAGCATGAATATTTCTCCGCCCGAAGAATAAGCCGAAGCGTTTATTACCAAAAGCGCCGCTTCCGGAATTGACATGAAGTAGCGTTTCATGTTTTTATCAGTCACTGTAACGGGACCGCCGTTTTGTATCTGATCTTTAAATAAACGGATAACCGAACCGCGGCTTCCAAGAACATTTCCGAAACGCACAGCAGAAACTTTAAGATTATATTTTGTGTTATAATACAGTGTAAGCATTTCGCATATACGCTTGGTTGAACCCATAAAACTCGAAGGATATACAGCCTTATCAGTTGATACGAGAATCAGCTTTGCTTTAATGTAAAGACAGGCTTCCAGAACATTTCGTGTGCCGCCTATATTATTTGCGCATGCCTCTGCCTCGTTAATTTCCATAATCGGAACGTGCTTATGAGCTGCCGCGTGAAAAACAATATCAGGTTTATATAGATCAAAAAGACTTTTCAGATAATCATAATTCCTTACATCACAAATACGGTAGATTATTTCTGCAGATGAATTGGATTCTGTATTTTTTAAAATATTTTCAAGCTCATAAATTGAGTTTTCACCTCTTCCGATGCAGACAATTTTTTTAACAGAAAATCTAAGCAGATTCTTGCAGATCTCGGAACCGATTGATCCGCCTGCTCCTGTAACAAGAACTGTTTTACCGCTGATTTCCGAGCTCATGGATTCAATATCGAGCTGAACCTCTTTTCTTCCGGTGATGTCGGCAAAACTCACCTCGCTCAAATCCGACATTAATCCCGAATCAAAATATTTGGCCGATGAAGGAAGAACGGATATTTTAATCTCTGATTTTTTCAATATGCCTGAAATAATGCGTTCAATTTTTTCGGAAGAAGCCGAAGGAATAGTTATAATCACTTCATCAATTGAATTATCTTCAATAATTTTTTCTGCATCATCAGTAGATGCCAATACGGGTTTTCCGGAGACCAGAGTTCCAATTTTTTTAATGTCATCATCGAGAAAACCAATAATACAATCAATCCTGGAGTGCTTAGAGAATTCTGAAAGAATCAGAGTCCCTGCTTCACCGGCTCCTATAAGCAGAATACGTTTAGTTTCTTTCATTTCGATTTCTCCGACAATATACTGATTAGATTTTCAGCAACATATTCCGATTCTTCATCTGTCATAGAAGGATAGAGCGGAAGAGTAATTTCTCTTTCATAGATGTATTCCGAATTCGGATAATTATCAAAATTATTTTTTCTGCCGATTGACTCATAAAATTCTTTATAATAACTGAAACGGTAAAGAGGAATAAAATGCATCGACACAGAAATCCCGCGTTTTTTCAGCTCATCAATAACATAATCCCGATTTACAGAAAGAGACTCGAGCTTCAATTTAACCGGATAAATATAATTTGATGACTCTCTTCCTTCCTTTGAAGGATATAATTCCAACGAATCTGATGATGAAAATAAATGATTATATTTATGGCAGATATCTTTGCGGAGACGCGTCATATAATCAGATTTTTTCAACTGCTCTATTCCGATAGAGCTTGAAATATCTGTCGGATTATATTTATAACCAAGCTCTGTTACATCATACATCCACGATCCGTCATGAGAATAGCGTTTCCAAGCATCTTTGTCAATTCCGTGAAGACGCATCTTTTTTGCTTTATCCGCCATTGCATCATCAGAAAGTGTAAGCATTCCCCCTTCGCCGGTTGTAATTGTTTTGTTAGCATAGAAACTGAAAACCGAAGGCGATTCAAATGAACCAATGGGTTTATCTTTATAGTAAGATGGAAAAGCATGAGCGGAATCTTCAATGAGAAACAGATTGTGCTTTCGGCATATTTCAAAAAGCGGATCGAGGTCTGCAGGTAGCCCCGAATAATGAACGGGTATTATACCCTTTGTTTTATCAGTAATAAGCTTTTCAACGGACTCAATTGAAATATTATGAGTATCGCGTTCAACATCGGCAAAAACAGGAACAGCACCGAAATATCTTACTGTTTCCGCTGTAGCAACAAAGGTTACTGCCGGAACAATTATTTCATCTCCCGGTTTTATATCATACAATGATAACGCTATATGAAGTGCGGACGTCGCTGAATTAAAAGAAATGGCATGACGGGCTGATACTTTTTCGGCAAACATTGCTTCAAATTCGAATGTCTTGCTTCCCATTGTAAGCCAGCCGCTTTTCAATACATCCGAAACTGCTTCAATTTCATTATCATCAATAAATGGTTTGTGAAACGGAATCTTCATTTGTTTATTCATGCGTATTATCTGAAACCTGCATAAGAATATGACAATCAAAAATTATTCTGTTGATTCAAACATTACAGGCTTGTTTTATTTCGGCAAAAACAATTTAAACTATTCTGACAATATATTGACAAATAAATCACTTATATTATCAATTATTTTGTATTTACAGCGGAGGCATTATGAAAGGGAATACTGATTTTTCATTTAAATGCTATTTTAAGAAATTGTGGCTCCGCATGGCAATTTTCACTTTTGCGGGAATGGGCTGGGATGTACTTATGACGACGTCGCAGCAGATAATAGCCGGCACTCTAACACTTGACGCACTTAATACAGCTTCTACATGGATGTATATTCCTTATTCACTTATGCCTTTCTTCTTCTACCCTGCTGATATAATTATGAATAAGCTCAGAATGAAATACTGGATGAGAATTCTTCCAATGGTCACGGTATTTTACATAGCCGAACTTACTTTCGGAAGCATAATGCTCTATTTAGGAATTGAACCATGGAATTACAACTGGTACATTCAGCCTGAATGGAATTACAAGGGCATAATCTCTTTTTATCCTGTAATTGTTATTCTTTGGGGTATTTTTGTAGTTCTAGCTGATTTTCTTGACGGATATCTCAGATCAGATAAGTAATATTATCTGCCGCGGACAAGCAACGCAGCAAGATCTACGGCTTCAACCATGCTTTGGAAGCCTGCTATATCTTTTCCTGCTATATCATAAGCTGTTCCGTGATCAACAGAAGTTCTGACCAGTGAAAGACCTAAAGTAACATTTACACCTTTATCGAAAGCCAGTATCTTAAATGGTATAAGCCCCTGATCGTGATAATGAGCAATTGCAACGTCATATTGCTCCCATTTGCTCTTCATAAAAAGTGTATCAGCAGAATAAGGACCTGAAACATCTATTTCAGTTTTAAGTTTTTTAACAACTCGCGCTGAAACTTCAGTATCAAATGTTCCGATTGCTCCGTTGTCACCGCAATGGGGATCAAGACCCGCAAGTGCGATCTTCGGCTTTCTGCCGCGTATTTTTCTTAAAGCATCATTTGCCGTTCTGATTGTACTTTCGATTTTTTCAGCCGTAACCAGTTTAGGGATATCTGCTATTTTATAATGAGTGGTAACAAGTACCACGGCGAGATTTTCAGAATACATCATCATAACAGGATCAGCTTCATTAATCTTTTCTGCAAAATACTCAGTATGTCCCATGAACTTCAAACCCGATTTCTCGATAAGCCCCTTGTGAACTGGAGCTGTTACAACTGCATCAATAAGTCCCCGCTTCCATAGTTCTATAGAAGCATCAATATACGAAATAGATTCTTTAGCCGTATCAAGATTTCCTTTTCCTAATTCAGGAACAGGAAAATCTGACTCAATATCATAAAATGAAACAGGGGCTTCTGCAGGGCTATCTTCATTGAAAAGCGGAAGATTCATGCCGGATATAAAGGACGGATAATGACTGTCGAGAACAGATTTACGTCCGATCAAAACAACAGAAATACCGCTCTCGATATGAGGAAGCGCTTTTAGAGTTACTTCCCCGCCTACACCGGCGGGACAACCGAGAGTGATTCCTATTCTAACGTTTTGGAGATGCTTTTCTGTTTTCAAGAAACTCTTCCGGAATTATTCTGTTTTTATTATATTCTGCATCAATAAGATCTTTTGAAGAAACTTTCAGGTCATTGGAAATTGTACAGCGGCCTTCAAGAATAACACCGTTTTGTATAATGAGCTCCGGAGTTTTGATATCTCCGAGTATTTTGGCTGTAGGCATAAGCATCACTCGTCCGCTTGCCGAGATATTCCCGACAACAAGACCTTCAACAATTACACTGACAGCTTCGATATTGGTTTTCATTTTACCATTCGGCCCGATATAGAGCTGTTCTGCCTGAAGGGATTTTCCTTCAAATCTGCCGTCGATTCTCAACGAACCGTTTATATTGAATCTTCCGGTAAAATAAGAATTTTCACCGATCAAGTTGTTTACAACGTCGCTTCCGGTTTTAGCCAATGCCATAATAACCTCTTTGAAAATAGGATAACTGCAGAAATAACCCTAAAGCAAATCGTGTCAATTACAAATTATCTACGCAGTAAATCAGACAAAAATAACCGTAAAACACATATTTTAGTTAACTATTTTGCAATTCTTCCGATATAAAACTATACGACATAATACAATGAAAAAGTTAATTTTTATAATATCTGCTTTATTCTTAAATATTCAGGCTGAGGAAGTCCTGAAGCTTGAAAGTCTTGACAGACATTCTCCGCAGATTAAAAGCATTCGCCAGGATGCGATGAAAACCATCAAAACAATTAAAAGTCTCCGTTCGCCTGATGAATTGCCTGAATTAAAATTTTACGAATATACGATAAAACAGAAAGATGATTTTTTCGGCATTATTGCATCTACCGGAACGGATCTTGACACAGTGGTTTCCGTCAATAAACTTAGCGGTCCTAAAGAAAATTCAGGAAAAACAATTTATATCCCCAATATGCGCGGAATCATTCATCACGTCAAAAACGGAGAAAGTATTGATTCGATTTCATTATTTCACAGCGTACCGAAACAATACATCCTTAAAGTAAATAAAATCACAACTTTATCAAAAACTGATCTCTTTATTCCGATGGGCAGAATATCTTCATCAGACCGGCAGAAATTTCTAAATGCCGGCTTCACTTCCCCCATAGCCTCAAAACAAACTCGGCTGACTTCAAGCTTCGGAACGAGAAAAGATCCTTTTACGGGAGAACACGAGTTTCATGAAGGAATAGATTTAGCATGTCCTCTTGGAACTCCTGTTAGAACAGCAAGAGATGGAATAATCGTTGTCGCTGGAAACGAAGGCGGATACGGAAACCTTGTGGTAGTCAGGCACTCAAACGGTTACGAGACTTATTACGGACATCTTTCTAAATTTCTTGTAAAAGAAGGTCAGAGAGTCAAGAAAGGCGATATTGTAGCACTGTCAGGAAATACCGGCAGAACAACCGGACCGCATCTGCATTATGAAATCAGAAAAAACGGAAAAGCTCTGAATCCTAAATATTTCGCCAAGTAATTATTCTACAACAGAAAGAATCTCATCAAGAGTCTTGGCTTCGTCAGGATATTCGCAAATCAAAAAATTAATCATTACCGGCACTTCATACTTTCTGAATCTTTCAGTAACTTCATTTTTTATCAGATTTGCAGCTACAGCAACACTCTTTTTCTGTTTACCCGGAAAAACAGCAACAATTGAATTTCGAGAATACCTTACTGCAAAATCCGTTTCTGACAGGCGTTTTGCAATTGCTTCAGAAAGAGAAAATAGTATGTCGTCTGCCTGTTTTTCTCCATAAACTGTAACAAGGCGTTTCATGTTCTTGATACAAAAACCTGAAAAAGTCAGCGGGATATTCATTTCATCAGCATGCTTAATTTCATCTGAAAGCTTTTTCAGATACGATGAAAGCAAATCATAATATTTAGATGTAAATATTTCGATGCTTCTGCTGTTTTGAAAAAAAGAAAAAACTACTTTTGAAAGTCTATTTATCTGAACAAGATTTGAAGGCAGATGGTCAATATCGGCCCTCAGAATTAGAGCAAAACCGGTTAGTCTTCCGCGTATAACATACGGCATCGAAACGAAAATATTCATTCTCGCCAGCATTTCTTCATCAAAAATACGGTGTAGTACTTCATTGTTTATAGGATTTTCAATCACTGCATATCCGTTTATAGAAAACAAATATGCAGTAAATGCATTATCAAGTGAAATTGAAAATGATTTCTTCTGAAAATTCAGAGAATCCTTTTCTTCGCTGTATTTCAGCTTAAAGACATCATCCTTGTCATCTCTTTCAAAAAATGCGAAGGATGAAACTCCGTTATTAGCCATTTCTCCTCTGATATAATTTTCAATATCAGAATCAGCAGCACTCTTTCGAATTCTTTCTTCGTAAGTATCTATATCGATAAGTTTTCTTGAATTATCAAGCAGTGTCAAGTTTTGACTCTTCAGTCTGTCGCTTTCAAGACAGCTTCCTGCAGCGAGCGACATGAATTCTGAAAGTTCACGAATAAATCTTTTTTCGGCATCAGAAAAAGGTTCTCCATCAATTTTAGAACATACAGAAATAAGAAGAACAGGTTTATTTTTATCCGTAATAGAAATTAAAATTTTTGAACCAATTGATTTAAATTTCAAATATTCTTCAGATGATGAATTTGCATATTCAGTTAAATCAAACAAAATTCCATTTTCAAAGACATCTTTAAAAATGGAATCTGAAGAATTAAAGGTAATTCTTTTACTTTTAATTTTGACACCTTTGGAATCTGAAAGAATCCATTTGTCAGATTCGTCCGATTCAGGCGATATTACGGAAACACCTTCGACTGAAAGATAGCTCATTATTGAAAATATCGCGGTTTCTTTTAAGTGATTAATCGAAGACGATTTCATTATTTCTTTTGCTATTTCAATCAGAAGAAGATTATCATTATGCGATAATTTGGTGTCATCAGCGGAAACATTGAGTGTTTCTGCTGTTTTTGTTTGATCTTCAGATAAATCTGTCTGGTCATCCTTTATACCAAGATCAAATAAATCATCATTTGCTGTATTATCAGAAACATTGTTTGAAATATCTATATTATCTTCGGAGAAAAAAGGCTCAGGAATTTCATCAATAATCATATTTGATATATCGTTTTCAGAAAATTCCGTGTCTATGTCAGAAAATTTCAAGTCTCCCCCGAACTCATCTTCAATTTCAAGAGATTCAGAAGAAATGCTTTTATTCGGCAAAGAGACGGAATCATCGTCATAAATTATTTCAGGTTCGATTTCCGGATATTTTTCTGCAGAAAATTTTCCGCGTAAAATTCTTTCGGCTTTTTCACGCAATCCCATAATTACACTCCAAGATCGTTAAGAACCTTGATGTAAAGATCAAAGTATTCACTGCCGGCGAATTTTTTTACCGTATCTTCAGGGAGTTTTTCAAATAGACCGTCGAGATATGCCAGAAGTTTTTTCATATCTGCACTTTTCTTTTCTCCCATACCTGACAAAATACCATTTAACGAATTCTCATCATCCAAAAATACAATTCTATCTGTAATATCCGCAATTTCTTCATCAGTATCTTTTTTATCAGATAGATTCATAGCGGCGAGTTCTGTTTTTATATCATCTAAGTTTTCTTCAATAATAAGTGATTTATTTGAAGAAATATCATTTTCTATTTCTTCAAATTCAGCATTCGACAGCTGATTTAAATCTGAAAATATTTCCGAACGGAGTTTTTTCTTTCCTTCATTCAGACGGTTTTCCGATGATAATTCATCAAGAGGAGTCAGATCCATCTGCTCAAGTTCTTCAATCAGATCATCTTCTGATAATAGAAAAATATCCTCTCTTGCAATCTTTTCAGCTTCTGCAAGGTCAATCGGTTCAATTAAAAGCTGAGAAGGCATTTCTTTGATCTGATCTGATATCTTATCAGTAAATTTTCTGGCTTCAGTTACCGGTGGAACTTCTGTTTTATTTTCATTCGATGACTCAAGTTTCATATCCTCAATTATTTCGGATTCAGAAATTTTTTTCTTTCTGTTTCCTGTATAATAACCGCTGGAAGGAAGCCCGAATAAAAGATCAAGGTCGATAAAATGTTCACTGCCTGTTTCAATTTTATGATACTTGTCATCATCTTGAACGGCAGCCTTTTGCGTGGTATTTTTTGCCGTGTCTTCAGGATAAAAGCGCTTGATATATTCTTCTTCGGACATATCGGAAATATCGATAACATTATACCCGATATCATCAATGCCTGAAGAAGATGATTTTGCTTCCTTTGCAGCAGAAGACTGAATTACAACGTCTTCTTTTTTATGACTATCAGGTGTTTCTTTTCTATTATTTATCAGATCAATGAGGTTAGACGGATTTGCATCTTTTATTCCGCCTACAACCTTTACAATAAAATCCCTGCTGATATTTATTATTTCATTACGGATAAAATCAGTATCAACATCCAATATTTCAGGAATATCTATTACTTCATCTTCATATTTTTCTGAATTCTGAAATGATTTATCTTCTATTTCAGAAACATATTTGTCTATGTCGCGGTATGATTTTTTTTGATCATTATTTGGAAGAGGCGCCAGAGGCGAGACCTGACCTACTCTGCTTGTTGAAGAAGCGAATTCGCTGATTTCGTTAAAGTATTCTTCAATATCTGTTTTTTTGCCGCTCATAAATATTCGCTTAATAAAAATATGTCTGACAGGCAGACTCTCTCACATTCATTTTCGGCAAATATAAATCAAATATTAAATTTGTCAGTCTGCTTAAAAAAACAAACTGACATCAATAATATATAATAAATTTCTGCGGGCAAAACCCGCAGAAATTTATCATCTGCTTGTAAGAACTATTCCGCCGATCATGGCAAAAAGAGCAAAAGACTCGATGATTCCGGGAGAAATGAACGATTTTCCGGCCATAGAAGCCTTTTTTGAAACACCAAGAATCGCAGAACTGCAGGCTTTTCCCTGATAAATTGCACTGGTCATAAGAGCCAGACCGCATAAAAGACCTATGCCGAACATGGACAATCCGGATATTTTAGACGGATCTACCTGACTAAAAAGAATCATCAGTACAAATCCGTAAATTGTCTGAGAAGCCGGCATCGCCGAAAGACCGATTAAAAGACCGTGTCCTTCGTCAGTTTTTGACATAACCCCGTGACAAGTCATACCTGCGATTCCGCATCCGATAGAACTCCCCACAGCCCCTAGACCGAGAGGTAATATTGCTCCGAAAAGACTCAAATCCATTTTTTCACCTCGTTTTTTATTGCTCAAGCAGAGATTTCAGCGGTTTATAAGGCTTTCCGCCTCCGTCAAAACTCCACCTGTAATATTCCAGATAATTAAGCCTCAATCCGTGAATTACGGCACTCATTATCGAAAGACCTAAATTTAAAAGATGCCCCAGTATTGAAATTATGACAGCAAGCGCTATAAAAATTCCGCCTAAGTCCGACATTGATGATGCAATATTGTTAAAAGTCTGGGCAATAAGCGCACCTGAAAGACCAAGCGCGAATATTCTAAGATAACTAAGTACATCCGAAAAAAACTGAACCCCGTTATATAATCCAAGTAATCCGCCGGCAAAAATTTTAAGAGGGTTAATAGAGCCTGCACTTGTCAGAAAGACCACGCCTCCGCAGCAGTATAGAATATATTTCTGAATTTCCTGACCGGATTCAATACCTGCGAATGAATTCCCGTAAAAGAAAAAGAAAGTCCATATTGCAACAATCCATGCTATATTAGCAAAAGGAACAATAAATGATCTTTCACTAAAAATGAGCCTCAATGTTTTTAAAAACAGTGACAGTGAAATATGAACCATTCCTATGAGAACTGACACTCTCATCATATTATCAAGTGTCTCTTTATCGACGCTTCCCGAATTAAAAAGCTTAAACTGAAGAAGCTTGCCGAATACCGGATTAGACTCGGTAACGCTGAAAAAACTGCCGGTCATTACACCATAGCCGATAGTAGCTATACTTAGAATAAATGCCATGGCAAGCATGCGTTTTGCTTTGACGCCTGGCTTTTTTACCTTAATAGCTGCATAAAGCGTTACAAGGAAAAGAACGATTCCGTATCCGCCGTCACCCATAATCATTGCAAAGAAAACAATGAATGAAAGAAAAACAAATGATGACGGATCCCAGTCTTTATATGACGGAGTGTCATAAAATTCGACCAGCTCCTGACCAACTCCCGAAAACTTTTTATTCCTGATAAATGTCGGAGGGACTTCATCCGGCTCAGGTTCGATAGAGCTTATAGAAACGGGATCTAATGCTACTGCTTTTTCTAAAACAGACAGCTCTTTCTCAGGAACCCATCCCTGATAAACGAAAACGTCACCTAAAGCTTCTACTGAAGAATAATACGCTTTTTCAAAATTATATCTGTCAAGGGCTGTTATATAAGCTTTGTAAATATCCTGTTTAACGGATGAAAATGATTTTATTTTTGCAATAAGATCCGCAGAATGCTTTTTAAGATATTCAATTTCTGATTCAATTTGAATTAAATCTTTTTCAATTCTTTCTTCAAGACAGTTATCAATATGAAGCTTCGATTTTGAAAAAGTAATAAAATAGTGCCTCATGGCTTCATGTTTTATTTCAAAAACTTCAGCTGCACCGGAGAAATCAACTGTATCTGCAAATTTTGCCGGAACTTCCCAGAACTGTACAAAAATACCGCTTCTTTTCTCAATATCCTTTATATCATCAATTGAAAACTTTCCCCATACAGAAAGATCTTCTTTTTCATTAATAAGAACCTGAACTTTCTCAGTCGATGAAACTAAATCCTCATCAAGAGTCTTCAGAATTGAAATGCCTTCTTCGGTTGTTGAAAAAGAAACTCCGGAAGGAACTACTTCCTTTTTTTCTTCTTCAAAACGGCATACAAGCTTATAAAGAGAAAGAATCGACTCAGCTCCGGTTAGATCGCTTTTGTCTGTCTGTTTTTTCAGTACTGAACCTTTATACGGTTCTATATGCAGGACGCCCGTTTTCTGTATCTTTTTTATTATTTCTTCTTTGGACTTTTCAGCACCAATAAGAAGAATTTTTTTCATCCGGTTGATCATTTATACCGCCTCCGGAAGATCTTTCTTCTCAAGCTTGTCTTTCGCAATTTTTGCATTGCATATTGCCGCGATTTCCTGATCTCCGAGAAATATTTTAATCTTTCTGATATTCTCTTTGCATTCAGGAATCATGCGTTTTTCAAAAAGATTAACCTTAATATTCGTTTGACGAAGCTCTTCTTCAAGAAGAGCCAGCTTTTCTTTAATAATCTTATATTTTTCACGCAATGTAATCAGAGCCTTGAATTCAACAACAGCACGATCCAGCCATACCGGCGTAAATAAATATGAATAATCCAGAATTAAAAAAGAAATGCTTTCAAACAAAGGAACTTCAACACCTGCGATATTTTCCGATGTTTTTACTACTTCTTTTACCTTTACAAGAGATGAAACCGCAAAAGGCAAGGGCTGAGAAAGCAAAGCGCTCCATGAGCTCATGCCGTCGCAGACTTTCTGCATCTCTTTCATAATATCTTCAGCGCCAGTGCGGACACCGTCAACTTCAACCTGAAGCTGCTGTTTTTTTAACTGCAGGGTCGGCAGATATTTAGTGAGCTGACCAAGAAGATTTTTCTGTTTTTTCTGTTCAGTCTTGTTAAGCTTTATTTCAGCCATACACTACTTCCACTTGCCGTACTTTTCTATCCACTCGGCCTTGAGACCAACTTCGTTTTTCGCAAAACATTCAGAAAGGATCTTCCATCCCAAATCAAGCTGTTCTTCAATATCAAGATTTACCGAAAGATCCATCAGATCTCTTTCAAACATAACAGCATACTTAATGAGCTTTTTATCCCATTCGCTGAGACGGAATCCCATCGATTCACGATCCTTTGCTTTTTTCGCATCCGCATAAAGACGAATCATCGCGTTGGCAAGGTCACCGTGATCCTTACGGGTAACTTTCCCCATTACCTGCTGTTTCAAACGTGAAAGCGAACCAAACGGATCAATTGCCCCGTTATGAAGATAAAACTGACCTTCAGTGATATATCCAGTGTTATCAGGAACGGGATGCGTAACATCATCTCCCGGCATCGTAGTAACCGCGATTACGGTAATAGAACCCGATCCGTCAATATCAACTGCCTTCTCATATCTCGACGCGAGATCCGAATACAATGATCCGGGATATCCGCGGTTTGAAGGAACCATTTCCATCGAAATCGAAATTTCCTTCTGGGCATCCGCGAAGGATGTCATATCAGTAAGAAGAACCAGAACGTTTTTGTCTTTTACCGCAAACTGTTCAGCTACGGCAAGAGCCATGTCCGGAACAAGAATGCACTCAACAACCGGATCCGATGCAGTATGAATAAACATAGTCGTTTTTTCCATCGCGCCGGTCTTTGTAAAATATCTGTAGAAGAACTCATAGTCATCAAATTTAAGCCCCATGCCTCCAAGAACGATAACATCGGCGTCAGTCTGACTCGCGATACGCGCAAGCAGTTCATTATATGGTTCGCCTGGAATTGAAAAAATAGGAATCTTCTGGCTTCTAACCAATGTGTTGAACATATCAATCATAGGGATATTTGTTTTAATCATTCTTTTAGGAACGATACGCTTCGATGGATTGAATGAAGGTCCTCCGATTTCAACTTTTTCTTCAGCTACCTGAGCACCGCCGTCAACAGGTTCACCGGCACCGTTAAATACACGTCCGAGAAGTGAATCGCCGAAAGCAACCTGCATAGGTTTTGAAAGAAAACGCGTCTGATCTCCGGTTGATACGCCTCGTGTACCGCGGTATATCTGAAGATTAACTTTGTCTCCGCTGAAACTTATAACTTCCGCGAGGGTGCTTCTTCCGTCTCTGAGCTTAATCTCAGCAAGCTCGCCAAGCTTAACGCCTTCTGCACGTACCTGCGCGATACTTCCTTTTACTTTTTCTATGCTGTTATATGTCTTAATCATATTAAGCTCCTCTCACAGTAGCAAGAATGGACTCCCGTTTGCTTTTATAATCATCAGTTTCTTTTGCAATATAATTCAGCTGAATCAAATCATCTGAAAGCGAAAGGAAAAACTTTCTTGCTTCTTCTTTTGACTGAAAGCTGAATTTTTTTCTGAGAACCTCTCCGACAACTTCAAGCTGTTCATTCTGGCGGTTTCTATCGGAAGATGTATCGATGCTGTCAAAAGCATTCTGCTGAAGAAAAACAGCATCATAAAATTCGCCTTTAAGAAAAACTACCATATCATCAATGCTGACGCCTTCTTCTCCGACGACGCTCATCTTCTTTCCGATTTCGTCACCTTCAAGAATCATCGTCTGAGCCAAACGTACAACATCAATACGAGCCTTAGTTTCGGAATCAGCTTCATCATAAAAACGGTCAAGATACTTCGACCAGGAGATCAAAGGATCAATCGCCGGAAATCTTCTCGCATCCGAACGTTCACGCGACAGACCGAGGAAACATCCAACAACCGCAAGAGTTGACTGGGTTACCGGTTCTTCGAAATTTCCGCCCGCAGGAGAAACGGCTCCTCCTATTGTAAGCGAACCGGTATCACCGGCTGGATTTTTCAAAACGCCCGCTCTTTCATAAAATTCAGCAATTCGGCTGGCGAGATAAGCTGGGAAAGCTTCTTCACCGGGAATTTCTTCAAGACGTCCGCTCATCTCACGAAGAGCCTGAGCCCAGCGACTTGTTGAATCCGCAAGAAGAAGAGTATCAACTCCCATCTGTCTGTAATATTCCGCAATCGTTGTTCCAACGTAAATAGAACTTTCGCGCGCCGCAACCGGCATTGATGAAGTGTTGCAAATAATACAGGTTCTATCCATCAGCTTCTTACCCGTCTGAGGGTCATCGAGATGAGGGAACTCTTTTAGAATTTCAACGACTTCACCAGCACGTTCGCCGCATGCAACGACTATAACAACCTGAGTTTCTGCATACTTTGATATCTGATGCTGAAGAACTGTTTTGCCCGCTCCGAAAGGTCCCGGAGTACAGAAAGTTCCGCCCTTCGCAACAGGAAAAGGTCCGTCAACAATTCGGCATTTTGTAAAAAGCTGTTTATCCGGAAAAAGTCTTGTTCCGACTTTAATTGGAAACTTTGCCGGCCATTTCTGAACCATAGTAACTTCAGTTATCTTTCCGGAATCATCCTGAAGCTTCGCGATAACTTCATTTATTGTATAGCTTCCGGCAGGTTTAATTTCTATTACTTTTGCAGTGCCGTTAAAACCGAAAGGCACCATAATCTTATGATCTATTACAGCTTCAGGAACACGCCCAAGATATGACGCGGCAGAAACTGTATCACCTACTTTTGCTATCGGGGTAAAATCCCATTTCTTTGACTGATCAAGAGGCGCGAGATAAACACCGCGAGGAAGGAAGTAGCCGTTTTCTTCGGCGATCTTTTCAAGCGGATTCTGAAGTCCGTCATATACATTCTGCAAAAGACCCGGCCCGAGTTCGACTGAAAGAAGCTCGGAAGTGAACTCTACTGAGTCACCGCACTTCACTCCTCTTGTCGGTTCAAATATCTGAACCTTGGCTTTCTTGCCGTCGATTTCGATTACTTCACCTTTGAGATTTTTACCCCCGGTAGAAAGGTAGACAACCTCATTTTGTCTTATAATTCCTTCGAACTCAACCGTCATCAGGTTTCCCTGTGCTCCGGCAATAATTCCTTTTGCTTTTTCTGAACTCATTACAGAATCTCCTGTTTATCCATTGATAATATCATCAAGGAATTTCCTTCCCTTTTCTTCGTTAAGGTAGTTCCATCTGTCTTTTACAAAAAGTCCGATCAGATAATTATAAATTATATGTTCTCCGAATGGCGACTCCTGACCTACGTTTCCGACCAGATCGAAATGAACTCTGTCAAAACGCTTTTCAAGCTCGGCAGGTTCAAGATTAAACATGTCGATAATTTCAGTTATTTCATATATCTCGGATTTCAATCCGAGATCGGGAGAAGTTCTGTTTTCAATAATCGTTTTAACGATGTCAGGATCTCCCCTTAGATTGCCTTCCAAAGGTAATGAAAGCTTTATCAGACGATAAGCTGCGATAGCTGTTCTAAAAATACCGGCAATTCTTCCATAATATCTGAAAAATGGTATTTCATCCGAATGGAGATAAGCAAAATATCTTACAAATAATTCTTCAATATTCGCATAGCGGTCTGTATCTTCTTTAAATTCTTCAAAAAAATCCGTCATAAACTGCGGAAAATGATCAGGCTGAAAAATCACCGGATTATCAAGAAAACGTTCGAATTCAGGTCTCGTCATTATTGAAGGAGTAAAAAAATCCCCTGCCGGATTACCGGAAATTCTTTCAGAAAGCAAAAGCTCCGCATTCATAATTTCATTATGAAGGAGAATCTTCGTTATTCCTTCCGAATAAGGCTCAAAGATATTTGAATTGGCTTCAAGAAACTCCGCCATCGTTTCAGGCTGGGGAGAATCCCATGAAATTTCGGGAAGCCATCCTACTACAAAATTATTATAGCTCATTTTAATTACCGAAAAGATATTTTCTCATCTCAGAACGAAGCTGATCAGAGAGAAGAGACGCAACCGATTCATCAGAAAATTCGAGTGAAAGTTTTTTATCCTTAAGATAAAGAGAAAATCCCCCGGATATTTTAGAATCAGACAATGAAAGTTTCTTTTCGGCAGATTTAGTAATTTCGCTTTTAACGAAATCAGAAAGACTTTTCTTTAAATCATCAGACAAAACAATCTCTGCTTCATCCCTGTTTCCGGAAGAAACGTACGCCTTTATCAATTCGGATACAAGAGGCTTTATGACATCAGCAGAAGATAAAGCCGATTTAACGGAAAGATCCGCTGCATTTTTCAATAATTCATTTTCAATCGCCGATTTCAAAACATCAAGCGCTTTCTTTGATGCAATTCTTAAAGCAGATTCCAAAGTCGCTTCTTCATGCTTTGCTTTTATCTTCGCATCGTCTAAAAGTTTCGCAGCTTCGGCACGCGCATCTGCAACAATTTTATCGGCTTCAGCCTTAGCAGAAGCGATAATAGCGGCCTTTTCATTTTCTGCCGGGCTTATCACACTTGATTTGAGATAATCGGATATATTTTTTATTTTGTCCTCGAAAGAACCTGAAAGAGAGACAGAACTCATAATTTTCTCCTTTTATTTACCTGAGACATAATAAAGCAAAAACTTCAAAAAGGCAAAAAACAGTCTAGTTGTTCTGTAAAGAGAACATGCCGAACGATTTAAGTCAATAAAAATTATTGAAAAAATAATTTTACATTCCGGAAATCATTAATTCAAGAAAATCGCAGAAACATTCCGATAATTTATATGCATACAGACAAGAGGTATACATTTATGAAAGTTTCTGTCAGACTATTTGAAATAGAGGATCGCTTTATTGCCTCTTGTCCTGAACTGGAAATCAACTGCTACGGCTCGGACAAAGCAGAAGCGGCGCGAAGAATAAATGATGTTTTGAATTTTTACTTAAAATCAGCTGAAGAACTCGGTCTTGACGTCGAGAAATTCGACAACATATCAATCGACGGATTGGATTTTCCTTTTATAAACAGAGAATATCACAGCGCACCAGCAACAATTAATTAATTATAACTTAAAACAACTGAAGGTATTACCGCAGCGGCGGTTTCAGCTCTGAAAACCCTGCTGCCGCATGAAAACGATATTGCGCCCGAGCTTTCGGCAAGGGCGATTTCGGAAGCAGAAAAACCTCCTTCAGGCCCAATAAACAATGATATGCTTTCTGTATTTGAAAAATCAATGCCGGAAACTTTTCTTTCAGAAAATGGATGAGCGATAAGAATTATACCTTTTGCTGATTTTATAGAAGCTGCAAAAGAAGAAATGTTATCAACAGCAGGAATACGGGGGGCATAGGACTGTTTAGCCGATTCCAATGCTATTTTCTTCCATCTCTCCAGTTTGTTCTCTTTCATAGCCGAAACATCCACTACACTTCTTTCAGTTTTTACGGGAATGATAACAGACGCTCCGGCTTCAACTGCATGCTGAAGGGATTCTTCGAAAGCGTTTGTTTTTATCAATGAAACATATAGGTGTAATTCTATTTCATTTTTAGGCGGAGAGGATGAAAGACATAATGCAGTCATTTCATCTTTTTTAATTTCAACAATTTCAGCCCTATGAAGATAACCCGCCGTATCACGAACATCTATATCATCGCCGGTTCGTACCCGTCGAACTTTGAGCAAATGATGAAAATCTTCTTTGGCCAGAGAAAACATGTCCCCGACTGAAAGGCTTCTGTCTATAAAATACTGAGGCATTTTACTCCCTTTTCATACTGTTCTCTGTCATTCATAATCAATCATCCTTTGATTAGTTCAACTGATAAAAAATATATTATTCCGGGCAATAATTTATTTCATTAGAAACTAAAAAAGACCGGATTAACCGGTCTTTTTTTATTAAACATCTTTTTTAAAACTTTTCTTTTTACCGAAAGAAGGTTTTTTCCCGAAACTTCTTCCGCTGCCGGATGAAGTTTCTTTTTTCGGACGGTCGTCTCTTTCGAACTTAGGGCGATCTTCTCTGTTGTATTTAGGACGGTCGTCTTTTGATGATCTTGAACGGTCATCCCTGCCGAATCTGCGTGAAGACGAATCAAATTTTTTCTTTCCGCCCTCATAATCTCTTCTGCCTCTGAATTCACCGGAACCGTGAGATCTGCCTCTTTCATAAGAAGAAGATTCATCAATGGCGGCATACTTTGTCTTATCAAGCTCGTTTCCGCAGAAAGTCTGAAGAAGTGCCGCAACTACTGTTTCAGCCGAATCAGACTCAAGAAGTGCTGAAGCCATTTTATTGAACTTGGAATATGAATTAGCTTCAATCGTCTTTTTGATTTTATCAGTGATTCTTCCTGATTTTGAAAGAATGATTTCTTCAGGAGTCGGAATTTCCATCCTTACGAATTTCTTGCCGACAAGACGTTCGAGTTTTGGAAGAAGTCTGAGTTCTCCATGGCTTAGGAAAGATATTGATTTTCCGAGCTCGCCTGCGCGGCCTGTTCTACCTGAACGGTGAACATAGGTTTCGAAATCCTGTGAAGGAGAATAGTTTATTACATGAGTAAGGTTTTTAACGTCAATTCCTCTTGCCGCAACATCAGTCGCAACGAGAATATTGCTTTTTTTCTGTCTGAAACGAAGAAGGAATTTTTCTCTCTGCGACTGCGAAACATCCCCGTGAATCGCCTCAACATGATATCCTGCCTGTGAAAGCTTGGAAGAGAGCTCATCGACATTAACTTTAGTTTTACAGAAAACAAGTCCGTAAAAATCAGATTCTTTATCTAAAATTCTGCACAAAGCGTCGAATCTGTTCTTCGAAGATACTTCACAGTATATGTGTTCAATCAGGGCATGAGCCTCTTTAGAAGATTCGTCTTCGATAACTGAATATTCGCGCATATAGCGTTTTGCTATTTTGAGAATGTGATCAGGCATGGTAGCTGAAAAAAGAAGAGTTTTCTTATCAGGGTTTGATTTCGCAAGAATAGTTTCCATGTCTTCTACAAAACCCATGTTCAGCATTTCATCCGCTTCATCCAAAACCGCAAAACTGATCTTTGAAATATCAAGCGTTTTGCGCTCCAGATGGTCGATGATTCTGCCCGGAGTTCCGATAACTACCGAAACCTTCCCTTTAAGCGCTCTGATCTGCTCAGAAATGGACTGGCCGCCGTAAATGGCAACCGCTTTGAATTTTCCACCGTCAACAAACGAAGAAAATTCGGTGGCAACCTGAATCGCGAGTTCCCTTGTAGGAACCAGCACAAGCGCCTGAATATGATGAAGCGATTCGTCAAGCTGTTCTATAATAGGAAGCGCAAAAGCCGCTGTTTTGCCTGTTCCTGTTTTAGCTTTGGCGATCAAATCGCCTTTTTCACGCAATAGATGCGGGATTGTCTTTTTTTGAATCGCCGAAGGAGCCTTAAACCCCTTTTCTTTGATTTTTTCTAACGTTCTCGAAAGTCCGAGTTCGCTGAAGTTCTTAATGGTCAAAATTGTCTCCAGAAATTTATTTTGATGATGAATTATACATTGTTATAGAGGAATCCGAAAGATATAAAACATAACCTTGCGGTCATTTTAAAAATACTGTTAAAAATGTCTATAAATAAATATTGACCTCCAGCCCGGTTGGGCTTCAAAGGCTTCGCCTTTAAAATCCAATTATTTCCCGAGTGTCGGGGTACTTCCAAAGACTTCGTCTTTGGAATCTGGTTTTAGCATGGTGTCATGCAAAACAAAAAAGGTGCTCCGCACCTTTTAAATCCGATATCGCATGGATCATGCGAGAATATTCAAAGGGTGTTCCACACCCTTTATCCGGTTTTGCCGATTTCTTTTGCGTGCCCAAAAGAAACCGGCGAAAGAAAAGGGCACCGCTGCGCGGGGCTTGTCGGGCGAATTCCTCGCACCGGCTTTTCGCCGGATGCTGCGGTCGCCCGAGTGGTGTCGCGCTGAGCGCGACGTTTTGGTGTTATTGATATCATTCGTCTTTATCTGAAGTGCATGGCGCACTTTCATACTTCCGTATATTCATCCATTTTCCAATTTGACGGATTTTCGATTATATATTTGCGGATGCGGTTTAAATCATTTTCATCGCGAATGATGTGATCGTGAAAACGGGTTTGCCAAACTGATGTTCCAGGGGTTTGGCGGTATTCGTTGATTCGGCGTGCAGAAAATGTTTTTAATGCACGGATAAATTCAAACAGACCATGTGTTTTACCCGACGTTCCCGTAGAGACGGGTTTCAAACCCGTCTCTACGGGAACGCCCTGATAATCAATCGTTTTATTATTGTTTTCAATAATGATAATTCCGTGAACGTGATTCGGCATTACCACAAATTGATCCAATTTCAAATTCGGATAATGATTGGGTAAATCATTCCAACAATTTTCCAAAATTTCACCGAATAGACATTCCCTGTTTTTTGTACAAATCGTAATAAAATGTAACCGTCAAATAGCCGCCATCTTCTCAAAGTAAATGAGGCATGATATTCTCTCTGCAATTTAACGGGAGAAGCAAACATGAAATCAAGCGGAAAACGCAACAAGTACTGGCAGGAAAAGATAAAAGCATTTGACTGGGTAGAATTTGACAGTTATCTGGCAACTTTATTTATATTTTCGATACTTCAAGAATTCAAAATTATCCAGTGTTGTAGCTTTAAGAAACTGATCGATTTTTTTATTAAGACTTTTAGGAAGTTCAAAAAGACTGTAAAATTTAAGATTTTCGAATTCGTTTGTGTGCCTGTCTATAAATAATGACCTACCACTGTAGACTGGTTTACAAAAACCACTAAAGTTAATTTTCGATTTTAGATCTTGTATAGTATACTTTTTAAGTATAGGCATATCAGGAACTATTAGTACTTGCATATGGCGTTCATACTCGTTTATTGTAAAAACATAGTTATCTTTTGTGCCCCACTGTACATGGTGTGTTATATGCTCAAAGGGAGTTAGCCTATAAGCTTTTAATTTATTATTATAATGGGCAGCATACATAAGTGTTTGCACAATATTGGTTGCGATGGTATTGTGTGCTGGCTTTTCTAACAAAGCCATATAAATTTTGTAAAACATTTTTAGAATTTCTTGTACATATTCTGCACTATTTTCATTATACCAAAGAGGACCATAAGTAAGTGATCCGGCATGATCCACGTTATAACTGCATACATATTCATAGTAGCTTATCAGATTATAAATGTTTAATTTCTCTTCATCGTAATAAACATAAAATGGAAGCGAGCTTATGAACATGTTAGGAGCCTGGGTATATTCAGGGTCATCCTGGATTATAGGTACAATTTTATTATAAATCAGGTCATTAAGCAAGGTGGTCACATTATATAGTATTTGAGTATTATTGGGTACGCAGTCTTCGGGCTTAAGGAATAACCCGTTGATTGGTTCGCCTTCTAGTATCCTACGCATATTATATTCGTGCTTACAGTCAATTAGGGTAGGATTATTGTACAATTGTATAATATCAATAGGTTTAAAATCTTTAAGAATTTGATACATGATAGAAGATCCTACGACATGTAAGCAATTATCAATTTTAAATTCCATTTCCGATGCCATATAATCCTCCGTAATCTATAAAAAATTCTATATCCCGCTAAAGGTTTTGTCAAAAATATTATTTTTAAACTTAAGAGAACAAAAAGAAGTAAGATTTCATTATGAAAAGCCATAACCGTCAAACACCCTCCGTCTTCTCAAAATAAATGAGGCATGATATTCTCTCTGCAATTTAA
>Ga0208040_1000991_pt1 | contig 30222 bp, 32 predicted proteins | sample AD_UKC083_MetaG_FD_184431 | JGI IMG/M metagenome (GOLD analysis project Ga0208040, IMG submission 184431) | Active sludge microbial communities of municipal wastewater-treating anaerobic digesters from USA - AD_UKC083_MetaG (SPAdes) (version 2) | ecosystem: Engineered > Bioreactor > Anaerobic >...
TAGCATAGTTAGCATCTAATCTTTCCTGATGTTCCTTTTCGGTTTCACGCTCTTTAGCATAGTTAGCATCTAATCTTTCCTGATGTTCCTTTTCGGTTTCACGCTCTTTAGCATAATTTTCATCAATCATATTTCTATAGGGTTCCTGTTCAGCGGTTTTTTTTGCTTCTAAAGTACCTATTTTTTCGTCTTTTTCTGCTACTAACGCTTCCATATCCGACTGCTCAACTGGATGTATAGAAGCTTCAGAATTTTCGAACTCATCTGGTATTAGTGTTCGTGTTTCATTATTCATAATTAAATGATAACTAATAGTTTTGTAAAAAACAACTTTACCCAATTTTTATATAGTGTATTTGTATAAAACAAGTTTTATTGAATTAGTTATCCAACACATATAAGGTCATAACCACACCCGTAGGGTGTGGTAAAATCCAATTGGTGTTGGAGGATTATATGACTATCTCTGAGGTTACAATCATCACTAGGGATTTTCCACCCAAAGTAGTGGAGAAACCAAATAATGATACTAATAAACTGCTTTCTATTTTGCTTAATAGTGAGGTATTTAATGATTTCGTTAGGGGGTTTATTAGTCTTAATGGAGATATTGAACAGTTAATTGCTGATATAAATACGAAATTGGATCTTGGCGAAGAGTACGTTGATACTTACCACAAACTACAGCAAGACTGGTACAAAAGAGAAGTTAGTCCAGAAATAAAGGAACTAGTAGCTTCTCTAGGGTTACCATTAGAATTTGAGATTGATATTTTCATGCTTCTAAACTACAAGGCTTTTAGAGACGTAGTTAATTATCCGAATATACGCTGTTATACCAGTTCTGTAAGTCTTATGGTCAACTCTAAAGAACTTTTTGAAGAAAGTAGGGATAGTATGGGTATTTTGTTAATGCACCAGTTACCCAAAAAAGACTTAATTAAGTGGATTGAGGAAAACTGGGATGAGTATCTTTACCCTTACTCCTTAAACTTACCTGTTTATCCAGTTATAAAAACTGATTTTCAAGATATTGAGGTCGCAAGTGAAATTTACAACCTAAGCAAACAAGGTAAAAAGCCAACAGAAATATTAGAAATCCTGAATGAAAAGTATGAAGAAAATCTTGAGATATACGACTTGTTATCCATTGAGTTTATTAAAAACAAACTTAAAAGATTCAAGAAATTATTAGCAGATAAGGAAAAACAACTACAGCCAACAGAAAAAGAATACGATTGGGGTCAGTAAAAAATATTTTAGTGATACCTTTCAAAACAATAATCTCCCATAAGATCGCTCTAAATGAGCGATTTAATAAAACCCACAAATGAAGATGTAGAAAGCATAAAAACCTATTTTAAGGAAAGATATGGGGTTTTATTGACTGATGAAGAAGCTAAGGAAATTTATTTATCTCTTTATTATTTAGGTAAAGCTCTCCATAGATACAACAATTTAGCAAAAGGGGTTATTAATGACTAACGTAACTCCTCTTTTTGATACTAATACTACTGATGGTCGCAACAACGGCGGTAGCCGTGGCGACCCTACTAAGCTTGGTAGTAACGTAATAAGTCGAACAAAAAATTATAGTTATGTAAAAGTTGTTGTTACAAATAAGTTAGTGGAAATTTATACACCAGAAACCCCTTATTTACTTAACAGAACGCCAATTAAAACTGGTTATTCGGGTAAAACAGAAGAAAAAGAGGATAGGATTGAAGAATACAAAAGAAGAACTGCAAACAAGGCTTTTAATACAGTAAAAAGACTCGCTGTTGCTAACTTTGGTGATATTACCCATGCAAAATTTATTACTGCAACTTTTGCTAATACAACTGAATTTGATATTAGCAACATAAAAGAATGTAATGAAAGGCTAACAAGTTTTATGAGAAAGCTGAAAAACAAGTACAAAGGGATAAAAACTTTAACAATCGTGGAATACCAAAAACGAAGTGCTGTTCATTATCACATTTTATCTGATGTAGAGTACATTCATTGGTCTGAGTTACAGGGGATGTGGAAACACGGAGATATAACTATTGAAGCAGTAAAAGACGCGGGTCATTTGGGAACTTATTTAACAAAATATTTTACTAAAAATGTTAATGACCCAAGACTAAAAGGTTTTAGGTTGTATCATGGTTCAAAAAACTTAACTAGACCAAAGACTTTTTATCTTGATACTGCAGATAAAATTAAATGGTTTTTAGAAACTCATAACATTAACCCACGATTTGAGAGTTCCTATGAAAGTGATAATAATGGTAAGATTGGGTTCAAAGAATACCTGCTAGATTTCCCCTGCTCAAAAATATATGAATAATAATGATTTAAAATACATAATTTATTGTAGGAAATCCTCAGAAGAAGATCGTCGTCAGGCTCAATCTTTAGATACACAAAAAACTACACTTTTAAAATATGCTCATGAAAACAAACTTGATTTTGTTTGTATTTATGAAGAATCTAAATCTGCAAAAGACGAAAATAATAGATTTTATTTTGATGAAATGCTTAATAAAGTTAGAAGCGGTGAAGCTAATGCGATTCTTGTTCAACATTTAGATAGATTAAGTAGAAACAGACTTGATACTGGTGAATTAATAAAACTATTTCAAGAAGAAAAATTAAAAGAAATTAGAACACCTTATAAGGCTAATAATACTATCTATGACTTATTCAGTATGGATTATGAGTTTATTAATGCTATTCACTACTCTGCTAGATTATCAATTAGAGTTAAAGAAGGTATTGAAACCAAATTAAGAAAAGGAGAGTTCCCCGGACCTCCTAAACTTGGGTATATTACTATAGATAAAAAACACACACCTGATCCTGAAAGATTCAAGTTTATAAAAGATATTTTTGATTACTATACAGTTGATAGAGCTTCCATTGATGCTATTGCAGATACAATGTTTGATAAGGGTTTTAGAACTAAAGGTGGTAAAAAAGTATATCCCTCTGCAATAGCTAGAATTCTTCAAGAGCCATTTTATATTGGTAAGTTTTCTTATAGGGGAAAAATTTATCAAGGAATACATAAGCCAATAATTTCAGAAAAACAATTTAACTTAGCTAATGAAATAAGGCTAGGTAAAGTAAGAGTAAAACCTACAAAATACAAATCAAACTTAGATTTTTTGTATAGAGGATTCTTAAAGTGTGATAACTGTGGCTGTGCTTTAACTGGTACTCTAAAAAAGAATAGATATGTTTATTATTTCTGTACTAATGGTAAGGGTATTTGCGAACAACACAAAAACTATTTAAATGAAACAGATTTAAACCCTAAAATTGAGGAAGTATTTAACCAGTTTATTACTGATAGTGATATGGCTAATAAATCTCTTGAGGTCTATAAAGAACATACTATCCGCCAGTATAAGAATAAAATCCTAACCAAAAAATCGCTACAAGACCAAATAAAGGCTTTAGAAGATAAGTTAGATAAGCTATTAGATACATATTTAGATGGAACAGTTAATAGCGATGTTTATACCAGAAAACAAGCTAAGTTTAAAAAAGATATCAAGAAAATAGAAACAAGAATATCAAAACTTGATAAATCCCCTTATTCAACTTTGGAACAGCTTGAAACCTTTAAAGATGAGTGTTTATCGCTAGGTGAGGTGTATGAAAATGGCGATGATATTGTTAGAAAAGATTTACTAAAGTCAGCACTTTGGAACTTTTCTATGTTAGATGGAAAAATAGCGTCAATACAATATAAAAAGCCTTATGAATATGTGAATGTAGCATCAAAAAGTGGTGATTTTTCAATTTGGCTGGGGGATAGGGATTCGAACCCCAATAGGCGGGACCAAAACCCGCAGTCCTACCATTAGACGATCCCCCAATAAATACTCTGAAACACTAGGTATAATAACATAAAGAACATGTATATTTAATTAAATATCATTCTCTATGTATTTATGATACATTTATTCTATTGAGCATATGGATGATAATCTAAACCAAAACATATTCATTAAACCGGCTGTTTATACCGCATCAGTCTTTTCTAAGAATAATGTTAGCTCCAAAGTTACAAAATTAATGCTCAATATAAACTCAAATAGTTTTAACTTTATTCCGGGACAATATATAAATCTTCAAGTTAATTCTGAAAGATATAGACCATACTCCATATCTTCAGGAAAAAGATACTTGCCTACCCTATCCCTTCTTGTAGAAACGGGGCACGAGGGATTGGGATCAAACTATGTTAATAGTTTAAAACCAAATGACCTAGTTACATTTATAGGACCTGCAGGTAAATTACTATTAAAATCATATTTAAAACCAAATATACAGTTCTTTGCTACAGGTACGGGTATAGCTCCATTCATATCTATACTTGACAATCTCTGTGAGAAACACATAACAAACAATATATTTCTTCATTTCGGAATAAGAAAAGAAGAAGATATTATGCTTCTTCCGGAACTGGAAGATATTAAATCTAATCTTCCTAACTTCAGATATAAGATATATTTCTCTAAACCTAAAAACCCCGAACTTCAACCTCAAAGAGTTACATCTGCTTTACCGGGACTTGCAGTTGAAGACACAGATTTTTATCTGTGCGGACATCCTGCAATGGTTAAAGAAGTAGGAGAAACACTTTTATCCTACGGCGTATTGGAAAAAGATATAGTTACAGAGATATTTTCCCGTCCGGAAGAATATTAAATATATCTATTTCTCTAAAGCAAACTCACATAACTTTAATACCACTTGGCCATAACTTAATCCTGCTTCCCTCGCTGATTTCATAAATGCACTATCAATAGCAAAATTAGGATTAGGATTAAAATCTATGAAGTAAAGATTATCTTTATCATCCTCCCTGATCTCAAATCTGACTATACCGTTACACTTAAGTACTAAAAATGCTTTAATACATTCCTCCTCTATTCTCTTTTTTTTAGATCTATTAAGATTATCAGCAATATCACTATATACACCCTTGTAATCAGGGTCATTCTTATCCCACTTTGATTTATATGTCATGATCTTATATTTTTCATCTTTTCTTGAATCAAATTTAATATCCATAATAGGCAGTACAGTTGGATTCCTATTACCCCATACAGATATAGAATATTCAATACCATGAATAAACTGCTCAGCTATGTATTTATTAGAATCAACGTTGCTAATATAGCTATCTAAATCCGATTTATTTTCTAATATTGATTTTTTAGTAATTCCAAAACTCCCGTGTTCGTATCGTGCCTTAACAATTACAGGAAAAATAATATTCTTATCATCTAGACTATATTCATTGGGAACACCTATACCGTTATCTCTCAGTATTTTGTTTACTAATTTTCTATCTAAAGATAATTTTAAGTTTTCTGTCTTAGCACCCGAATATATCCAACTATTTTTATCTAAATATTCTGTAATTAATGCTCCGCTATTCTCTTTTCCATAGATTTCTTCAGCCCAGTTAAATATTATTATCTTTTTTCTGTCATATTTTTGGAGTTCTTTATCTAATTCATCTAATGTTTTGAATTCAAAGAATGTAAATTTAATACCATATCTTTTCAATGCTTGTTCAACATCATCCAGAAATATTTTTTCCTTTTCTATATCCTCTTTATCATACCCTTCATCCACATAGTCGGAAATCATCAAAATATCCCTTCCTTGAAGATCTGAGGTATAATCCAACATACTTAAATTATATACCCTGCCCAGGAAACCCAAATATTATGAAAATAACTTATAGAAAAGCATATAAACGCGACTTGGACTCCTTGTTTGAACTGGCCGTTCAATTTACTGAATTTAACGCCAAAAAGTCGGGAAAAAGAAGGAAATTCTTCTTTAACGGCTGGAAAAAGCATTTTAAGAAGCAGATACAATCAGATCTATCAAATACAAATGTTTCTTACTTCATAGCATTTGATGAAGAATTAAATACTGCTATAGGTTATATATTATCGAGGAAGTGTAAAGATCTATTTTACTACTGCGTAGATGAATTATTTGTTCTTCCCAAGTATAGGAAACAGTCCGTAGGTAAAAAGCTTATACGTATGGTTTTAAGAAAAGGTAAATCCTATGGATTACCCATAAGAGTTGAGGTGTTTACATGGAATGAAAGAGCTAAAACATTCTATCAAAATATGGGTTTTGCCGAAGATTCTATTGTTTATGAATATAGTAGAAAGAAATAACTAATACACTAATTGTGATATAAAGTATTATTCACTAACCTTTTTAATATATCAGTAAATGGAACACCATATTGTTCCTGTATGATTAATCCCATGGAAGTATACAGTTCTTTAGGACCAAAAGAGGGATTTGCGTTAGCATCAATAAAAAAATATCTTCCTGACTGATCCATCCTAATATCAAATTTACCGTAATCCGCCATTCTTGTAACATCAAATGCTTTTCTGGTTAAATCCTTCAGCATCTGGTCATCATATTTTTGATAAATATACGGCCATGTACTCTGATCATTTGAATACTCCCCCCATTGATCCTGGAATGTAGCAAATACATATTTATCATCGGGTTTATTAAACACTTTCTCAGCCGTATATATTTTTGTATTCAATCCTTCTAATAAATATGAAACTATTTCTCTCCCCACTATAAACTCTTCTACCAATACTGCCTGGTCATATGTATTTATCAGATATTTAATTCTTTCTCTTAAATCTTTTTCATTTTCTGAAACTGCATTCTGATTTATTTCCACTGCTCCGTGTATTTCATTTAACTTAGAAATAAGAGGGAATCTAAGGTTAGGATCTAAGATATCATTTGGTGTAGAAAATAGTTGAAAGTTAGGAACAGGAACTCCTACCTGGGAAAATAATTTTTTTACCAGGAATTTATTATAAGTTAATGCTAATCCTAACAAGCCGGCACCTGTATATGGTACATCAAGCATGTCCAATAAACCCGGTATTGTTGACGATAGATATTCATTACCTTTTACTGAATCAACCAGATTAAATACCATTGCAGGATTGTCTCTTCTTAAGTTCTCAACAAGAGATTCATTTCCGGGATAAAGCAATGGAGTTGCTCCTAATTTAGCTAAATGCTGCCCAATAATTTCAGCATCAGTGTAAGCATCTTTTTCAGTAATATATTGTTCTTCGGTAGGAAAATATTCTCTTCTTACATCGGAATATATAATACCTATCTTAAGTCCTTCAATGGTTCTCGTTTCTGATGTGTAATCAATCCCATTTCCATTATTCGAATGTCCGTTTGTACTATGTCCGTTTCCGTTTGTACTATGTCCATTAGTATTATCATTTATATTACTACTATTGTTATTATATTCGTTTTGATTTTTATTATTTGTGTCGTTTTTATCTAATATCATGTCATTTAATATAAAATCACATCACAAACAACAATTCAATACCTTTTTTTAATTATTAAAATATTTATATTTAGAAATTATTTATTAAACAATAATAATATTTATGGTGGGCGGTAATGGATTCGAACCAATGACCTTTCGGATGTAAACCGAATGCTCTAACCAGCTGAGCTAACCGCCCAAGAAATATTCTGGTGGGAAGAGTGGGAGTCGGACCCACATAGCCGGTTTTTCAGACCGGTGCCGTGACCACCTTGGCTATCTTCCCAAGTGATTAAGAATTGAAAGTACATGAGTATTTTAACTTACTTTAGATCATTTTTCTATTCATAAACTAATTACTGTTAAATTTTGAATATTATACTATAGGGTGTATTATACAGGGATCTTAGAAAAAGGAGGGCGTAATGGGAAAGTCAGTGGGTTGCTGGCTAGTTGTGTTTTTTGTAATAATATTTACCTTTGGTTTTCTTGTTCTCCCCTATATGCCAGGTACCAACGCAGAAAAAGAGAGCCAAGAATACTTGGTTAACCCTTTTTGGGAGAAAGGAAAAGGAGATTCTTTTCCTGTAGATCTTGGTATGCTTTGGCCGGGTACGCAGGGTTACTGTGTTACCGAAGAGGATACAAAGGGTAATAAACTTTGTGTTCTGTTTATTGAACCACCTCCGGGTTATTCCTTTCTAGAAAGTGGAAGGAAGGAAAGTGACGGAGATTTGTACATCATTTGGGGAGAAGGGGAAAATCGTATGCAGTGGGAATTTAAAAATACGATAACATTTATAATGAACGGATTTGAATACAAACTCATTTCTGTTCATAGTACCGTAATCCCCGAGTGAATTTTAATGCCTGTAATAATGAAAATAGTTACAGGCATTTTTTATGGGACACTGAAGCTTCTTGTTTACAATTGATGTAACAAAAAGAATAACCCACTATATTTATAACAGAATTGATTAACTACTTTGGTATATATTACTCAAAAGATTTTAAGGGCACTTTAGCATTTGGAGCACCAGTCGAGTCTGGAAACCCCAAACAAAGTATACTCTCTAGGCTATAAATGAGACAAACGAGACAGTATAAAAGGGGGCGTTGCTAAGTTACTATATTTTTATCGAAAGTATTTTTTACTTTTTCCATCTTGGTTCTAATATCTTTATCAACTTTTATTTGATTCCAGATATCGTTATATTCAGTAAAATGGTCTGTAAATTTGCAATTTAACGCTTTGATTACGTGTCCAAGCATTTGTGCCGTAACACCGTAAATAGCCTCTGGTGTAAATTTTTGATTGGAAAGCCTTGGATCATCGTATACCTCTCCCCATATTAAAGATGTAGCATTTATGTGTGAATATGCATACGTAAGTTTGATACAATAATCAAAGTAATCTCTATCTTTGAAACCCACGTCTTTCATCCGATCTAGTAAGTTTGTATCTGTCCACTCCTCACCCCCGCAGAGACCACGGGCTTTAGCCCGTGCGAGTTTCATTTGCCAAAGGCCCCAGTTCCCAAATCGTTTATATATTGTCTTAGTCTTGCACTAGTATCTTTGTTCGTTATCCAGCACATATTTATTGTGTGCTCTATAAGACTTCTTAATATAGGTAGTGCTTCGTCGGTTATACCAGAGTCGCATAAAGTATTAATTGCGTTGGTTAATCTAACTGCTTTATATATGGAAGCTACAAGGTACTTATCTAGTATTGTTGCATTAGGTATACTTCTTCCCATAGCCTCAAATTCACTGTCTAGCATACTGATGGCCTGTAGTACAACTCCTTTTCAAACTTTTTTTGTTTTCCATGTAGATAGTATATCAAGCGTTAAATAGAGTTTTTTTGTGAGTTTGAATAAAATATCAAACTGTGTTTTCAGAAATTCATTTTCTGGTTCTTTACCGTCTTTTAAAACCTCTTTTAATATATAATTTTTCATCGGTTTGTATACATAAGCTATATTATTAACTTTATTTCTAATAATCTCCAAAAAGGGGCTACCCTCTCGGGTTCGATGCTTCGCCGCTGAGATACTACAAGGGTAGTCCCTTTTTGTTTGTAGTGTCTTAACATAGCTTGAAAACAAATAAAAGACTTGCCTTTGTGTAGTTTTAGCGTCATCCATTGACGCTAGTACTTACTTATTTCAGAGGAGGTCATATGGATCAAGCAAAACAGGTTGAAACTGCAACGCCACAGGGCCAAAACCTAGTTAAAAATTTATGGCATAAAAACTGGCTATTAAAGCTTGTACTTATTGGGCTTTACCCAGTTACTCTTACTTATTTAATTTGGAAGTCGCACAAATTACCAAAAGTTGTTAAAGGTATTTTGCTTTTAGTAATGTGGTTTTTTGTCCTAGTATTTACGGCTGCTTTCTCAAGTTCGACAAGTCAACAAGCATATAAAGAAGGTCAGAAAGCAGGAGAACAGGCTACAAAGAATATCGAACAGCCAAAGACGAAAACAGTTGAAGTTGCAAAGGCTCCCGTTGAGGAAAAACCACAACCAACTCAAGAGCCCGTCGAAACTCCTACACCTACCCCCACTCCAGTAGCCACAGCAACACTGACACCTCAACCAACCGAAAAACCGTACAACATCTACGATGACCTTTGGAAAGCGCTCGATACAAGTCTAAAGACTCGTACAAACTTAGATATAAAATACGATGAGGCTACAAAAACCGCCACAATAATTGTAAATGAAAATGAAACATACTGGGACGAAACAGCTATGCTAAATAAAGCGTATTCAAGAATGATTAAATACGGAAAGGTAGCTTTTGATATAAATGGGGTAAATCAGGTAGGTGTAAACATAAGCACCAAGATGATCGACTCGCACGGCAAGGAAAGTGTAGAGGAGGTAATTCGGGTAGCAATAACAAAAACAAGTTATAAAGATTACGACTGGGATAACATGCAATACGTAGATAACTTCTACGACAAGATGGTAGACGCGGTAAGTGTGAATTACATAAATCCTGGGATTTTTAGAAAGCTGAACTTGGATAAGATTAAGCTTAATCTGTTATTAAACTAGTTTTTATATCAAAGGCGACGACAGTCGCCTTTGATCGTATGTGTGTACTTTGAAATAATAGCGTATTTATGCTATAACTACGCCAATAATTGATAACCAACAAATCTCATGAAAGGAGACAGAAAGAACATGAGCGCGTTTACGCCAAGAGATTGGCTTTTTCTCATACCGTGTAAAGACGAAACCTCCGTGTTTTTGTATGCCCCACTTCATGGCTTGGTAACGAAAGTTTCTCAAGCGGGTGCGGAGCAATTAAGAGGAATCATAGAGGCATTGTCGGTGGGAAATAGTACGACAGGGTTTGATCCAAGAGCTTTAGGGTTTTTGATGGATAATCGTCTTACTTCCCTACCAGAGCAATGGGTTTTACCTTCAACGGTGTTACCTGCCGAACAAGGAATTACACTTTCCATAACCAACGATTGTAATTTACGGTGTATATACTGCTATGCAAAAGCAGGATGTGACACCACAACGTTGGACTACACAATTGCCAAAAAGGCAATAGTGTATAGTTTAAAGTTGGCAAAATCCCGTGGAAGAAAGCATTTTACTTTAACGTTCCATGGTGGAGGGGAATCTCTGAAACACAAACGTTTGTTGAAAACGTGCGTGTTGTATGCAGAGCGTCAGGCACACGTGTTGGAAATAGCTTTGCACATAAGCATCGTTACCAATGCAACGTTAATCACGGACGATTTTGCTAAATGGCTTAAAGAATATGCCGTTGATAATATCACCATATCCTTGGACGGAAATGAGGAGATTCAAAACCTACAGCGTCCTGTGATTGGAGGTAAGGGATCGTTCAAAGCGTCTATGCATGGTATTTGTAATTTGAAAAACCACGGTATACCTTTTGCCATACGGGCTACGGTAACAAGCTTGAGTGTGCAGGCAATGCCTGATTTTGTGAGATTTCTCTCGAAGGAAATATTCGCAGAACAGGGAGGTCTGGTACACTTTGAGCCGTTGTCTTTGTGTGGAAAAGCTTCTGGTGCCACAGAATTGGATGTAGATCCCCAACTGTTTGTGCAATACTACACAGAAGCTCGTGTACTGGGGAAAGACCTTAATATACGAGTCGTTTGTACTCTAGACACGTTTAGGCGTGACAAGATGCAGTTTTGTGGAGCCAGTACTGGTACTATGTTCTGTGTATGTCCCGATGGTTCAATTTCAGGATGTTCCCGTATTACAAAGGCTTCCGATAAAGGATCTGATTTGTTCTTCTACGGGCAAATAACTTTGGAAACAGATAGTCCTGAGATAGATATGCACAAACAAACCAGAATTGTGGAACACGGGAAATTGCCAGAAAGCCCTTGTGCTACCTGCTTTGCCCGTTGGAATTGCCAAGGTTTTTGTCCCATTTCAAGATACTTGGGTGAAAACACTTTCCAAGAGTCCTGTATAATAGTAAAGCAGTTACTGCTACAGGACATGCTGTCCGAATTCTAACGAAAGGAGAAAAGACCATGGTCACAGACTTTGCGCAAGTCGTTCGTTGGCAACCGCGTTTGGTAGCGTCAACCGACTGTCCGAACCATGCAACTGGATGTTCATCCGATTGCTCTGGGCATTCGTGCAGTCAGAACGTTACCGACCGTTGCCCCCACGACCAATCCTGTGCGAAAGATAGTTAACAGGTAGGTCACCAACTAGGAGGAGTTTTGTATGCAAATATAAGGCTCCTCCTTACTTTTTATACTCTAAAATTGTTAATATACTCTTGAGAAATTACAGTTATATTATCTTTTTGCATTTTCTCCAAAAACTTAGAGGGTAAATACATAGATAAGTCATCTTCATTTAAGGAAAACTCAAAAGTATCTCCTTCCAAATGATCAAGATAAACGACAAGTGCTCGTATAAAGGATTCTTCTGTCAGTATCTTTGGATTTGCATACGATTGTTTAACATAATCAGGAACTGTATTTAGAATATTTTCAATATCACTATAAACAGGTAGCGTACAAGTACTAATAAAAGAATGAGTAATTTCATGTAAAATTTGTTTTGCATTCAACCCTTTTATTCTCCATCCGACTAAGATATGAGCGCCTTCTTTAGTACTTATACATTTTCCAGAAGCATCCCAATTTCTAGTTAATATAAACGTTTTATCTTTTGGTTCAAAATCAAAGTAGGTATTAAAATGTTTAGTAATATATTCAAATTTTTCTTCATAACGATTCAGCTTTTGATCCAATTCTGGTTCCTGTTGTTTAAATAGATCTTGTAATTGAGAAATATTGGACAGTTCGTTGATGTAGTCAGTAATTTCTTGGGGTTGTTTCATAGTATTGCCGTTATCAATATAACCATCAGGATTATATAGGCCCATCAGATAATGATAACTGTGCATTGGCATATCAATTTTTCTAAAATTAATTGCTGATAATACTTCAATAACTTTAGTACTTACTTCTGATACCACATCATTAGAATCAATCGTTCTATTATTGTTGTAAAACAATGCGCAATATAAATAAAAATGTTTTTCGCTTTTTTCTATCTGTAAATTCATAAGCTTATAATACACCATTTTATTAATCTGCAGTGGTGTTTAATATAAAGTTGCTTACTTAGTTGGTTTGCGTCATCAATTATAAAGATGCCAGATATAGAAAACCAACAGTTAAGATACTGTCTTTACGCAAGAAAATCTACCGAAAGTGATGAACGCCAAGCAATGTCGATTGACTCTCAAATCAAGGAAATGATGGAACAGGCTAACAAAGAAGGATTGAATATTGTAGATATTAGGCAGGAAAGCCATTCTGCCAAACTTTCAGGGGCAAGACCCGTATACAAACAATTAATAGCGGATATTGATAGAGGTGTGTTTAACGCTATTCTAACTTGGGCACCCGATAGGTTGAGTAGAAACGCAGGAGATCTTGGCGCTTTGGTAGATCTCATGGATCGTAAACAGCTACTTCACATAAAAACTTATTCTCAAACTTTCTCTAACAACCCGAATGAGAAGTTTTTGTTAATGATTCTTTGCTCGCAAGCAAAACTTGAAAATGATCATAGAGGTGAAAATGTAAAACGTGGAATTAGAGCAAAATGCGAACGTGGTTGGCGACCTTGTATGTCTCCGCTTGGATATCATAATCGCACTATTAATGGGGTTAACGATCTCGTTTTAGATGAAGTAAAAGTTCCGATTTTAAGAGAAATGTTTGAATTAGTTGCTTATTGTGGATTCAGTGGGCGGTCTGTTAAGAGATATCTAGACAAAGAAAAAAACTTTCTATCTAGACGAGGCAAAAAGTTAGCACTTGGACGACTTTATGAAATTCTTAAAAATCCTTTTTACTGCGGAGATTTTGAATATCCTGTTGGAAGCGGAACATGGTATAAAGGCAAACACGAACCACTAATAACAAGAGAACTATTTAATAAAGTTCAGGAGAAACTAGCTACTTCAGATAAACCAAATTCCACAAAACACGATTTCCCTTTTACACGAACAATACGATGCGCAACATGTGGATCTCACTTAACAGGTGAGGAAAGAACAAAGCAACTTAAGAATGGGGATAGGGTAAAGTATGTCTATTATCATTGTTTGCGTGGAAAAGATAAGGATTTTGACTGTAAGGAGCCCTATATAAGGGAAGACGACCTAGTAACACAATTGGTTGAAATTATTAATGAAGTAGAAATTGATAAGGAGCAGTTCAACAAAATATTACAAGAGGAATATACTCGGTTTGCAAAGTTTAAAGCCATTTTGAACGAAGATTCTGGAAATGAAGAAGAAAAGCAAAAATTGAAGGGAATTGATATTAAAACCTTTGCCAAACACATTTTAAGATTTGGCTCAAACCAGGAACGAAGGGAAATATTTACACTTATTAAGCAACCGCTTTACCTAAAGAATATGAAATTGTACTTAAACTCAAGTCAGTGACAATCATAGTGCCGTGCCCGTGATAATATGTTTATATATGAATCTCGGTAAATTTCTCTTTTCAATGGCCAAAACACAGATAGGAGACTACATTGTGGGTACTACTTTTGAGTCCTTAAGCAGTGCTTTGCCTGTTAAGCGGTTATATGAGAATGACAAGTTGGTTGCGTTTTGGCATCCCAAACCGTTTTGGGAACAACATGTTTTAATTGTTCCAAAGAAGAAGATTAAAAATATAATCTCACTTCAAGAGTCCGATATGGTTTATGTAAGCGAAGTGTTCAAAGCAGTAAAAGTTATTGTCGAGCAGCTTAATTGGAAAGAATATACACTATTAGTTAATGGCGGAGATAGACAAGAAGTAAACCAGATGCATTTTCATTTGTGTACCGGGAAAGAATTAAATTAATTATAATTTAAAAATTTGGAATCATGACTGTTAACGAATCTTCTAATACACAATCTCCGTCGAAACTGTAATCGTTAACAGCTTTTATTAACTCCCATTTATTTTCATTTCCAAAGTACATTTTAGATAGACTCTTTAATGTTTTTTTAGAGTTTTTGTTATTAACAATATATTTAAAAGTACTAACCCACTGTGATACCTCTTCGTCAAATCGAGGTTCAAAAACCATTTCCTTCAGAGTTGGTTTTGTTAAATCTCTAAGTTCAAAATGCAAGTGCGGAGTAGGGCATGCCTCTCCAGTACATCCGGAGTATCCAATCAGAACACCTTCGTTGACAATTTCTCCAAGTTGCATTGTTATTTTGGACAGATGTGCGTACAAAGATACAATGTTACCGTTCCGTACACCAACAACATTACCCATCCCTACATGATTTTCACATCTAACAACTACACCTGTAAAAGAAGCAGAGATCTCAGTACCTACGGCAATCGGAAAATCCACACCACAATGTTTATAGTCAAAAGTGGCGTAAAACTCCTTATAAATAGGGTCATTTGAGGCATCCCTGCCGAATGGTTGGCTTATTGTGTGATCTTTTACTGGATAACGAATAATCATAAATAAAAGTTACTTATTGGTAGTTAAGAAAAAAGCAGGTTGATTAAGATTTTCCAGATATTTTAGCACGGCATCCTTAGCAGGTGCTGGAATAAAGGTTAAATCTTTTATTTTTTCGAGCTCTATCCACTCAACAGCGTATTTTTCGTGGTCAGACATTCTATCTTTTTCAGGACCACCTAAAGCAACTTTAGTTTCCGCAGTTTCGCCAGCAAAATAGAAAGCGAGTCTTGATTCCGTATCAATATAGAAAATAAGTTTTCCTACAGTAATATCGATACCACATTCCTCTTTAATTTCTCTTTTGCAGGTTTGTTCTATTGTTTCTCCAACTTCCCAACTACCGCCTGGTAGGGTATAAAAATCCTCTGCACCTTTGCCTTCTTGCTTTCGCGGACCGAGATACTGGTGCATTAAAAGGATCTTTTCATCTTTTACAATTACTGCACCTGCACGAAAGCCTTTATTTCTATTTTCTAAAATTACACCTTTCATATAAAGCATTATACGTCAAAGCATTTGTTTTATGTATCTAAAGTGTTTTTTGTTGTCTATAAATATCAAGCCACTACAAGCTATAAGCTGTGGTCGGAACTTTGCACTTAACCTAGGGTCAAACGAGTCTGGAAATGATCAAAATTAACGCAAAAAACAACAGTAAAACTATGATAATTTAGGATAACCCAAACGAGTCAGTCGGAACTTTAAGCAAAAGCCTAGGGAGACGGAATGGTCGGAACTTCAAACATCTGGAGCAGCACTCGAGTCTGGAAAACCCAAGTAAAAGTATACTCTCCAGGCTAGAAAGAAGCATAGCTTGCATCTGATTTACACTCAGAAGTAAGCACAGCTTGCATTTTCGCTAAACTCAAAAGTGAGACAAATGAGACAGTATAAAAGGAGCATTGGCATGTCTCATTCTTTAAGATACATTATACAATGTTCGTTGTAGTTTATTGTTTTTTAAGTATTAAAGAGGCCAATCTCTGTCTATCGATTAATTCAACATCGTTTTCTTTTGCTAAAGTTACTGCGTTTGATGTAAAACGACTGTTAGTAACAACCATTGCTTTAGTTGCACTGTAATGAGCCATAGATGTATTTATTTCTTGAATAGCTTTAACAGTAACTGGATTTTTCCAACACTTTGCTTGAACTACAGTTTTGACACTATCTTTTTCTATAATCAAGTCTGCCCCATAATCTGATACATGACCAACTCTTTCAACTTTATAGCCCTTTCTTTTAAAAAGTTGTTCTAGAAACATCTCAAATTCCTCGCCGGACATTTTATCTATTTGTGGAAGTCCTGCTTTATTTAATTTGTAGATTTTATATAGACTAAGGGAAATTTTTAAAAGTAATACTGTTCCGATAAAAACCCAAAGATACCAAAAATCAAATAGGGAGCTTTTTAATCCCTGAAACAGACCGTTTACAATAGATTCACTCATTTGTTTATAAATATCTGTTTGCATAAGTCTATATTATAGGATTTTTGGGAATGATACAGTACAGAACTAAGTTCTTTTTGGTTATTCCCCGTAAATACTTTTAAAAGTATCTTTAGGTTTAATTTCCTCACTTGCTCTAATACCGCCTCCGGAGACATCCCAGTTTTCTTTATTAGAATCCCAGCTAACACCCAGGTTTTCTATATAAGATTTATACTGTTCCTCGTTGTAGAAAGACATTTTGACGCTTCCAAGGTTACCGCTATCATATTTGACCAAATCATAGTAAATATAAATAGTTCGACCTTTATCGTCTGTTGTTTTTACATCAGGCTCCCCTAATTTTTCAGTTACCATTGCGATATTTTTAAATTCTCCGTCCTCACTTAATTCATTAAACTCACTAAAGGGCATTGCATCTTTATTACCTTGTGTGTTGCTCTCATTTGAACCTGATGTTTTCTGTAGAAAGCCTCCCGGAGCAATTCCTCCCATGTAGCTTTCTCCCGGCTGTATTACCTCATCTCCGAGGACGATTTTTGTTAACTGTAGCTCTTCTTTGAAAGTTTTAAATTCATAGTAACCTACGGATTCATCCTCGCCATATACTCTGATTATATCTCCATCTTGTTTCCATTTTTTAAACGAACTACCGGAAACGCTACCATCTTGATTTAACGTGAAATCAAAATCTATGCTTCGCTTTTGGTTATCCCCACCTGACATGCTACTTAACGTCCCTTTCCAACTGGTGCCCACAATAGTATTTGTTACTTCTTTGTTACTATCCTCATTTGTTGTTTGATTGTTGTCTTGTTTAACAATTTCATTACCCGGGTCAGTATTTCCTGAATCATTTTTTTTGACTGAATTTTCTAAGAAATCTTTAACCTCTTCCTGAGACATAGGTTCTTGTTTTACATTAAGACTTTGTAACCATTCTTCAACTTCAATTTTATCCATCTCAGCAACCGTCAGTTCTCCGGGATATTTAGTTTGTTTTATAACTTGAAAAGGTGGGTGGTATTCAAAATTTTTAAGATCTATGCCAACCACTTTTCCTTCTTGAGCTGATTCTCTAAGTTGATCCAATCCGACCATAACCGACTCAAATTTACCGTAAGCAGTTCCAAGATTATTTGGAATATTTGTTATAGTTAAAACACTAGCAACTGGCTCAGTAACAGTTCTCACATCTTTAACAAAAGAGGATATTTTATTTTTGTCTCCCAAGGCGATTTGCGCAGAATCTTCAGTTACTTCTAATGCTAAGTCCACTCCCACGACCACTGTGGTAACCTGAGTTAGTGTTCCCACTGCAGCAAAACCCCCCGCGGCACCGCCGGTTATAACTACTCCTCCCACATAGCCTGCTACTTTACAACCATCCTTTATTACTACTGCGGAAGTTTCAAGTTTTTGAAGAGTATCTCCAGCTTCAGTCCAACCCTCGGCCGTTGTCTCATCTTGAGCTTGATTGAGAATAAGTTGCGCTCTTTTAGCATCCACTCCTAAATGTTTAGCTAGAGTTGAAATCCCTTTAAATCTCGGTGCTTTGTCATAGATAGCATTAATCTCTTTTGCAGTGTATGCGTTGACTGTGAGGATAAGTTTTGGATTAAAGGCCACTTCTTCTGCAATTTTCATTGACTTGCTTTCCAGTTCTTGGGATTTTTTTTCAAAATTATTCCAATCCTGAATTAATTTAGTCATATCCTCATCCCACTTTGAGTATTCGGGATATTTTTCCGCGTTTACTAACAAATCATCTGTGCGAAGGTGCAGTAATAGATATTCTTTGGAAATATCGTAGGTGGATTCCAGTACTTGTTGTTCTTTTTTATCTTTATTTGTTAACAGAAAATACCCTGTGGCAATTAAAACTATTAGTACGAGGAATAATGTTATTAGCTTTTTATTTTTCATAGAGGCATTTTACTAGATTTGTTTAATTGTTCAAAATAGATTTTAGGTTTGGTGAATATTTGTTTGGTCCTTGATATATTAAGAAACAGCAGTTTTTCAAGAGTGGTCGGAACTTCAAGCATAACCTAGGGTCCGACGGGTCTGGTAAAAATTATCTGGGATACGAAAATAAGTCGAAAAAATTAGGGTAATCTATGGTAACCCAAACGAGTCAGTTGGAACTTCAAGCAAAAGCCTAGGGAGACGGAATGGTCGGAACTTCAAACATCTGGAGCACCAGTCGAGTCTGGAAACCCCAAGTGAAGTATACTCTCTGGGCTAGAAATGAGACAAACAAGACAGTATAAAAAGAGAGGAAACGGAACACTGTAAAAATGCTCCGTTTCCATACATAATCACTTTCTTCTTAGATTATGTTCAACTTCCGTAGTTTTTTTGTGTTTATTAGCATAGCCCTTAGTCACAAATTTACCGGTTATTGCGCTTCTTCGGTTTGTTATTGTTTTTCTCGCCATTACGACCCACCTCCTTAATATATGAAGGGTGTATAATCCGCTTATAGGTGTAGGCTAGTAGAAAAGGGAGGGCAGGTTCCCTTTTGGCACTTACAGCTCCTTAATCTGTGCGATTTGGGCGAGTTGTTGGACTCGTCTAGCTGAAGTCATTGCGCCTTGTTTCGTTTCGTACCCTTCGCTAACAGCTACAATTTCATTGTTGGCGGCTACTAGCCTCCACCTGTAATCGTTGCCTTTGCTTAGGTAAATTTCGAATCTTACCATAGCGGTCGAACCTTTCGATTTGCTCAACTAAGTACACACTAACAGGAGAGCAATATCCTGCAATAGGATAATAGCACCTGCATTTGACCTGTCAATACATTTAGGATAAAATAATCCTATAAAAGGATATGGATATATATAAATACATTTCAGAAAAAATAAAAGAGCTACGCGAAACCTATGAAGCTAAAGGATTAAGCCAAGAAGAATTGGCTATTAAAATTGGTGTTACACCAAACACCATTTCTCGTTGGGAAACGGGTGCTTATAAACCTAGAATTACAGATCTTCAAAAACTAGCTAAGTTTTTTGGTAAGCCAATTTACGTGTTTTTGCCCGAAGCACACCAACCAGATGATATAAAATTGAGCGCTTTATTTAGTGCGACTGCGGATCTTAAGGACGAAGATATTCGGGCGGTTACAGAATTTGCGGAGTTCCGTAAAGCACGTAGCATACTAAAGGAAGCGAAAAAGAAGAAAGCTTCCAATGACGCAAGATGACTCGAAGTCATTTAAGCTTGCGCGCACTTTAGCTCTGGAAAAAAGAGCCATTTACTCAATAGACGGTCGGTTACTTAATCTCACTAAAATACAGCAGATATATAAACAGGAAGGTATAAATTTGTGCTATCAAACAGGTTTAAAAAATCTGAAGGCGCTTTATATGGCAGACAACGGAAGAAGTCGTTAGAGTAGCTATCGCCAAAACCAGCTACCAAGACTATAACTGGGATAACATGCAATACGTCGATGACTTCTACGACAAGATGGTGGATGCGGTAAGTGTGAATTATATAAATCCTGGGATTTTTAGGAAGCTAGATTTGAGTAAAGTTCGCCTAAACTTGCTTTAAAACTTAAAGTACTGGTGCGTAAGTTCATACTTACGCACTATCTTATAGGTTGTTAGGACAACAGCTTGTTAAGTTCCGCGTATGTCAACTCAAGACCGAATGTATCAAAAAATACCTTACTAGCAGATTCCTGATCTTTTACACCTTTGAGGGACTTAATAAAAGTGGAAAGTTTATCCTTACCAAATTTATCTGTCAGTAGTTTAATAAGGTAACCCGACTCTTTATATAATTCAGCATCTGTTTTATCAAAGTAATTTAGAAATACCTTAAATTCTTGTATTGGCTTTGTACTATCTAATTGTCCTGATATATATGTACTTATTCCTTCATTCACCCATCTTGGTTTATCCGTAAACGTAATCAATTTATAAAACATATGGGAGAGTTCGTGTTTTATCAATTTATAAAATTCATCTTCTGAATATTTATGCGAGCTATATTTCTCGTAATTTTCTCTACTGAGTATAAAGATATTTCTTGTATCTTCCGCCCATGCAACCATCCAGTTCTCTGTTGGTTTTCCATATACAGCGTTTATTGTGTTCCTATCTTCAACAACAATTAACTTAGGGGTATTTTTTTCCCATCTAAATTGAAAAAATTCTCTCAACTCTTCTAATGCTTGGTTGTATAGTTTTTCTAAAATTGGATCTTCAAATGTCTGTATCTTAAATATCATATAAAAAAGTATCCCTCTGACAGCTAGTTTTGTAAACAAACTATCAGAGGGACAGGTTAGGTTGCGCAACCCAAACTGTGGTTAGGAGTTGACGCGGGCGAGGCGGTTAATCGTTCGGACCATCGTCGCTGTCTTGACACATTTCGTAGCAAGGCGGGTCTTCAACATCAACGCACGGAACGCCATCAGTGTCTTCACCATCACAGTTGTCTTCGCAGACGCGCATGGTTTGCAACTTCAGGATGCCAACGGCCATTTCTCTCACCTCCTTTCGCTCTCAGATTATTTGGACAATGCCTTTTGCTGCTAAAATGCTCAGCGTTTCTAGGGCATCATCTTCAGAGGATTGGTATGCGGTCGCCACATCAGTGACCGATACAGGTTTGGACGGTACGAGTATACCATAAAGCGTTGAATCCATAGCCACCCAGTTGGTTGAACTTCTGTAGGCTATGAACCCAAAATCCTCCTTACGAAATCGTACCTTAGAGTGTAGCTGTACTACCGCAGTAGGATCCAAGATTTTGAGCTTTGCTACAGCTCGTTTTGCTGTGGGTGCCGCCTCAAGACTATAGGGGTCACTGCCACCTACACCTTGTAGGGCATTGAGAGATTCAATTCTACAACCACCTCCGCATTTTCCAGGATACTCACCGCATGCTAGCTTGCAAACAGATGGGACGAGGCTGTCATCTCGCCAGGAATCCATCCCTATCCAAGAAGCACTTAATCCCTGTTCCGCTACATTGCCAAGAGACATGGGGGCGTGAGAGCAGGGGCGTATGTTTCCGTCAAATCCAACCGTACAGCTTGTTTTCGCTGCTGAACAATTTCTGTTGCCAAACATTGTTCTGGTTTCGGTATCTGGGAACACACATGCGGGATAGTGCTCAAGTGAGGCGACTTCAATTCCAAACTGCTTCCTTAGGCGGATAAGTTCATGGAACATACTTCCAAGTTGCGCCCTGTTTATAGGAAACCCGGTGAAATCATCGCAGTTTGAGGGCTTTGAAACCTTTGTCGCACAGAATGCTTTTGCACCAAGTGCATACGCAAGTTTTCCAGTATCGTATATGGTGTCAAAGTTTTTCTTAGACACAACCATATTCACTGACACTCGGAATCCCATTGATACTGCTACCTTGATGCCCTCTGTAGTTCGCCTAAAGGCACCATCCTGTTGGGCGATCGCATCATTAAGTACTTCGTTTGCTGACATCAATGATGTAAGTATTGAACGAATACCCAACTCTTTTAGCAATCTGCCCATTTCTGGTGTCATCAAAGCAAGGTTTGTGTTGATGCTCATGTGTACGCCTGCTGCTGCGAGTTGGCGGAGTTCGGGCAATACCTGCTCAATTACGCCAAGTGGCTCACCTCCAGTTAGTGTCACATGAAAAACCTTGTTCTCAAGAAGCTCTCTGGCAGTCTTTCTATGTACCTCCAGCTGATCTTCTGTAAGAACACGTTTTGGTCGTTCATCCCTACGCCAATAGTTGTAACAGTGCACACAGTTATATGTGCACCAAGGCGTAAGCTCCCACTGCACATCTAACGGTGCACTTAATCGTGTGTACATCTTTACCTCCGTTGGTTTATTTAGTTTTCAAGGTTAACGGTCGAAATATACCCTATAAACTGCAAAAAGTAAAGTAAAGATGCTATAACGACGCCATAAAAACTATACTCTGTATTTTAAAAAGTTGTCAATTATTCTCCAAATCGACAGCAGCTTAACGAAATTTTACTGGACATACATTTTCGTAGCGGTACCATGTGTACCGCTATGGAACAAGCTACTCTTAGATACTGCCTATATGCACGAAAGTCGACCGAAAGTGACGAAAGACAAGCTATGTCAATCGACTCACAAATAAAAGAAATGATGGAACAGGCAACCAAAGAAGGACTAACCATAGTTGAAATTCGTCAAGAAAGCCATTCCGCTAAACTTTCAGGAACTAGGCCGGTGTTTAAACAATTAATCTCTGACATAGATAAAGGATTATTTAATGCAATCCTCACTTGGGCACCAGACAGATTAAGCAGAAATGCAGGGGATCTTGGAGCCTTGGTTGATTTAATGGATCGTAAACAGTTACTTCATATAAAAACGTATTCGCAAACTTTTTCCAACAATCCAAACGAAAAGTTTCTTCTTATGATTCTTTGTTCGCAGGCTAAGCTTGAAAATGATCACAGAGGTGAAAATGTTAAACGGGGTATTAGAGCAAAATGTGAACGAGGTTGGCGACCTTGTATGTCACCACTTGGTTATCATAATCGTACTATTAATGGAGTTAACGATCTTGTTCTAGATGAAGTAAAGGCACCAATATTAAGAGAAATGTTTGAACTGGTTGCATATTGTGGATTTAGTGGACGCTCTGTAAAAAGGTACTTAGATAAGGAAAAGAATTTTCTTTCAAGGCGTGGTAAAAAGCTGGCTCTTGGTCGACTTTATGAAATACTTAAAAATCCCTTTTACTGTGGTGACTTTGAATATCCTGTTGGAAGTGGAAACTGGTACAAAGGAAAACACGAACCCCTAATAACCAGAGAACTATTCAACAAAGTACAAGAAAAGTTGGCCACTTCTGATAAACCAAATTCAGAAAAACATGACTTTCCGTTCACACGAACAATAAGATGTTCAACCTGCGGATCGCACCTTACAGGTGAAGAAAGAACAAAGCAGCTAAAGAATGGCGATAGGGTTAAATATGTTTATTATCACTGTCTGCGTGGCAAGGACAAAGACTTTGACTGCAAGGAACCCTATATCCGTGAGGATGACCTGGTAACACAATTAGTTGAAATAATTAACGAGGTGGAAATCGATAAGGATGCTTTTACTAAACTTTTACAGGAGGAATATATAAGGTTTACAAAATTTAAAGCTATTTTAAACGAAGATTCTCAAAATAATGAAGAGAAGCAAAGGCTAAAAGACATTGATATTAAAACATTTGCTAAGCATATTTTAAGATTTGGCTCAAATCAGGAAAGAAGGGAAATATTTACATTAATAAAGCAACCTCTATATATTAAGAATATGAAACTTTACACAAAAGTATCAAGCTAATCCCACGGCTTATCAACATATCCCAATAAGACTTTTCTTACTACTTCAAACGTGTTTTCAAACCATACATATGTGTATTTGGGTCCACTTAACAGTTTAAGCGTTTTTACTTGGTCAGCATGTATTATTGCATTACGGTAATCAATTAGATCGTTTATCGCTTGCACATATGTTTCTTCAAAACCCATAATCTTCATTCCATTAATAATGAACTGTTTCTTCGCCCTTTCGCCATTTGGAACAAAAATACTTTCCAATATTGTACAGCTATCGATTGCTTTATCATTATTAGTAAACCTGACGCTACTTTTTCGAAAAATATCGAATGCCAACGGTCTTTTCGAATATGCTTCCTGAAATTTCTTAAAGTAGTCGACAAAGTCCTTTTCAGATTTTATTTTCAAATACTCATGTAATATGGGCTTTTTGGTACTTAAAATGTATTTACATGTATATTTTAATCCTTGCTTTTGTAGTATTGCTGCAAGCCCAGCATCACATTTTTCAAATAGTATTAGGCAGGCATCTATCTTGTTTAATATCTTAATATTTAATCCAGGTATGGGTTCTTCTGGATTTGTTTCATTGAACTTGTACTTAATATCAAGAACCACGTTGTAGGAATTAGGCAATCCTGCATTCGTTAAAAACTCATCTTCTTTATTAAAAATATCAACATTTCTAAGTACAGTTGTCTTATCCAATTTGATATTCCCCTTTAGGCTTCTAAGACCATATATAGGAACAATGTAATGAACCTGCTTCATAAATTGATTATATAACTTTGTATTTATGGAAAGACCACGACAACATATTCAGCGTGGTCGGAACTTTAGACATCGCCTAGGGTCGGACGAGTCTGTAAATAAGGGTAATTCAGTTAAAAATCAGCAGTAATACTATGATAATTTAGGATAACCCAAACGAGTCAGTCGGAACTTTAAGCAAAAGCCTAGGGAGACGGAATGGTCGGAACTTCAAACATCTGGAGCGAGAGACGGGACTCGAACCCGCGGCCTTCTCCTTGGCAAGGAGACGTTCTTCCTCTGAACTACTCTCGCACTACTTTTAATACTTGAGAATTATATCATGCTGTTTATCTACCAGCTTCCTGTACTTCCTCCCCCTCCCCCTCCTCCTGAATGTCCTCCGGAAGAAAATCCACTTGAAAATCCCGATGAACTTCTTGAACTACTCATCATTGATACATTACTTGATATTTTGCTTGTCATTCTGCTACTAAGAGAGGTCATGACACCTGCATTAACAATATCTCCTTCATACCAGTCCGGTTTAATCATATTCAAACTCTCAAATCTTTTGGCCCATATCTTCTCTACTCCAAATGCTGTTGCATAAGGAAGAAGTTTCTCAAAAAACATCTGATTGTCTGATTGAAAATTAAGCTGAGTATCCTGTGAAATAAGAAAATTCTTTAAAGATACACCTTCTGAATATTTCTCAATACCCAAAGATGTCCTTTGTGCAGATTTTCTCCCAAATATTAAAAATATAATTCCTCCAATTATATTTACTGACATAAACGCAAAAGTTCCTAATATAGTAAATTTATTATCCACGTTTTTAATATCATCTTTGAATAACTGCTCTTTAACTAATCTTTTAGCTATATTATTTTTAAATTCTTCAATACAGGTGTAAAAAGATCTATCAGTAGACAGATCATCAATATGCCTCTCGTTTAACACTCCTTTTTTAAATATTCCTTCCATTAGGTTCTTCTCAAACTCCAATATATTACTGTCGTTCTCATAATCTTTATTCTTTATTATTGTAGTATTTTTCTTTCCTTCTACTTTAATCTTTAAATATCCTCTTTGAGCTAAATCAATTATTGTTGATGTAATATCCTTGTGGTCTATATTTTTATCTACTAAAGCTCCCGTTTCAGCAGGAGTAAGTGATCTTTTATCTAATGTCTCCGGGGATTTAAACCAAGCAGATACAATTCTCTGAAGGTTGTTTGTATTTCTCTTATCTTTATTCCATTTCAAAAATACTTTAATGGGATAGAATACATTCCACCAGAATATTCCAGAATATAATGTTATCTTAAGAAGAATAATGAATACTTTTCTAATAAATAAAATTACAGGATTACTTATTCCCACCTCATCGGGTTCCATAATAGACACAATATTCTTAGGAAAACTTACAGCTATGGTAAGACCTTCATAAGGATTTAATCCAATGTTTGATGTAATTCGTATTTCTTTTCCTAATGTAGTTGTACTACAGTCTTTATTCTTACTGCCCTGAGAACCTGTAAAACATACTACATTAACTGATCCGGAAGTATATGCTTCATCGGGTAGAGTTATGCTTATTCCTGATTTTAATATGGATATAGTATTTTTATGTCCTGTGACATTCCAATAAAGTTCATCGTGGTCTGTGTAGTAAGTAATAGCCCCCTTTACTTTATACGTAATTAAATATGTTTTTTTCCCCGATACTAAAGTGTCTGCATCACCAATCTTTAATTCTAATTCTTCTTTACTTTTATTAATACTATAGTTTATACGATTATTTTTCTCGTCAAAAACACTAATATCGTAAATCTCCATCTTATATCTTTTTCCATCTTCATTGGTTTTAATAAAAGGTATTTTTCTAATAATTCCGTGTTTTTGATTATTTCCGAAATCATAATATATATTCTCTCTTACCGTTATACTTCCGTCTTTCTCTACGGTTACATTGTTAAAGAAATTATCTATTTTCTCCTCTGCCAGTGCTTTGTTTGGAATAAATAATACTAATGCTAGAAAAAAGAGTATTATTTTATACTTGTAAAGATAGGAAGATTTCGGTGTACCCACGAAGTAATTTTACCATAATATACTATAACTAATAATATATTTATACTGGACATTTACTGTCTATATGATATTTTTGAAAGAGAAACTTATGTCTAAAAAAGTGTCATTTATTGTATCTAACTACGCGACTAAGGGCTTGTTAGATAAATTTATAAATAACTTGCTATCAGCTTGGGAGAATTGTGAAATAATCATTGTAGATAATGATTCTCCCGATCAATCAGCAGATTATATTGAAGATCATTTTAACAAAGAAACAAGAGTAATACTTATCAGAAATAAGAATAACGGATTAGCTGCCGGATACAACTTAGGAATGGATAGAGCCTCGGGAGATTATTATGTTTTCCTGGGAACAGACGCCTTTCCCACAAAACAGTCCCTGGAATCAATAATTGCTTATCTGGAAGATAATCCGCAGACAGGTATTGTTACACCTAAACTCTATCTCAGGGACGGAGCTGAAGATAAAGATGCTCACAGGGGATTTATTACACCATGGACTGCTATAACACATTTTTTATATTTAGATCGCTTATTCCCTAAATCTAAAATATTTAATCAATATAGCCTTGGCTATTTGGATTTTAATAAAATACAGGAAATCGATGCCTGCATATCTCATTTCATGGCAGTAAATCCTAAGATTTTTGAAAAGATTGGGAAATGGGATGAAGAATATTTTCTCTTCGGAGAAGATATTGATATGTGTTATAGGACTAAGAAAGCAGGATTTAAGATTATTTATCTTGGTGATGTAAAAGTACTGCATTATAAAGGGGCGGGAATAGGCAGGGCTGCTTCCAAAGATATTGAAAATGCCATGAATATGAATTTTTCCCAAGTATCGTTTAAAGACGAGGTAATAACAAGAGATAAAGTTAAAAATACTTCCAAGTGGATGAGAATAAAAATAGCTAAGGAATCATCTAAAGCAATGAAGATATTTTATAAGAAACATTATATAGATAAATATCCCAAGTTCATCACTTCACTTGTATTCTTAGGTATCTGGATAAATGAAAAGATTAAAGTGCTAAAAGTATCATTAAAATAATCACTATATTAACCACTTAGGATTTTCTACCATCCATCTAGCTGTTTTTTCTAAAGATTCTTCCAATGTATAAGGGAGAAGTCATTCCATCTTTTTCATCTTAGATCCATTTAAACCATAGTGCATATCGTACCCCGGTCTGAGTTTATTAAAATCTAAAATTCCTTGTTTATAGGGAATAATATCTGGTGGGCGGGACAGGAGTTGAACCTGCACGGGTTTTGCCCACTACGTCCTTAGCGTAGCGCGTATACCATTCCGCCACCCGCCCATCTGTGTAATACGAAGTAGATTATACTATAAACAGAGAATAATTAATTTATTTAATATTCTTCATTTTTCGGTTAACTCTACTTGTTCAATATTTTGCACAACTATAACATTTTCCATGCACTTTATTCATTCATGATGGGTACGAGAAGGTAGGATATTAAGATCCCATTATTTATCGGGGTTATCTATCATATCAATAGGATTTTGATAAATACCATCTTTAACTACACGATATAGTTTATTACCTAATTTTGTTCCATAAATGTAAGATTCATTAGCAGGCATATTTTCAAGCAGAGTGTTATTCTCGGACAACTGTGAAAATAGTATACGGAATACGTTAACCAATGTCTGTTTTTTGTAGACATCGGTATTTCCATCTGGATATTTTATGGCAAAGAATGCACCGAACATATCGTTAGCTAAATGTTCCCCTGTTATTCCTCTTCGTTGATATATAGCCTCGTTTATATCAATTTTATTTCCAAAATTAGACCATATACCTCTATAAAGCATAGCACCGTGATCTCCGTACAATATCACTATAGCTTCGGGGTCTATGTCATTTATCTTGCTAACCATATAAATAACTTTTTTATTTTCCCTCAACACCGTCTTTTTGTACTTATCCTTCCAACCATCTTCACTATTTTGCCAGGTGTATGTTTTATTAGAAGGGGTATGGCTTGTGACGGCATCCTTAATATAAAAGAAATAACTTTTGTCTTCCTTTGTTCTGTTTTCAATTGTATCCCATAATATCCTGGTGAATTCATCCTTATCATAGGATCCACTATTTCTAACTTCTGGTTTGGCTATATTAAATATCTTCCCTCTTAACCAATCTATCTTCTTGCTCTGAAATATCAATAAAGAATCATGGATCACATTGGGAGGGTAAAAATAATCTAAATAGTCGTTTCCCATAAAATTGTATACATCTTTGTGAAGATAAATAATTCCGTAGTTGTTATTCTTAAGAATATTGAGTGTTGGATTATATATTCTTCCTCCCACCATATCTCTTATACCTACGGCATCTTCTCTCCCTGTAGCAACTTTATAATAATGATGTTGTTGAAGAAATAGTGCGCCCACAGAAGTAAGAGTACTTGAATAATTAGAATAAAACTCATCCGCAGTATAAAATCCTAACTTGTTTAGTTCATCTACGAACTCCTTATTATCAAATCCATACAATAGTTGTGTCGCCTTAGGTGAGTGGTAGCTTTCCAGATGTATTAAATATATGTTAGGTGTTTTCTTGAATGCTATAGAGTCATCAACTTCTTTATTTAGTGAAGATAGAACATAGTTGCTTTTAATATTTTTCTTATTGTAAGAAATTACAAATTCCAATATGGATATTACAGTCATAATAATTAACAGAAGATTCAAATACCTGTATCCTGTCTTCCAGATAAGAATACCTAGTAATATATTGATTACAGCAAATATATAGATGACTTTGGGATTAATAAATATTGATGATTCAAGAAGTAGAAATATTACTGCTGACCCCAGCAACAATAAAAATAATAGATGTAATTTTTTAAAATAATATTCTATTTTCTTTTTAACATCTTCATTTTTAAATATTTTTCTAATACATATTTTTATTACCCTGTGTATTAATTCAAGAAATAAACTAAGTATTAGTATTAATACCGGTATGATGAATAAGAATAGATTTTGCATAATATCATAAACAAACCAATTTTTGCTTAATAAAAATATCACGGGATAAAATGCAGATAGAAATAAATATATCTGGGGATAATTAATTATTTTAATATCAGTAATAATTACATAGATTTAGGTGTTTATCTCCTATCTATTTACTCCTTATTCTCTGTGCTGGGTATATATTTTCTGACTTTGGAG